>JAABUY010000433.1_pt1 | contig 50115 bp, 45 predicted proteins | sample 5560271 | NCBI WGS metagenome assembly JAABUY01 (sample SAMN10711886, study PRJNA513374) | rock metagenome | isolation source: Antarctica rocks | place: Antarctica: Victoria Land, University Valley | reverse complement strand
AGGATCATGCTTTTCCTCCTTCCTCCACTACAAGAGCTTGCCTGACCGATGTCAGATAAATACCAACCAAGATGTCTCCGCCCTCCGCCATGTTTGCTGAGAGCTCCCCCGTGAGCACCACTCTCCCCAACAAGAAGTCCCTCAACGATGTCACGATCAATGGCAAGAACAAGGTTCTCGAGGACTTCGCGGACAAGTGGGAAAGCTTCAAGTTTGCTCCCATCCGTGAAAGCCAAGTCTCCCGTGCTATGACCCGTCGCTACTTCCAGGATCTTGACACCTATGCCGAAAGTGACATTGTCATCATTGGAGCCGGGTCTTGTGGTCTTAGTACCGCCTATATGCTGGGCAAGGCTCGTCCTGATCTGAAGATTGCCATCATCGAGGCTTCTGTCTCGCCAGGTCAGTCCCCTTCCACAAGTTGAGGGAAGACAATTGAGACTAACACTCGGTTGTTAGGTGGTGGAGCGTGGCTCGGAGGTCAACTCTTCTCCGCGATGATCATGCGAAAGCCAGCCGACGCATTTCTCAGCGACTTGGGCGTCGAGTACGAGACCGAGGGCAACTACGTCGTTGTCAAGCATGCCGCTCTTTTCACCTCGACTCTGCTTTCCAAGGTCCTCCAATTCCCCAATGTCAAGCTTTTCAACGCCACTGCCGTCGAGGATCTGATCACTCGTCCCACCCCTGATGGCGGAGTCCGCATCGCTGGTGTTGTAACCAACTGGACCCTCGTCACCATGCACCATGACGACCAGAGCTGTATGGACCCCAACACCATCAACGCACCTTTGGTCATCAGCACCACCGGTCACGATGGTCCCTTTGGCGCCTTCAGCGTCAAGCGTCTCGTCAGCATGCAACAGATTGAGAAGCTGGGTGGAATGAGGGGCTTGGACATGAACACCGCGGAAGATGCCATCGTAAAGAGGACTCGTGAGGTTGTTCCGGGCTTGATCGTCGGCGGCATGGAATTGAGTGAAGTCGATGGTGCCAACCGTATGGGGCCAACCTTTGGGGCAATGGCATTAAGCGGTGTCAAGGCGGCCGAGGAGGCTCTCAAGGTCTTCGAGCAGAGGAAGTCGGAGAATGCGGAATAGACTCTGGTTGGTCAATTGCGCACCGGCGAGGCGATATATGGGCCACATATGATGGATCTAGCTTGGCCGCCTTCAACAGTACTGCTGTCGTTACCGGTTGTAGTCTGCGACGAGTATTAGTCTGATGAATACGAACCTATTACTGCGAAGGCAATTCACTTGGAAAAAGTTCACCTGTTACGTGATTTTATGTATACAAGCTTAATGATCGTAACTGCAAATATAATGGCCCACTCACATTTTCTAAGCGTCCATTCCAGGCATCAAGCCCTAACCCAGCCCCAACCCAGCCCAATGCCACAGGAAGCAAACGAAATGCACACGGGGTGTTCAACGACAACGCCACACATCTTGCAGATTCTCCAACCCGCCTATCGACGGTACTGCAGACCAGACTCCCACCACCCCAGCCTGGCCATGTCCAGGATCACCCGCCCGTCTGGCCCCACTCTCCCTTGTCAAGGACCGGCAATCCAGCACAAGCTGCTACTGCTGCAGTGCATCACCCTGAACAATGCTGTGATGATATTGGGACGGCATTGACCTATCTTACGCATGCAGGGACGACGAGACGGCGAGGGTTCCTTCTTTGTGAAGTACAGAGCAGAGCAAACTTTCTTCTACCTACGGAGCACGGGTGGGCGGCGACAGCACGCGTGCCCCCTTTGCGGCACGGCGGAAGCAACAGCTAACCTGCAGGGCCGCTTGAAGGGATATGTACAATACGCTAGATCGAACGTGCAGGATATACCGTCCTATACTCGGTCCAACTCAAGGCTGGACGTTAAACCGCATCCGAACGCCCATGGCCGCCAACTCGACGTCCAAGTAGCGCAACACGCCCGGCACCGCCACGAGCGTAGTGTCCTCGCCGCCCGTCCAGCGCACGCCGTGGCCGTCCTCCCAGACCAAGCTCTTACTCTCGTGGGCGCCGGCCCTCGTGGCGCAGCGCCTGCACCTCACGACACCCGTGCCGCGTTTCCGCCGCCCGTACTCGCTGACGGTCGGGGTGGTGCTGAGAAAGGAGCCGCAGGGGCGACAGATCCAGGCCTTGGTGTAGTCGGAGCAGTTGAGCAGACGGTCCTGGAGGAGGTAAGCGGCGCCGTGAGCGAGCAGGGCGTCGCGCTCCATCTCACCGACGCGGATGCCGCCGCCCTTGGAGCGGCCCTTGATGGGCTGGCCGGTGAGCTGGGTGACGGGCCCGGTGGTGCGGACCTGGAACTTGTCGTTGACCATGTGCCGGAGGCGCTGGTAGTAAACGACGCCGACGTAGATGTCGGCCGCGAACTCGCGGCCCGTGATGCCCGAGTACATGGGCTCGTTGCCGTGGTAGTTGTAGCCGGCCCGCATGAGCTGGTGGCCGAAGTAGTCGCCCGCCGTGTTCTCTTCGTCGAAGCGGAACGGGGTCGAGTCCTGCGCGAGGCCGTGCAGGGCGCCGGCTTTGCCGGCGAGGGATTCGACGAACATGCCGATGGTCATGCGCGAGGGGAAGGCGTGCGGGTTGATGATGACGTCCGGCTGCATCCCGCTTTCCGAGAAGGGCATGTCGATGGCCGGCCACTTCTGCGAGCAGACGCCCTTCTGGCCGTGGCGGGAGGAGAACTTGTCGCCGATGACGGGCGAACGCGGGATGCGGAATTTGATGCTGATGGCTTGGCAGGGGTCGGTGCCGTTTTCGGAGCCGAGGACGCGCACTTCTTCGACGTAAGCAGTCTCTGAGTCTTTGTACTTGTGTATACGTGTCTCGCCGTCTCGGTTCACCAATTGTCCTGTGCTCGGGTCTAACGACACCGAATTCGAAGCCGCAATCACATCCCCTTCGTTGACCATCAAGCCAATGTGAGGAAGTCCGTCTTCATCCAGTCGGTCGCGCCATTCGGCTTTGATGAGACCGCCTGTGGCGAAGCCGAACAGCTCCGAGACGTTTTTGGACGATCGGGATTTGCGTGTGTTCTCGTCGAGGCGGATAACCTTGGTTTTATAAATTGTACCATAACCGAAGCCACGTTCGTGGGCGGATTTGTTGATGATCATGGCGTCGTCCATGTCGTAGCCGGTATAGGAGATGACAGCAACAACTGCGTTCATGCCGTTGGGGAAATTATCGAGGCCATACTCGTTGTAAAGGGGTGGACGGACTATGGGTGTTTGACCAGTTTGGAGTCGATACGTCTTGTTATCGGTGCGAAAGCGGAGCGACGTACCGGGAGTGCCCATGGCTTGTTTACCCATCTGACATTGATACATATTCCGCGGTGACTGGTTGAAGTCGGAGAATGGAGTCATGTTTGCGATTATGGAGAGGATATTGGTGGGATCATATTCGACGTGTGTGGATTCACCAGACTCTATTTCGGGTTCGGTGCAGGCGATAGACATAAAGGGTTGTTCGAAAGGTCCAACGTAATCTTGCGTGTCGAGAGGCAGGTACTTGACCGGCCTGATCATTCGTGCAGACTGCGAGAACATATATATTCCAGGGTATTGTCCACCGTTAGATTTTGGGACATATCCAATCTCCAGTTCTGGGGGTATATCGTGTGTAGACTCGGTCTTCCAGTACCGAAGGGTATCGGCAATGATCCGGGCTTGTTTGGGTGTACAGAACCCAAGAACCCGACCATCGAGTTGCACGACGACGCTTTGTTCGAGAGACGAAGACGAGGATGTGGTAACGCCAAGTTGGCTGATATTTCGGGGAAGAGAAGATACGTTGAGATCGGAAGTGGTGATCTTGCATTTGTGTGCTAAGTGGTTAAGGAGGCCACAAGGGCTACCATCAGGTGTGTGCACTGGACATAAAAACCCCCAGCTTTCCGGCAGAAGTTTCCGAACCGTAGTAGTCTTCAACTGTGCGAAGAAGCTGCCCCTGTGCACCATGCGAAAGTGACTTATAAATCTGTAGAAGTTGATTTTCTCTGCTACTACAGTGAAGCCAGAAGTTTGTTGGAGATCCAACCCGGTCGGGCTGACCAAATTTCCTGTAGATAGAAAATACTCCAGAAGGCCTCCGACATTTTCATTCGTCCTCTTGAGTATCTTGGTCGGAAATTCCTTCAGAAAGTCGGGCTCCGTGTATTTCGCACTGCCGTTTCGAAGTGACCATTCCTGAGCTGCTCCTTGTATCGATCGAAGCCAGTCGTCCAACTTTTCTTTCAATATCATACCATAAAGAAACCCTCCAAGAAGGATCTCTTGATTTGATACTGCGTCAGGGTTATCTACTGCGCAGTCTCCTGCGACCAATGCATAGAGCTTCCTGATCATGAAGAGTAACATCCTGAACTTGTCGTTGTCTTGTGTATCGGAGACACTGGCGTTCCCCAAGTGCACCAAAACAACTTTTCTTAAGAACTCTGTTCCAACATCTTCGTTCGACATGTCATCTGGAACGCCCAGGACAGGCCTGAACTTCTCGCCCAGATATGACCTCGTTTTAGCTCTGCTGTGTAAATTGTAGGCCTTGTATGTGCGTAGGAGCAACTCGACTCGATCTGTTAGATATGTATTCTCGGCCCCTTTCGACCCTGCGGCGCCGACTATGCCCTCGAAGACCTCCCGATCGTTGGTCTCCACCAATGCCTTCAGGATCATCATGACCGGAACCAGATATTCATTCTTTCTCCATGAGAACCTGAACGTGACGTTGCCATCGCTAAGATAATGTAAAACATTGGTTTGTGAAGTCTGATCTGGCCGTACACAACGTATCTGGATGCCATACTTGGTGTAAGTAGCGCCTCGGTTGACGAAAGACCCTCGAATGATTGCCATGGGATAATTTCGCCGTGATACGATAAGCATCCGTATCAATTTCTCAATGCCATTTACAATGAAATAGCCGCCGAGCTCCTCCGACTCCTCCTTATGTTGCACCAGCTGAGCCGGTGTGCTCCTCTCAATATGACAACGATTCGACTAGTGTGTCTGGGTATTAATATTCTGAGTTTCCAAGACCCTTCGACGAACTAACCTTGAGCATTATAGGAACTTGCCCTAACTCCCTAACCGTCTCTTTCCAATCTCCATTGTTGATCCTGTACTCGACCCTGGCACGCAACCTCCCCCTATACGTTACATGCCGTTCCCTACATTCCGCCGGATATATCTCCCTGTTCCTCGTACTGAACTTATTGCTAGCAGGCAACACTGCCTTCTCCAGAAAGACTTCTCGTATTCGCACGCTCAGCCTGTTCCTCCGTTCGGGTGCTGTGCCCTGTTCCACACGTTCCGCCTTCTGCTCCGGAGTCTCTGGTGCGCCATCCAGGAAAACTTTTGTGCCTATATCCCTCAAGGCAGCGTCTAGGAGCTTTGTGTTGTCGAGCAGGGCGTTGAAGGATTCGATGTGCGGTTGAACCGCCGCTACTAGCGCTGGGTAGGCCGTATGGTCTTTTGGAGGGTTTCGGAAAAGCTTCTCACGTCGTACCGTATCAAAGTCCGCAGTCCATTGCGTTTCCGTTGGTGGTTCCTTTGGCGGTGCCATAATGAAGTGGGATGATTGTGGAGCAGCCGAGAGATGCAGTATTGCAACAGAATGGAACGCTGTTAAGGAGAGGCATTAAATTTTTCAATGATCATCTTGCGGTACCTTTTCAACTGGACCGAGTCAGATCGCTTCTTCTTGGGACAGTAGAGCTAGGTGGAGAGCTTCCAAAACCGATTTGTTCACTTCGCTCTAAAACTTATGAGTTTCTTTAAACTGTTTTCTAAACCTACTTCAATTACGAAGTATACGCTAACCTTAAGGCACGTGAATTCTTATCGATTGTGGAACTCAAAATCAATTCATGCTCTCTCCAGGCGGCGAGACGCTTTACTTCTACCGTACTTGGACTGCCGTAACTTACCGCATGCACCGATCTCCCGTTCGACTGCAGCAAGCAAGTATAAGCACAAGCACAAGCAGAAGCACAAGCACAAGTGACAAGGAGAGGCCGCACATAACGAACCCGCGCTTGTATGCTTGCTGGTGTATACGGCACAGTTAGTCGAACTACCACATTCACGTTTTCTCGGATATTGCTCTCGTCTCGTCTGAATCGAATTCGATTATTGTCGGGTTATCTACATCTGACATCTGACTGCGCGAACGCATTGTGCCCGGAAAGAGGCCCCATCTGCCTAAGACCACTCTAGAAAGGGCCCCCCGCTTCCCGCCGTAAGCCAACCAGGAAGAACCACTCGATTTCGCCATCGACTGGCTCTCGCGACAACAGCGCAAAGGCAACCAGCAACGCCCCAACCTTCTCGGATCCGTCGTTGAACCATGGCTGGCTTCTTCAAGTCTATTTATGATTGGTTGTTGCGACTGTTCTGGTCAGTAGAGGCAACCGCCATCACCCCCATAACGATCCTTTGCCTCTTCTTGGCAGGTGTATGGCAACTTTATGGAACAGGCGAGAAGCGAGGAGCGAGAGGCGAAAGGTGCCATCCCGTGAGAGTCGTATACTGACAGAGTGACTCCGATATCCTAGGGCGACAGAGATGGACATAACGATGATCGGCTTGCAGAATGCGGGAAAGACATCGCTTCTGAGAGTTTTGGCGGTGAGTCTAATTCCCGAGCGACCACCCTGGAATCCTGATGGTCGACGACGTTTCGGAAAACCAGAAGGCTGATGCAATATTTGAAGGGCGGCGAGTTCACTATTGAGTATGAATCGCTCCTAGATGCTTTTTTGCTGGACAGCGGTATTCGGGTGCGATCATGGTTCCACAACTAACACAGCTTTTGCTGCATTAGCTCTATTCCTACAGTCGGATTTAATCTGAAGCGCGTGCAAAAAGGTCATGTCACCTTGAAGTGGTAGGTGTCGTTCTGTGGTACGTGGTATTATGGACTTGCGTCTGACGGTGTCCGTTGCCTCAGCTGGGACCTCGGCGGTCAACCAAGGTTTCGCTCCATGTGGGAGAAGTATTGCAGAGGTGTCAACGCTATCGTGTAGGCCTTGTGCCCTCCTTTCGACGGCCGTCTATGCTGCTGACCATGGGCCGCAGCTATGTCGTTGATGCGGCCGATAAGGAGGCGCTGCCGATTGCGAGAGAAGAGCTTCATGCGCTTCTGGAGAAGCCAGTCCTTGACGGCATCCCACTCTTGGTACTAGGCAATAAGTCCGATCTTCCGGAGAAACTTTCGGTGGACGAGCTCATTGAAGCGCTGAACCTGAAAGCGGTAACCCATCGAGAGGTTAGCTGCTACGGAATCAGCGCAAAGGAGGAGACCAACCTCGACGCTGTACTGCAGTGGTTGATCAAAAGGACGAGTAGGTAGCGGTACCCTGGAGCTGGGTATAGCCATAGGTCCGTCGACGATTCCATTTCTGAATATGTTACGCTGGCTTCGCTCTTAACGATGGTAATGAAGCGATGGAAAGACGCATGCAGTCATGATCCTGCAGCCAGCAATGGCCAGTTACATTTCTTAAGCTTCCAGTATTTCTGCCTCTCGTCTCATTTCGAAGGACTCTTTGGGCCGGACCGCTGTTGTATCTCTCGGTGACGCTTCATTTGAGATGTGTGGCGCGTTTATGGAAACGCTGGACAATCTGGAGTGTGCTTGAGGCTGTTCAGTGGGGGTGTGGGCTTTCTTTCCGAGTTGTTGGGCGTATAGTGGTCACTGTGTAAGGCTGCGTCGACTCGAAGAGAATGACGGTCCCAAACACCGTCCGATCAACTGCAGTCTCTGTTGTCAGCCCTAACATCTCTCTTCATGCATCCTCTTGCATAATCGAAGCTTTCCGCGCAAGTGAGGCCTTAGGAAAGACATTTCCTCCAGTCGACCCTCTCCAGCGTCGAACCATGCTCAGGCGCAAAGAGTGATACCGCGATCTAACGTGGATGTGATGATCGAGCAGCTGGGACCGCGTATCATGGACTGAAATCAAGATTGCTCTCTCTAGTCAAAGACTCCTCCAGACTCTCATATCGTAATGAGAGTGTCTGTCTCCCAACGAAGGGAGATGGACGTATGTAAATGTGTGCAGTGTATCTTAGAACCAGCACAAGGCAAATAATCTCCAGAAAGCACGGGCCACCGATGCGTTGGCCTTGCAGATGAAATGACAGGCACGACCTTGCAAGCGTAAGATAAGATACCGTAATCTTCATATATAAGATACCGTAATCTTCAACTACGCGAGCCAAGTGTGGCTTAGCGGTGACGGTGACAGTGACGGCGATGATGACGAACACCCCACCACAGGAAGACAAAGCAACGGCTTAGCCTTTGCGCACCACATAAACATTCATTTGCAATATCTGCATAGCTACACTAGAAGCCCTGACATTCCACAACACACTCCTACAAACACCTTGTCTCTTTGGCTCTCGGATCGAGACTATCCGCAAGTCCAAGCACAGCCCCATACGCGAACAGAGCCTGCGACCTCTTACAGTACTCGTCTTGAACAGTCCCCGCCGACTTCATCTTCAACCGTCTTGCAAAATTCAACTGCATCTTCTCACCTCACTTTCTGAGCTGTACTACTGTTCACGACAGAGCACGCGCGTTGAAAACACATTGCGACAGGATGGCCATCTTACCAAGGCAATATGGTAACAAGTGAGTTTGCTTTCGCACCTTCCATTCTCGCCACTACAATCAGAAGTCGCCTTTGACAGCATCTTCCACCCTGTTCTCTGCTCTCATCAAGTGTTTCATCAACACCAATGGGAGTACTATACTGACTGTATCACTATGAGCAGCTACAACAATGGCTACAACAATGGATATTATAGCACATGGGGTGCTTATGGCCGATGGATCGCCTTGGTCGCCATCTTATTTGCGGCCTTTTTCCTATTCTTCCTCTTCGCGTGAGTAACTCTACGTCTTCAGATTGCCTCCTTCGATAGGAACTGACATTGGTGTTATAGCTGTATTACTGCTCGTCGTCGTCGCCGAGCGGGCATAACTCCATATCGTGGCACCGGATGGCTTGGTGGGACTCCACCTGGACATGGCCCTGCGACCTATACAGGCGCTGCACCTTATTCCGGCAACACCACCAACGCTCCAGCCCCACCCTACACACCTCAACCAAACCAGACGTATTACGGCAACGGCAACCAGGGCTATTTCGGAGGACAGCAGAGTGGTATCGAGCTTCAGCAACCCCAAAATGCATACCAACCGGCGAGAGGCGGTGACCAAGTCTACGCTCCACCTCCCGGTCCACCACCTGGCAAAAAAGAGGGAGATGGTGTCATTAGATGAAGTGGGGAACGAGAGCTTCGAGAGGTTTAGCCGAGGATGCTTGACTGTACAACATTACTGAGGGCTTGGGCACGAGTTTCATCTGGCAGAGAGGACGGCGATTGAGCTTTGGCTCGGTCTGTGATGGGCCAGGCTAGGGCTCTGGCACGGTGGAAGGCAGGCTGTTCATTCCAGCTCCTATCGTAGTAGTCAAGTAGTCAGAGACACTTTAATGTATTGAGAGAAAATGCCATCCTGCATGATTTCTACCGCTTTTAACAGTGTGCAAATCCATATCGATTGCCTCCAGCGTACAGTAGGTGTGGAGACAGTACAGGTACACACATTATTGTCTTACAGTGCTCTGACAAAGTGCGTGCCGAAATCTTGCGGGCAGACCTTCATAACTTTTTTTTTCGCACCATATAAAAATAACCACACATAGAGATTTTGAGCTGCAAATTCAGGATGTAGTAGCCCTGACTGAGTGCATTTGATGCTCAACTTTTGTAGTATGCGGTCACATAAGTTGATTGAGATTTTTCGTGATTCATGTTGAGCATGTTGAGTAATTTACTTTGTATTTTTGAAATTTTGAAATTACAGTATGTAATATATTTTCAGAAATTTCTGTGCGCCAAGATTCTGCGGCTGAAAGTTTTCAGACATTGATATTATGATTCTCATATGAATCACACTATTACTGATAGCTGTTGATGTGAGAATCAACTGTGCTCAGTGAGATCTATTAGATCCTGAATTTGCAGCTCAAAATCTCTATGTGTGGTTATTTTTATATGGTGCGAAAAAAAAAGCTGTGAAGGTCTGCCCACAAGATTTCGGCATGCACTTTGTCATAGCACTGTATCAATACATAGGAGCTGATGAAACAGAAACAGACCAGCCGCGTAACCCCACGCGAACACAGCCACAAAATGCTCCGCACTCGAATCCCAATTATACTGCATCGACTTATGATTCCTCCACTCTTTACCGGCATGATAGGGCAGGACGCAGGTCTCCTTCGTTAGGACATCGTCTACTACACTCACCGTGTTGAAATACGTTCTGATCCTTCAAGACCATCGCTGAAAGGTCGCCATCCATGCCATCATCCGCCTTCGCCTTCCACCTCACCCCAGACTGATTCTATGGTGAAGCTTAAACAGCACAAGGCACCTTAGTAACCCACGCACCAGTCATCAAACATGTCTCCCATGACACCCTGGCGGAGGGATTCTCTCTCCTCAGTGTCCGCCACCTTCTCCAGCTGGAACAGCTGCATGGACAAAAACTACTGCAAGTACGTCCGCAACCATCAGTCCTTCCACCCAGCCATACCTGACACCCCCCCCCTCAGATGGCCCGCAATAGCCGGCATAATCCTCGGCGCCATTATCGTCCTCTCCCTCCTATGGTGCGCCATCCGCTGTCTCTGCTGCGGCATGACCTGCTGCTGCGACTGCCTCTCCTGCTGCGCCTGCTGCTGCCCGTCCGGCCGGCGCGGCAACGGCTCTGGCTCTTACGGCCGCCACCGCGACCAGCCCCCTTCCTTCCCACCCGCCTCCTACCACGGCTACCAGCCCGCGCCCGCCCCACCCAGCTACGACGCCCCCAAATTCGCGCAATTCGACGTCGGCAAGCGCGGACACGGCTCCGTCGTCGACGTCGACGCCCTCCCGCCCATGCCGAGCTGGGAGACGGCCAGTTCGCGGCATGTGCCGGACCAGCGGCACGGCGGGGAGGAGGGGCTGGAGATGGGCCGCTTGGACCCGCTGGCGGCACAGCACGCCCCGATGCTCGCGAATGCGGCGCCGTCGCCGCGGGCTGGCGTTGCGGAGGCGGACTCCAGCCCGGTGCTGCAGCAGCACTCGCCATATCAGTCTCAACGGCAGCAACCGGCTGGATTCCAGGGCGGCGATCTGGGCTCGCCGTGTACGCGCCAGCAGAGTCCGGTCGCGTATAGTCCGTACGTGAGCTCGCCGCCGCCGCAGGGGAGGGGGAATGCTGGGTACGGCCGTCAGGCATATGGGAGTCCGATGCAGCCGCAAGAGCTCGGGACGTATGGAGGAGGGGGCGGGTACGGGTACGGGTACGGGCCGCAGCGTGCGAACTCGCCTTATTCGGCCTACGCGCAGTCGACGAGCACTCGTTACGAGCCGACGCTTAATAATCAGCAGCAGACTGGGGTCGTGCAGAATGCGAGTTCGTCGCCGCCGCCGCCGCGGCAGCAGCCGCATGAGGTTCTAGCGAGCGTTCCGCCTGTTGGGAGGAAGCCGGTGCAGGGCTCGTGGAGAGATACTTGATGGATCTATTGTCTTATCTTTCGTCTAGTGGGTTCGCGGGAGGAGCTGGGGATTTACATGTTATTCTGGGCATCTATCGCTGGATTCTGCTTGGTTTCTATACCCAATCGCTCGATTTTGTCAAGTTCTTCTGCTCTACCCACCTGTTTTTACAAAATCGAAAAAACTGCACGGAATGATGGAGAGCGCGGTATCAAATTCAAAGTTACCACCTGAAGTGCTCGAATGTCCATACTTGTCTATACACAGTCCTTCCGCTCGTCTCCCGCTTCAGCCTCCCTCTGACCTGTCCCCTGCGCGCCGGCAGACACAATCCGGCGGCTGAAGAGAAATGGAGCAGCCAGTAACTTCAGTTTAAATGTCCCATACAACGTTGGGCCTCTTATGCCTGGTATTTAGCTGCCTAGGACGCAGATCTAAGATGGAGGATATCCAAGTCCCCTGCACTGTATGATCAACGCATTTCCCTTCATGAGCAAGTCCCTATCATAACGCAAAAGTCATGATATAGCGCTCTGCCGGACTACATAGCACTCATAACGCAACCAGATAGATTCCCCACACCTAGAACTCCACGCCACCAAGCCCCCTCTGCCTCACCGCATCCTGCACCCCATCCCGCACCGTCTCCAAAGCCTCCCGCCACGCCGCTCGTCCTTGCTCCTGTCCTTCGCCCTCACCGCCACCACTACTACCACCACCTTGATCAACCACCCACCCCAACCACTTCACCAACGCAACCGCCTTACTCATATCCCGCTCCTCCACCACCACCCTACCCAGATACCTAACCAGCGCCTCCACATCCTCGCTATACGGCCCGTCGTCCACAAACTCCTTATACCACGCGCTCACCGCATCCCGCAACTCCGGCAACGCCGACAGCTTCCCCGCCGTGAACGTCGGCTTGGGCGGGCGCGGTGGCAGGCGCAGGCGTCTCTGGGCCCCGCCGCCGGGAGGGTTCTGGTTCGGATGGAGGCGGGTGGGCCTTTTTCGCGCGGCCAGGTCGATGCCGCCACGTTTCTTGAGGCGGTCGCGGCGCTGCTGGGCCAGGACCTCGCGGCGGATGTCCTCGGGGAGGGCGTCGAGGAAGTCGGGGGAGACTTGTTCGGACTCGCTTTCGTTTGTGGTGATGAGGCCGTTGGCGGGTTTGAGGTTGCTGGTGGAGGGGCGGGTGGCGACGAAGTTGGATTGGGTGAGGGTGGAGTTGCTGTCGAACTTGTGGGTGGTGCCTCGGCTGCGGGAGAGGAGGCCGGTCCGGCGTTTTGTAGGCGTCGTTGGTTTGCGGGGTGGGGCGATAGAGCGCACTTTGCGTGGGGATTGCGGGAGGAGGGCTTGGTTTCGGACCTTTCGGGGTGATTTAGTGTAGAAGTTCATGATTTCTGCGCGTACATCGTCTGGTAAGGCGTTTAGGGTTTCTTGGTCGAGTTGGGATAGATTGGGTAGTGCGTCTGGTGGTAGTGCTGGCCTGTCGTCTAGAGGCTCCTCTAGAGGTGTCTCCTGTCGGGAGGAAACCTTTGCTGTGGATGAATCTTGGCGTGCGAACTTGGATCGTATGTCGTCAGGGAGCTCCGCAAGAACAGTAGGATCGACTTGAGAAGGGAGAACAAACTGGGTACCGAGAGTGTTGAGGAGGGGTTTCTGAGGGCCAGCACTCGGTGAGTCCGAGATTGCCGCGACGGCAGGATGTCCACTGGCTACTCGAGCCTTACGCGGGCTTTCAATATCATCTAAGATCGGGTCTTCGGCGTCTGCTGGCCCTAATCTCGACTGCGCTGCTGGGGTCTTGAACTGCAGACGCTTTTGACTGCTTCCAGGCTGACCGTCTAGGAATGCTTTGAGCGGCTCCAATTTCGTCATCTGTATCCCAATACCCCTCAACTCCCCAGGAGAGAACCCAAACCCTCTCAGAACGGACATAGCTTCCCTCCTGATGACTTCTTTCGCATTAGTTGCAACGCCTAAGACTAAGCTCTTATTGTAGGTGTCACATTTGCCGTGGCCGAGATGCTTTGGAGGATCCAGTGGTGCGTCTGCAGCTCGTCTCATGATCTTCATGGTCAATTGCCGTCCTTTGACCTTCTGCTCCAAGAGCCGCCGATGTAGCTCATCGCATAGGCTTTGCACAAATTCCTCTGCTTGTTCTTGGGTAACGAAACGTATGCCCCAATTCACTTCTGCCGACACAGACTTCCGTACTACTTGTTCCCCGACTTCGGTACGATCGATGCCGCGGGCGTAGTCCCAGATCTTCTCCCCCGTCTTTGGGCCAAGCGAAGATATTAGCTTCTCCTTTGAAACGTCGCGGATATCTTTGACCAGCCTCACTCCAATCTCCTCAAGTTTGCCGCCGATACTGTTGGCCACACCTGGCAGGTCTTGAACGGTAAGTCCACCGGTAAAATCAAGTACTTCCTCAGGTTTGACCTGGTATTGACCGGCAGGCTTGGCTTTCCTCAAGGCAACTTTAGCAAGCAAGATGTTACCGCCAATTCCGACAGAAACAGCACACCCTGTATGGAGTTTGATTCGATCTCGAAGCCCTTGAGCAATTTCTTCGGCTTTTCCTTGTTCTTGCCATATACTTCCCTCGGAAACTGCTTTGCCATCATGCCCACCCGCTGCGACACATGCGCTGGTCACATCCACCAGAGCCTCGTCGACGCTTACACTTTGCACAATGCCTCTAGTGGATAGAACTGCATCGTAAAAGCCTCTGCTAGCCTCTTCGTAGGCTGGGAAGTCATACGGCAGGACTTTGAGATCTGGGCACAGCTGCTGAGCGGCTTTCATCCACATGCCATTCTTGATACCAAATTTTCTTGCTGGATAGTTGCAGCTTGCAATTTCGGAGCCAGACCCGCCTCCATGGGCGACAACCGCAGGCTTATCGATATATTGAGGTAGCTTTTTCAGCGAGACTGCGGCAAAGAAGCTATCAAAATCTACATGGAGAATATATCTGCGGCTGCCAGGAGTACGTTTTGGCCGAGCTTGCTGAGACAGCGACTTTTCTGCAGTCAACCCCTGGAGCTGTGTCTTAAGGTCTGCTTTCCAAGTTGAGAGGTGGTGCAGACGCGATTCTTGGTAATACTGCTTCAGAAAATCGGGATTGACGACGGTGGATTTCCAGACGCGCGGGTCCGCTAAAAGGAGGGCGTTATGCTCTTCAGCAGTCATTCTCGCCTTCTTCGCCGACAGCATTTCATCCATGCTATTATTATGGGTGAGAGGACTTGGAGGACCGAATGGTCCCGATTCGTCAGCTGTGCCATTGGTATCGGCTGTTTCCTCCCGCTTAAGGGTAATGCTAATGTCGCGAGGGTTCTGTTCATCGAACGAACTGTACTCCGAACCTTGACTAGATCCAGCGCGCGGTAATTCAGTCATTCCAGATTGTGCAGGCCGCTGCAGATCTGAATATGGGACATCTGAAAGCAAATCTTGTGACTTTGAATGCTTTACCTGATGGAACGGGGGCTTCTCAACGCGCTCATCGTCCTGACTGGCCACCAGTCCCGGAGCGCTTCGTATCGGGCTTGGTGTATTGCGCTTACTATCTTCCTGTTCGCCGATAGAAAGCTCCTGCACTACCCCTTTAACCTGACTCGTGTACCAACTGTTATCGGTCTGATCCCTATAACCCCTTTGCTGGCTATTGGCCTGGCTGACCACCTTCCCATCATCCAGGCTAAGGATCTGCTGGCCAACCCCTTCATCCACAACCCTGTATGCATCCCATGGTAGGAGCCTCCCAGCCTTGACGCTGTCTACCACCCATGCTGGCTTCACGATCCTATATCTGCGAAACTCAGTTTTCTTCTTGGGTGTAAGATTGCTAGCGATGATGTGAGTGACCGTGGTTTTCCCGTCCAGGTATTGCATAAAACCTCCTCCATAGCTCACGATCAGGGCGTGAAGGTCATTCAGTGAGGGCTGCGTGTAACCGTTGACATGGGCAACTATTCCACGGAAAATTGGTGGGTTGCCCGTGGAGGTAGACCGGCGCTCAGCGTCAAGATTCTGTAGCTTAATCTTTTTGCGCCGGAAGTAGTCAGTGAAGCCACCGAAGCGTGACGGCTCGTATTCTTCGCCCTTTTCATCCTCGAAGGTATGCTTCTCAATCCGTTTGCGTACAGCGGTAGAGTTGGATTCCAACCGGGACCCCATATCATGATCTCTCTGTCTCTTTCAAGATCAAACCCATCGAGGAGAAAGACACTCCACGATATTAGGACCACGACTATCCACCAGTTATAACAGCCGAAGCCACTTGCCCATAAAGTGGTGGAGGGAAGATATGCACCACGAGACGTCTCCCTTGGTTCATTGTACGAGGTGCTTTCACGAATTATCGATAACGGAGGTCAGACGGAGATAAAGTTATTCCGGTTTTAGCGTGATTCGATACACAGACGATAACACTAAATTATCCGCTCGAACTTTTTTCTTAGCACTGCTGCTTTTCTGTGCATAACACTTCTGCGCAATTGATCCTTCTGATCTCGAAGAATATTGCAGTACGACCTAGCTGCCGACAGTGCTCCCGATCAATACTTAATAGCATAACCAGAAGATCAGACGACATGTCGTTACTCCCAGTAGCAGTCTACGGGCTCGAGGTCCCTTGTGGAGATGTTATGATACCAGCTGTGCCAGACTTCCCGGCTACGGTGAGCTCCTCATCCCTTCAGGACAGCTATTCCAATGTACTACGATAAAATATCTTGTATAGAGTTACTGATCGTACTCTACTGCCAGTTTCGAATCACAATGGCGGCGATAGATCCAAGCGCTCCGGCTGAAGTAGACGAAACCGCAGATGTTGATACTCCTGCTAGAGCAACGCTCAAGTTAATCCGTCAGCCCCCTGGCATGGATGACGATGATGACTCAGAAGGTGAGTCGGACGAAGAAGACTACCTCAACGCGTTGTTGGGTGGTGCTGATTCCGAAGACGAGGATGACGAGGATGAGTCGTCTAATGAGGAGGAGGTGAATGGTGGACCAAGCGATCCAGCTAAGAGCAAGAAAGCACGCAAGGACGCGGCGGTCGAGCAGTTGAAGCAGGCACTCGCTAATGACGAGAGCATGGAGCTCGACGGACCAAACGGCGTCAATGGCGTGTTGCCCAAGAGCAACAAGGGCAAAGCTAAGGCCACTGGTGAGGAAGAGGACAGTAATGATGATGATGACGATGACGATGACGACGACGAGGACTTGGAGCTGGAGGAGTTCGTGATCTGCACGCTTGATCCTGGCAAAGTATGAGGCTGAACACCGTCCATGTGTGCTTGGAAGACAATACTGATCCTCGCTTGCAGAACTATCAACAGCCTCTAGACCTTACGATTGCCGAGGGCGAGCGTGTCTATTTCAAGGTTTCTGGAACACACACTATCTATCTTACTGGTAACTACGTTGTCCCGTCCGACGAAGCTCGGAGTAATGGCATGTATGATGGGGAAGAAGAGAACGAGGACTACGACCTTTCTCCGGATGAGGACGAGCTGGATGACGATGAGGAGAGCGATGGCCTCGATGCGCTCGAGGATCCGCGAGTTACAGAGTTGATGTCGGAGGAGGATGAAGCGCCTAAGCTGGTCAAGCAAGACAAAAAAGGAAAGAACAAACGCGCTGCAGAGAACTCTGACGATGAGCCTGCGAACTTAGACGACATCATCGCCAAGTCACTCAAGCCCGCTGAGGCCACTTCAAACGGGGATGCTAAGTTAAGCAAGAAACAATTGAAGAAATTGAAGAACAACGCCGGAGAGGCCGTTGCAGCAGCTGTAGAGAAGAACGCGAAGAAGGAGGACAAGCCGGCAAAGGACAGCCCAAACGCGAAGAATGACAAGAAAGTCCAATTCGCCAAAAAATTGGAGCAAGGTCCTTCCAGCTCTCCAGCTACCAAAACGGAGGCAAAGAACGAGGCAAAGAAGGAGCAGGATCAACCTAAGGCCGGCGCAGGCGTAAAGACGGTCCAAGGTGTCAAGATCGACGACAAGAAACCCGGCAAGGGACCAGCGGCAAAGAAGGGCGATAAGATAAGCATGCGCTACATCGGGAAACTGCAGGATGGCAAAGTCTTCGATGGTAAGCCGACTCTCCGCTCCCGCGCTCGATCCTTGACTAACTCTTCACTTGCAGCAAACAAGAAGGGCAAGCCATTCACCTTCAAGCTCGGGTCCGGCGAAGTCATCAAGGGTTGGGACATCGGCGTCGCAGGAATGTCGGTCGGTGGCGAACGACGCTTCACCGTGCCGGCTAATCTCGCATACGGCAACAAGGCGCAACCCGGCATCCCGGCAAACTCTCCTCTCGTCTTCGACGTCAAGGTCCTCGAGATCAAATAGATAGACCTATCCGTCACGATTTCCGTAACGTTGGAAAGGGTCTTCGCTACGCCTCGATGTTGTTGGCCTTGCCCATTGTGTACTAACGCTTCTCTTCTAGTTGGAGGAGACATTGACATCTGTCAACATTTCCTTCAATGCTGTTGCTTTTGAGAGGTCTAGTTCTTTATTATGCTTTCTAGCGTCTGTACGAGATATCCGACTTGTGATTTGTTCGCACGGCATTGGCAGGGATGAGGATATCTTGAGGTTCTTCGGGAAAAGCTTGATTTAAATGTGCATACAACCTTACCTTAGGTACGGTCCTAATAGTAGCGGCGCAGAAAACAGTGCTGAGGAAATGTCAATGATGAGACATCACTCAACCAGGACCCCCATCGCTGAATGCTTCCTTGTTGCAGGGAGTGGATTAATCCCCAACTCGTACATTGTGACATGTCACGCCCTCAAGATGGGTTTTGCGCTTGGTGTGTCCTTATGTCCTCTGATTGCGCAAGCCAGTTCATCCAGTGGAATGAGTTTACACGGTCTTGTTGGGTGAGGCGTGGCCAGTGTCGAGCGCACGACAATCTTGACAAAGAAGCATCTCAACAACAGCAACACGAGCTAACCTCCCCTTGAAAAAGCACCACAACCTACCCGCCTCCCCAACCACCCTCCACTCTCACCACCCCGGGCCACCAACCCCCCCCCCCCCCCCCCCCCAATCGACTCAACCCTTCACACACCCCCTCACACCACCACCTCCTCTCCCGCCGCCCTCCTAATCATCCCGACCACCACCTCCGGCACGCTCAAAAACGGACTATGGCCCGACTGACACCTCTCCACCGTAATGGGCACGCCCGCAGCCTTGACCGTCTCGACCATCGATTCCTGCAGCGCGGGCGGGACGGCGTTGTCGGCCTCGCACAGCAGGTAGGTGGACGGGATGTGGCGCCAGGCGGCGTAGGTCACGGGGCAGGCGAACGCGGGGAGGGAGTGGTGTCTCAGTTTGCTGGCCCAGTACTCGGCCGCGGAAGCGGGCAGGTCGTTGTAGAAGTGGTGCGCCGGGCGCAGCGGGGTGATGCGGTCGCCCTAGGGGTCCCGAACCGGAAATGATGAGCTGGGGGTCTGGGATGGGAGAGGAGGAGTGAAACAGGCTCGCGCATGGAGCGATGCTGGGGATGGGATGCTGGGAGAGGGGACGACGACGACGGCAGCGAAGAAGGGGCGGAAGAGAAGATGGGGGGAGCTAAGCGAGTGGGGAGAGAGGGAGGGTGAGGCCCCCCCCCAAAAAAAAAACTCACGTCAATCGTCGCCCTCCCCTCCTGATTCCTCATTTTCGCCGGATCATGCATAGCCTTCCCGACATCCAGCAGCGCCGCGCAGATATAAAACAACCGCACAACCCCGCTCTTCTTCTCTCCCTCCGTCTCCCTTTCCGTCTTGGCCAAGCCCTTGGCCGCCTCGCTCGACGGCAGCCCGCCGTAGGAGTGCATGGCTAGCACCACGCCCCCGCCTTATTCGTCCACGACCTCCTGGATGGCGGAGCGGATGGCCTCAACGTCCGGGTCCCATGTCTGCAGCGGCGGTTCGGCGCCCACGGTGGGGAGCGCGACGCCCATCGTGCGGTAGCCGTGGCTTTCGAGGCTGGCGCGGACGGTGGAGAAGGCTTCGGGGCTGTGGCAGCCGCCGGGGACGAAGATGATGGTTGGTTTGGAGGCCTCCATGGTGGGTTGAAGTGTGATGTATTTAGGACCTGCTGCTGGGTCAATCAACAGCTTCGTGGGTTTGTGGAGAATGTCTTGGGTAGTGGGGAGGGAGGTCATGCACTATACTTGCGATGGATGATTTATAAGGAAGGCACACGTACTGTACCCTACTCAAGCGCACCGTCCCCGTTGGAGGTCCTGACATTGATGCACAGCTCGCTTTGCCGACGGTCCACTTCTTGCCCATGGTAAGGAAGGTTGCGCGAGGGCTATATACCAGGAAGGCATTTTGTCTGCATCACCAATTGTGTCCGTTAGCAACCCTGATTTCAAATCCAGAGTATTTCATGTTAAGCGGACGACGTAATGTGCTAGGTTCATCGAGACTGAACGTTCGTTAGGCAGACTTTCTTCGAATAATATCACGGGTAATAGCATCACTCAGAATCACTTGGAACGCTCATTGCTTGACCGGCAATACATCTGCTGGACGGCCTCGCTGGCACCTCTGATGACGCTCAAAACAAGAACAGTACAGAAGTCTGACAGCTTCTCTCGCTGAGTACAAGAACAAACGAGCATAGGAATGGCCACGACGAGTTTCTTAAACGACAGTGATGACAGGATTTCTGTCCAAAAAAAGAAAAGCTTGATGTCCTGTGGGTAGAGCCAATCCAATCCCTGCTGAACAGCTGTAAAGTCAAAGAGAGGAGACACACGCTGTACCCAACGTATAAGCATTCTCCAACGACTGAACGCTGTGCGATTTGATGCTCAGGATACGCTGGGCATGAATCCGTTGCGCAGCGCACCCTGCCCACCCAATTGGTCACACTCTCCCTCCAAAGCCACACGTTTGGGTCTGCGGTAAGTGTAACCCAGAAACGCGCCCCTCTTCCTCAACGCGAGCACTTTCTTGCCCACTTGCTGATCTCGAAGGATTAGATCCCGAGGTCTTCTCTTCTCTTTCCTACCCTTCTTGCCCTTGCTCTTGGCCTCCCCGACGTCATTTGCCTTCTCCTTATCTTCTTTGGAGATGTCGAGCTCTTGGGGCTCTATATTCTCTTTGGCACTGCTGTCATCCGAAGACTCCTCCACATCGCTAATTGGCTCATCCTCTTCAAAGTACTTGGTGTCCTCAAAGCTCTTGACCTTAGGAACAAACGGTGGCTTCAGCAGGTGCAGAAGGTCCCACTTAATGTCGCGGAAAAAAGGGTGAGCTTTGATGTCCGTAGCATCATCGGGATACACAAAGTTCCCTTGGTAGTCCCGAGAGTGTTTGTTTGCAACCGTAGCGACGAGTTGCCCAGGGATCCGTTTCGAGTGTTGGTAATCATTAAGCATATACTTCTTCGAGCAGAGACGAAGTTCTTTCTCTTTCAATATCTTGTTGATAAGGTCCATGGCCTTGTGCGAGATATATCTGTCAGTTTCCTTGTCATGAGGGAACCTAAGGGTTGAGGAATGATTCTGGGTCAAGTTAGTGTAATCACCTCAGTGGCAGTAGGGAAACTTTACAAGAATCTTCAACTTGGTGTCTTGCCTATTCTCGCACACAAATGGTGTGTAGCCGTACAAGCACTAAAGCTGGTTAACAATAACTCTGTTTGACCCACGCAGCTAGTATTACCTCATAAAGAATGATGCCGATACTCCACCAATCACATCTCCCATCGTAAGGCTCACCTCTGATGACTTCTGGAGCCATGTACTGGCTAGTGCCAACCACGCTTCTTGCCAGTCTTCTCTTGCCATTACGATTGCGCCATTGCAGAATAGCTTCTCCGTCGTCGGGGTCGTCCGCTACGGGTTTTCCATGTCGGTCTTTTGCGCCGGTGAGAATATTTGCCAGCTTCATGCCCGCAGCAATTGACTGCCCTTCCTTGCGGTCAAGTGAGTCGCCTTCAACCTGGATTCCCAACCTATCCATGAGAGAGTATCGCTGCTGGTTGAAGTAGCTTTGATCATGCGACCAGTGACCGTCGAACGCAAGTCCAAAATCCGAGATCTTCAGGTGTCCCGAGGCAGAGATGAGGAAATTGTCCGGTTTGATATCTCGATGGATCCAACGGAGCCTGTGTGCTTCTTCTACGCAAAGAATCATCTCCGCGACGTACCACCTAGTTCTGTCTTCGCTCAAGGTCTCCTTACGGATCAGCAGACCTAGGAAGTCCCCACCGACCATGTAGTCCATGACCAAGTACAAGTTTTTAACATCTTGAAAACTTGCGATGAGCGGTACCACCCAGCGGGACTTCTCCGACGCAACCAGGAAATCCCTTTCCGCTCGAAGGTGGCCTTCTTGGCTATTGCGAAGCATCTCAGACTTTCGGATGACTTTCATCGCATATACTTCCTTCTTTATTTTACCCAGTTCCTGCTTACGCGAAGAACGTTTGCTATCAATGGTGGACTTGAGTGCCTCGATCGTTGCCTTTTTGAAGGTAGTCGCCTCATCTTTAGGCGACTTTTGATCAAGCTGTGACAGTGAGCGGCTCGAGAGCGCACCACCAAGCATATCGCCGTTCTCTCTCACAAGGCGCACCACACCAAAGCTGCCTTTACCCAAGATCTTGACCACCTCATAGCCAGCAACTGATATTCCTTTATCCATACTCGTGCTGTTTGTCCTCGTCTTGAGAATACGAGTTTGACGAAGGTATTCGCTCTCACGCCTGACCCATACATTGCGCTCTTTTATTATCTGTTCGGCAGACATTGGTCCGGCCAGTAGCTTGAGCTCCAGATCCTGCATCCTTTGAGCTCGTGGGCTTGTTTGACCAGACAGGATAGAATTGAAGTGGGTTTCGAAGAAGATCTTTGCAGCCGCCGTTGTCTCCACGGTGACGATGGATGGCTTAGTGAGCACTGGAACCTCATCAATTGGCGTTAGCAGCTTATCTTGACCTTCTTCCCTCAAGACCGCCATGGCCTGGGCTTTTGAAGCTGACTGGTCAGCCTTCTCTTTCCCCTTCGCGGATGAGCGCAAGGAGGCCACTTCAGAGAGCAGCGAGGTTTTCGCGGTAGATGGCTCCATTGCAGATCGACCATCGCTGGTGTAGTAGCTAGATGGTTCCGTCAGGTCTTGCGGATTTGCCTCTTGGACAGCAGGACCGTCTCTGGTCATCTTTTCACGCCGGGCGGCTTCAAGACTAGGCCGGACTCGCAGGTTAGGTCTGTGGACAACCGTGGGGTTTCCAAAAGTAGTCGATAATTTATGTGACAGTCGGTGAGATAGACTGGGCAAGGATTGGCTTTCGCGGAGGCCGGCAGTTTCTTTCCTTCTTGGCGGATTGTATATAGCTGGAGGTTGGCGCAAGTCACAAAGAGCTACACGACGGTGGTCGCCCGGCGTATTTGTCGCATGGCTCACGCGAGGGCTTGGCAGGAACGAAATGGCGGCGGCTGTATCCGGCGTTCCGTTCCGCATCACTCTACAGAGAGGAACACCGGGACCGCCACCGAAGATAGAGCCGCTGAGGCCGACTGTGCCCTCAGGAAGGAGGGCGGCATCTCTAGCAATCGCGATTGCAATTTCGCGCTCGGTGGGCCCATTCGAGGAAGTCTGAGACCCTCCACTGCCTGTTGCCATCCATTAGCTACGAAATCCTTAAGGATGCCAATGCTGACTTACCACTCTGCCTGCTCAAACCGAGCAGTGAGAGAACTTTGGACCCACTACGGCGAATTCGTGATCTAAAGCCAGTTTTCTCGACACGGTCATTGCTACTACTGCCCGGGGAGAAGTCCCCACCATCGTTGCGGTTGTTGCTTGAGGAACGCTCGATCACAACGACCTTGTTAGGGTTCTTCGACCCAAAGAAGCCCTTCGAACTCCAGCGGCTTTTGCGCTTGCTGTTGCTAAGCATACTGGACAGGAACCTTGCGACCACCGGGCGTGGTTGAGGTATGTGAATAACCAAACAGTAACCAGGGGTACAAGAAACAATTTAACGGGGTGCTAGAAGGTGATGGCAGGATATATAGACCAATAAGTCTAGAGCTGAGCTGTTATAGCTTGAGTGGTATTGGTGACCAGAGAAATAGAATGCAAGGTCAGAACATACGATATGAGTTTGAACACTGAGTTGAGGTAAACAAAACCATTTGCGCGACGTAGCCAAATGTGGAAGTCACTTGGTAGGCTACAACAGGATGAAAGAAGAAAGAGCAGCAACGTGCTCTTTCTATTTTTATAATGTCCTTCCAAACACCAGCACTACCTTACCCACCCCATGAATACTTAGGTGGTATGCCTTCGAAGCGCGACGCACGAGTACCCCTGGTGAAAGAACAACTTCATACTGTATAATCGATTGATAAGAATACGTCGGATCGAGACAAGGCCCTGAAAACTGACGAAAGACCCAAACCTGCTACAAACGATGATGCGAAAACGTTGACTTGGTGATTTTGACGGGAAGGTCTGAGCTTGTGGATAGGGCTCCAGATTGCTTCACACAGATGAGCGTCTTATCGCACAAGGTATCAATCCAACTTCCTATCATTGTCCAATATTGACAAGCTGTGCTCAGCCGCGAAGAGCGACGGACTTGGAAAATCAATGAAGGAACAGAGCTCATGAGGAGCACTAGGCCCGATAGTCCTCGGTGTGCTACTCGGAGCGCTGTCAGCGTCGCTCAAGCCCCAGTTCATCAACTGCGACATCAGCACGTTTGATCTCAGAAAACTTGGCGAATTTGTTGTAATAATAGCTGATCCGATCCAAATGTTTCTTCCTTACGGCAATATTCGTGACGACGAACTCCTGGATCCGCCTGTCAGAGTTCTCTCCGAGCAAGGCCTGATATTCCCTTGGGCCACGATGCGCGCTATGGGCCTTGGCTGGCGATGCATTCGCAAGTGAGGACACAAAATCATCGAGGAAGTGATCTGGGCGAAGATGAACCCGCTGAATAAGACCATTGTGACTGGAAGAACGGGCCATTGGCTCAATTCACACTAACGAGACCTGTCTTGTCGGGTAAGTGCTGCAACGTCTCCCCTGCTCTTATCGCATAGTAGCTGTTCCCGTAGCCTCAAAGGGCCCTCCATCCCCCTTTGCCCCTCTGTTCGGCCAAGACACCGAATACAATCGTCGCTCCCATGCGCGAAATATCACGTAAGCCTGATGAGACTTATGACATTAGTTGACCGTTTGGCTGGACTGAGACTTGTAAGATCGAGCTCTTCGCCCGTCAAACAATCTTAGACTAGCATGATTGACATTTGAAACCCAATTGCGGGGTGTAGGAGGCGATTACGTTCTAGCGGAGGACGATGTTGTCTAGGCGAGAGTGAGAGGCATGCTGGAGATAGATGGATTGCTGACCCAACCTACGTGCCTTGCCCCATGGTATGAGTTGGGTAAGACTGGAGCTGCGGACGGCCTAGCCTAAGTGGGGAATAAGTCGCTATCACATGACATAATGAACCCTCTTCGGGTGGGATCACCAGGCTTTTTCTGCGCGATGCAGACAGCTCTCATCAACCCTTCTACCTACCTTACTGCCTCTACTATCTTCTCTAGAAGAGGATCTGAGATATGGAACCAACAGCAGAGCACTGCTACCATTACTCGAACACTGGCATACATGTCAACTACATCACTGGGAGTCCCAGCTGGCCCTCTAGCAATTCAATATGCACCGAGCAGCTCTGGCAAGATGCAAAGAAGCACAGCACTCACAAAATAACTGCCCCTTGTCAAGAGAGATACAGTCCTGATTTTCAGTCATTATATCTCACTATTTACACTCTCGATGGCATCTCTCCTCGTGCCCCTTTGTTCCGTGGATGACCTCTTCTGTGATGTTGCCCGGTCTTTATTCAGGTCGGAGAAGGGTCGCAAAGAACGCGCCGTGTTGAGGACCTTTTGCGACTTACCCTAGGGTCCTCGATAGCCTATACACGAAGCCCCTCTCAATGTCTGGCGTGATCATCTGCGCCTGATCAGCATCACATCCCTCTCTTCTCACATTCCTGGTCAAGCCCCACAGCTTGTTGCCGATACCAACGATACGTATCTTGACTTCCCGGTGGGCTTTCCAATACCCCCCTTCTTGATGCATCCCCTGGCCTTCTCCATGTCCAGAAACACCTTCTATAATTGGAGGCCCTCTCGGTCCTCCTCGATTTCGCACAACTGAAGCTTCTTGTACGCTATGACTTTCTCACTAGGAAGGGTCGAAGATATTTCGTTTCAGGTCTTCTCGTCTTTGCTTCAGTTGTGCAGGCCTTTGCTCATACTGTCGCTTGCGACGAGAGTCTTTCTGGGATGGCGGAAGGCTGTCCATGCAAACTGGCGCTTGAGACATGGCGAGGGGTTGGAGTTGATGAGCGCTGGTCAACGTGAGCTGGAGAAAGATGAACGACTCTGCGCCGAGGGAAGGCTTTTTCTTTGAACTGTTGGCATTTATTTACGACCTGGGACTATACAATATGATAGACCTCATCAATAAGTGTCCCGCTAAGAGTGTAGAATAACTAGAATTTACGTATTGTCAAAAGGACCTCCCATACCTTACCATCACCGAAATGTTTTGGGAAACCTCCCACGTTCAATACGGGTAGGTACGATCTTGACCGAAATGGCAAGACATTCCGATCTAGGGCTAGGAAGGAATACCTAACCAGAACAGCAGGAATATATGCCATTTAGATGGAGGTAAGATGATCTTACATATGGATACCTTAGCAGCCCTACAAAAATCTCCGTTCCATAAAATATGGCAAATCACACCGAACAAGGGGCGGTCTGATTGAAAAGTCTTCACTTCTTCATGCTTGCAATATTGCAGGATTGGAATCGCACGATAGCAGGTCTGCATTTAAGCAAGTACGCCGCACGCGCGTGATGTACAATACAAGATCCAGGTTCCGCCCACGAAGCAAGCCAGCCGTACTCCAAGAGAAGACGCGGTCTTCAGCTCCTCGTGCACAAGACATGGTCCAGCTTCTAATGTAAGTGCGCCAACACCGATCCATAACCCATGTTCCAGTGCTGTGCTGCAACGGCCGTGCTTGGTGAACGCCAAAGCCCGCCATACAGAGATGCCCGCGACTGACCAACGCCGGAGAAACCGGGTAATAATACAGTTGGAAACCGCTTCGTAGGTAGAGAGCCCAGCGCCAGAACTCAGCTCCATAATAGTGATCGAGAAGAGAAAAAGAGGGAGTAGCGCCGAGAGAGGTAAGCAGATTGAAAGTGGGTGTCGGGAGGTATCGAGATGTCTAAACAGCGGGAGGAGCGCCCATGGCGAAAGCAGGTTCAGTGAACCCTTCTTCTTGCTTCATCGTGCCGTTGAGCAGAGGACAAAGCCTGTTTAGTGTTGAGGTCGTCAGCAAGTCATTCTCACTCAGGTGAAGGAAAGTTGTTAAGAAGGAACGGGTTTCAAAGTGAAAGAGAAGAGAGTGAATGTGAATAGATTCAATGAGACGGTGGGCAGCACTTTTTGTTGGTCTTGATATGGCCAACTTGTCCACAGTTGGCGCATTTGCGTTGCGTTCCAGCGGATTTGAGATTGGCAGTTGATGGCGAGCTTGGAGAGCCGGGTGACATGACTAGACCATCTGTAAGAATGCCTTTTTGCTTGTCTCGAGCAATCCGGCGACCTTTGTTTCGCTCGAGACGAGCGAGTTCCTCCTCGAGACTATTCGCAATGGGTTAGCAAGACTCTGTCATTATACAATTCAGGGGACATACCGTTTCTGCGCTCGCCGATCTTGGTCAGCATCCCCAGTCGGTTTGAGCTCAGAGAGTCTAAATTCAGGTTTAGCGGCCAGCAAGCAGCGGGCAGGTAAAGATACTACATACTTCATGGTTTCGGCCTCTTTTTCATGACGTCGTTTGAGATATTGACGGATAACTCTGGGATCGCGAATCACATCTTGTACCCGTTCAAGGTTACCGTATCTATCCCGAACGTTGCGAGTGATTCGAAGCACTTTGCCCGTCTGGCTGTTGCTACTGAAGCGGCTGAATTGGCTCATGCTTTCATCATCACGACGGCCGAGAGCTGCATGGGGTTGCGCCTCGGATCGCGGGGTCCTAGATTCCCCAAAAAGATCATCTTGTTCATCCTGATGTTCATCATCCATCTCGGTGTCAGAGTTCTCAATATTGGAAGATAGGCTTGTCTTCTGGGCTTCCCAGATTCGTCTGATCGACTCTTCGTAAGCTCTCTGTTGTCTTGCAACGTTGTAACTGTGACCTCCGAGCTCTTTGAGCTTTTTAGCGTCCAACTTGTCCTCAACACTCTCGCCAACAGCTCTGAAACCGCCTTTCATGGACGTTCGGATGAAGCTGAACGCTTCCCCTCGGCCGGATGGGTCACCCTCCCCGTGTAATTGTAACATAGCTTTGCCTTGTGTGGCATGGATGAAGCTTCGGGTTGTATACCACGGCGCAAGCTGCTGCTCTAGGCTTTGACCGTCCTTGGCCTCCTCGTCGTCCACTTCATCGTCTTCCTTGCCAAAACCAGCATCCTGAAGATGCCGCAAGCCTACTTGCATCGATTCGAGAAGACACACATCTTCAGGCTTCACCACATTTCTCAAAGCTTCTTCATCAGGTATAACCTCGCCTGGTCTCATCTCCCACTCCTTATGTTCTTTCGAGAACTGCATGAATTCCTTCATCTTCTGTCGATTCTGCATATCGGTGGTGTCTGGAAAGTGCTTCGTGACCTCTGCAACACTAATACGATGCGGCTTGTTACGCCGAATCCTGCGATATGAAATCATCTTGAGCCGGTTCTTCGCGGCTGTGGTCACTTTGCGTGAGTGTGGCCCTGGCACGTCCACGGAGGGAAACTCTTGCCCAACAACGTAAAGATTTTCGATATTCCGCAGGTACCAGTCGGATCCTCCGACGCCGGTCGTGTTGCGGATCACAAGAAAGTCTGAATTTTTTGCTTGCTGCTTGAATATAGGCGCTCGGTACATGCCATTGTACAGTGCCGGGGTGATCTGGCCAGGGTCGATGTGTCCGAACATAGAAAACGGGCTCTTGTCTTGTGGGAGCAGCACGGCTGTCTCTCCGAGTTCGAGTTTCGGTCTGGCATTATCTTCCATATTCTTCCGTCGGTAGTAGTTGATCAATCGGCTACCCATGCCAAAGTTGGACATCATGATAGGGTACTCTTCAGAGTATTCGAGTAGTAGAACATTTGAGTTATCTCCCAACGACAGGTCTTTCGTATGTTCAAAAATCGATCGTGTATCTTTGCCTTTCATATGCTTTCGTTTGGTGTGCCGTGGCTTATTGAACGTCACAGGCTGGTGTGTGGCGAACATTAGGGCGGGACGATGGAATGATCGGGCTTCCTGCTTCTCTAGTTTCATTTTATACTGTCCACTGTCAGAGCCATAAAAGAACGGGTTATTGAAGATGCCGCTACTTACGTATGGCCACTGTAGTCGTACTGCAGGCATGCTATGCTCGACTGTAAGGTTGCCAAGTGTGCTTCGAACTTTACTTTGATGATTTCCCTTCAGCAGATCATAGGCTTCATCATTGGAGATGTTGTAGCGTTTGAGTTTCTCCTTTATGGAAGTCTCGCTGGCCCCTCTACTAGAGTCCACTCCAGCCCAACGTACGTTCTTCGCTGCGGGCGTCGGCTGATAGACATCGACCAGTAACTGCGGATCATTAAGATCTAGCACAACCTTCTTAGCGATTTTCGACGTAGACAACTCGGGGTCATCTAGGGAAGGAAATGCAAATTGAGGGACGGTTAGCAGGTTCTTCTCGAGATGCCCGAGCTTGCGCCTCTGATGGCGAATATTAGCCGATATTATAGTACAGTTCCGGTGAGTGACTCAAATACCTTTGGCGGCCGGGCGTCAAGGTTTTGGTCCCAGTCAAACTTATCCGTACCAAAGAGATCGTCGTCACTTGCTTCAGCAATCTCCGCATCTCCTTGCTCGGATTCTGAGAGTTGCTCGAGGCTATAGGTGTCCCAGTCCTCACAGAGAATCTGCATATCTTGCCAAGTCATGCCTCCCACGGGCTTACCCTCAAGATCAGAATCCAGGTCCATATTATCGTCGCTACTCTGCTCCCCTGACTCAAGTTCTGGCACAAGTATGAGTCCTTTTTGCTCAGCCTCTGCCTCCTGCGTGCGTCTGTTTGCTATCTGGGGTGCTCTAAAGCTCTTCTCCTGATCTTGAGCCAGCTCAAGACTTATTTTGGTTGGGTTCACCGCTTTCGGAGGTTTCAGTGGCGTCTTACCAACATAGTGGGCTTTCTTAGGTGGCAATAAGTCCATGAAGCATGGGACAGCATGGCGCTGAAATCTCGGCCAAAGAGATGCCAACAACTCTTCCATATTCTCTGGTGGGGCAGGAGGCAAATCGCTTGCAGAGCCAGAGCCGGACATGGCAAAGAGCGCCTGTTGTAATAGTTGATCCTTAGAACGCACGGCATCCTTTGCGTTGTATTCAACAGTGCGAAAGAGCGGTTGACTGGATCCAGCGGGCATCTCTGGATTCTGAGATGAAACGGCGGGCAAGGTCTCAGAGGAGTCTGGTAATGCATCGTCATCCTCAAAATCAAAGGACATGCCGACACCGCTCGTAAGATCAGGTTGCAGAGTACCATTGGGCTGGTCTTGGTGTTCTGCCGGTGAAGATGGTAGGTCCCCAAACAAATCATCGAACCCGTCCCCCTCAGTCGCCACATTTTCATTGTTTGAAGATGATAGGTTCGACTCTCCCATAACCTCATCCAGCCCCCCGAACGTATGCCCTTCCTCAAATAACGCATCATGGCCAGCTGATTGTACCGCTCCTCCATCCTCATCTTCGGCCAGATCGTCGTCACTGATATCTTCAAAGTCCACAGCATCGTCTGCCTTCTCCCCAACATCCAGGCCACGGCTCATGAACTCCAAACCCTCATTCCGGCCGCTCGTCAACTTTGCAAGCGTGCTCTCAAATTCGAGGTCCGGTTCCTCCAATCCGTCTTGTGAGTCCATCGCGTGAGGCATATTCTGAGAAATGACTCCGTTTGTGAGGTGTAGTTGAGAAGATTCAGGTGGGTGTGAGGTCACAACTGCCATGCTCAGAGCAAAATGCAAAGCCTAGAGTCCGTAGCCTCACAGCACACCCAGACTCCGCGAGGTCCGTGTATAGCATGCGGCACATGGAACAAGGTGGACCGAATAGGTGACCGAGATAAGTAATGTAAACTCTACGTCTACTCGGTTCAGGATGTTGTAAGGGTTTAACAGCTGTTCATAGAAGCAGGTGTTCTACCTAGGGTACGTACTTGTCAATAGAGAAGAGATGGGCTCGTGTTAATGTACCAGGTAGCTAGGTACCTAATGAGTGATGAGGCTCTGCGTTGGCGTGCACTAGTGTAAGCGAGTGGCACCCCTCGCAGTTCCAGCACTCCCCGGATTCTGATGATCTACTCTCTTCTCAAGCAACAGCTGAATTATTCCTTAGATTTCTAATCATTTCTTGTCCACGACCATCTCACAAAATGTGGACCTAGTCGTGGATGAACAGCTGTTGACTAAAATACTTATGTGAATTTCTCATAGTTGATCGAATTGAAAGCCTCCAATATACGCACATAAAGCCTATTAAGAATTTAGCACGCCCCCAACCGTACTCCGTATAGGCGCGAAGAGGCCTACCTTACTAGCACCCTCCATACAATAATGGATTGCCGTCATCTTCTCAGCGTCTGGTACAAGCTTAGCCAGTTGCCGCAGATCAGATGAGCGAGGCAGGTAGAGCGCAATATCACTAGTCAGCCTCGAGAACGGCTTATAGATATCTCTCAAGCTGTACGGCTGCATCGCCGCCAGGTCGAATATCGTGTCCGATCTGTACCCGGGCCCTGCCAAATCAATTCAGCTTGATTCAATTGACCATCCTGTCGTGTACTCACCTCCCCACGGAGGGCTCGCAAAGATAACAGCAAACTCTCCAACATCCGCCAGCTCCTTCCGAATAACCTGGAAACAATCCCCCTCGAACCACGAGATCTTCCCCTCCACCCCGTAGACTGCTGCATTATGCTTGGCACAGGCAAGCACCTTTGCGTCTTTTTCCACGGCATAGACTCGGTTCCATCGACCCGAACGTGCAAAGGCAATAGCGTTCCCACCCGCACCCGCAAAGGCGTCGATCAAGATGCCTTTGCCGGGCGGACACGAGCTTGCCAGATGTTGCGCGATCTTACTGGACGCTTCTCAGTGAACTCGCCAATACTGGAATGGGGAAGCTTGCGGCGTACTTGGCGACAGGTTCGGGTGTAACTCCAAACCAGGCATCGTCGGTCATCCAGATGCCCTGGTCATATTTCGAGAAGATGCTATAGCGCTGATACCAGTACCTGAGCTTTCGTCAATTACAGCCATCAAGCATTGATGTAGGTAGATCTAGATGTAGTGTACTTCTGAATATCCCACGGCACCTCGCCCAGGCTGTTATAGTGATGGCAACCCTCTGGAGGCGATTCCTCATCCGGGCTATCCATGAGGCGTTGTATTGTCATCGCCGGAGACGTTCATTTCCCACGCATGATCACAAAGCAGTTTTGATAACTGCACATCGCGTACGTAAGAGGAATAAACCAAGAATTACTACCATGTACAGAACTCAGTTCACATCAATCTGTCTATTTACAAAATGGTGATCAAAAACCACTTGAAAGGCATTGGATTACACGCTTCAAAGAACGACATTCTGCTCTCGCAACAAGCAAATCAAGAGCCCTTGAGATCAAACATCTAATGGCCCTTAGCCCTGATATCGTCGAGCATTTCTTTCAGCAAGTCTCGTACCTTGAAACCCACTACGGCATCATATCAAGCGAAATACTCAATATGGATGGAAAGGGCTTTCAAATGGGTCAACACAGTGTTCAATCCCCAGTGGCGCTGGATCAACGAAGATTCACCCCGACACCACAATACGACAGGCAAAGAGTCTCGAGGGTAGTCGGAGACTAAATTTCTGCTACTCGAAACGTAGATACAGAACCTATTCCTCAAGAATTATGAAGTCCTTCAATTACTGCTCACGAGCAGCCAGAACCTTGTCCATGCGTGTGTCGAGAATTTGCAGCGTGGATGCCTTCACATTGTAGAGAACTTTTGCAAAGTGCAAATAATTTTTTGCACTTCAGAATTTACAATACTAGCGTGTAATTATCTTCCAAAAGTAATCAGTTCAGGGTCCACCAACTGTAAATGAAGTGTAAAAAGTATAAACTGCAGGCAAAACAAGGGTCGAAGTGTTAGCCGTTTTCACTTTGTGTAAACGACTAACACTTCGAATCTGAGCTAAACCTATGTCAGAAGTGCAAATAAAAATTTACACTTTGCAAAAGTTCTCTACTAGTAAGATGCAGGCACAACACTTTCTCCTGGACTTTCGCTTGTTCCACTAAAGTTCTGCAATCTCATCTTGCTTTCTCACCGACTTCCACTCAAAAAAGAAAGAAGCCGCGAACGCTAGACAAGATACGGCCAGCGCGACGTAAAAGACGTTACGAATCGCAAGATTGTAGGCCGCAAGGAGCACTGGAAGCTCGTCGTTGGGCACCAATGATGACAACTTTGTGGCTCCAGTCCCAGACAATGTTGCCGCGTTCAAGCCGGGGATCTTCATGCTTAGTTGAGAAGTCAATGTATTCGATAGGACTGTCTGGCACACAGTGACAAAAACGGTGCCTCCGAAAAATTGCGCAAAGGCGATAATGGTGATGCCAATGGGTATGTCCTCTCGAGACAGGACTGTCTGACATGCAATGTTTGCTTGGGCTAAGCTAAGTCCGAGACCTGCGCTGGTGATGAGCTTCCTGTGTCTCAATGTCTCTTCTATCGTTGTCGGTGATCGGGTACTCACCTGATAGCCATATGATTTACCACTGCTCGTATTGACTTGCAATGTCGTCAGGAGAGACCAGTGCCGACGATCATCAGAGCAATTCCCACAACCACCACGGGAGTATAGTAGCCCATCTTGGATACGAGGATACCCGACCCAATCACAAACACAGTTGTACCTAGGAAGTACGGCAGCAGCCTAATTCCGGCACTGACAGCTGACTGCCCTTTGATGGCTTGGTACCAGATCGGGAGATAGAATGTCAGTATGACCAACGCTGAACCAAAGCCTAGAGACACAACAGCTGCGGCTGCAATACTCCGCTGACCTAGAATCCGTGGCGGCACTGTGCCATTATCCCCAGACCACGATTGAGACGCACCGAACGCCACGAGCAGCAACAGTCCTAGTACAAGCGTCACCACCACCCGCGTGCTTCCCCACGCGGAGCCATCTCCAACCCACTGCAGCGCCAGCACTAACAGCACCAATCCAGGCAGGAGGAGTGCGGTCCCCACAGGGTCAAACTGCTTGACACGCTGCTTGAACGATTGTACCACATGTTTCTTGGGCGGTGGCTTGGCCGGCAGGAGCAAGAGCAGCCCAGCGACGGCCACGCCACCGATCGGTACATTTATCCAGAAACACCACCGCCAGGTGACCTTTGTCGTAAAGACGCCACCGAGTAAAGGTCCAACAATGGATGCAAGGCCGAATGTTGCGCCAAGGAGACCCTGATATTTCGGCCGTTTCTGCAAGGGGAGCAAGTCGACGAAGATGACTACCGCGCCGGTGAAGGTGCCTGCACTACCGGCGCCGGCAATTGCGCGTCCGACGATGAAGGCGGCAGAGGTGGGAGCGGCGGCGCAGAGGATAGAGCCGATCTCGAAGAGTACGACGACTGTAATGAATGTCCATTTCGAGGGAAAGAAGGTCTGTCGTGCTATGGGTCAGCAAGGAGGGCGGGAAAGGGTGTCAACATACATAGATTTTGCCCATGGGCAGCTGGAAGGCGCAGAAGGTGAGCAGGTATGCGGACTCATACCAGGATATGTCGCCAAAAGAGTTGAACTCATTTGAGATTGTGGGAACGGCGACGCCCACAATGGTTCGGTCCTCGCAGTGGTTAGTCATTGCAAGAGACGGCCAGCTAGGCAGACTTACAAGCGCTGTTAGGAAGCCTACTCCACATACTGATAGCACCACAGGCAGAACGGTTTTCAGTCCAGGATATTGTGCTTCATCAATGTTGCTTCTCTGAGCGTTGCCTTGCGACTCGATTTCATCCTTGCGCTCTGATTGGCTCAATTCCGCATCTTGCGTATGCTTCGCTTTTGACCATAACATTGTGCAGCTCGATGGAGGGGTGGAAGTTTTGGCATGCAAAGTATTACAGGAGAAAGCTGATTCACCAAAGCTATATACACAACTTCCATTAGGCTCAAGGAGATAGTCATGACGATAATTCGGTGTAAATATTGAGGTTCGGTCTCGGTTCCGAAAGCTGAGCCCGATGTCATAAAGCAACTCGGTCCGTTATCACTGTTATCTTCTTTACCCTATTCTTTTTGCGCACATCATGACAATAGGCATCAATCGATCTCGTTGCCTGAGCGTCAATGCCGATGTCGCCTGAGTTCTAGAGGATCTGCCTCGTGCATTGATGACAAGCATTAGTGTCAGCCAATTTGAACATGCACTCGGGCAAGAGAGCCGTCAATTGCATACCTTGCGCGAAACGCAAAGTACGCTGTGACAAGGGCCAGCCATGCTCCAACTGCAAACGGAGGAAAAGCGACGTCTGCGCCTACCCTGTTCAGCGCGCCACTGCTGGCGAAAGCCACTCAGAAAACTCTGCACAGCGTGTAGAGAGGTTGGAGTCTTACATCCGGCGCTTAGGAGGTGATTTGCAGCTGGCTGAACAGATCGTCGAGAGCGGCAATGTTGATACTCAAAAGACGAACACGCGGAGTTCCTCGACCAAGGCGAGCCGCCTAGGAAACACGACTTCCACGAGTCGCCCTTATGTCAACACTTCATCCGCGAAGAGGACGGAAGGCTCCATTGGCAGATCAGCGGGCCTAGTGGAGCATGATGAGCAGGTGACCTGCATTGAAGCGTACGTAACAATTTGGGCACTGACCTTTGCTGGCGACGTTGCTAACGATTGCATTCCAGACCGATGTGGTACAGCTGGAGCGGCGCAAAGAAATCGGAAAGAGAACCACAGGACTCGTCTCCCAATCCAGCCAACCCACCGAAGCCGAAATCAAAGAAATCGCACTGCTTCTCCGCTCTCCTGGACCCAACGAACACTCCCGATAGTGACTCCCTACGTGCGCTGCATCCGCTGGCGACAGATGGAATCTTTCTCTGGAAACAGTACTTGAAGAACGTCCATCCTTTGATTATGATCTTTTTTGATTGGGAGATCGAAGTCGTCATACATAAAGCGTCCTACGATCCGACCAGCTTGACGCCAGGGGAACAAGCCCTTGTCTTTGCTATTTACTTCATTGCTACGTTAAGCCTATCAGAAGAGCAATGCATTGATCTGCTACACAATAATAGACCACAGCTACTTGAAACATTCCAGAAAGCCGTTGAAGAGTCATTAGTGATCGCAGAGTTTGTCGTAACCAGCGATCGCTTTGTCCTTCAGGCTTTCATGTTGTACCTGGTAGGTATTCTTCCAAAAACTTGCAGCACGCGCTCTACAGCACTAAAATTCCCTCAAGCTAGCAATGCGCAACCGCGCCCGCCCTGCCGCTGTCCATTCTCTTATGGGCATCGCCAGCCGCATCGCCGAGCGTATGGGCCTGCAACATGACGGCGACAAGCTCGGAGTTCCCGTCTTGCGCAGCGAAGAGCGTCGGCGCATGTGGTGGCAATTACAGCATATGGAGATCGACATGGGGCTACTCATCGGCACCATCAGCATGACAATATACGCTGACTGGGACACTAAGCTACCCAGGAACCTGGAAGATCGTGACCTCCACCCTAACATCCAGACCGTGCCACCAGCTCGTCGTAGTCTCACGACCATATCGCACTGTCTGTGGCGGTACCAGATTCTGTACATGCAGCGAGACACACGGCAGCTTGATGGTACTAAGAAGGCCTTGTCGTGGATGCTCTCCCCGCAGGTATCACTTGCAGAGAAAGACGCCATGATTGATACTTGTGAGAAGACTCTAGGCGAGCAATTCCTGCAGTACTGCGAGCCATTGAATCCGCTACACGTTCACATCCAGATCGGCGTGCGCTTATTCGTACTGGCTGCACGCAGAATGGCGCGCCAACCTGCGCTGGTCAATGTGAAAATATCGGAAATGTTGCCACATGAGCGCGAAGAATTTCTTCACATCTGTACAAAGTGCTTGGATTACTACGTCTTAAGTGAGACCACGGAATCCCTCTGGGGCTTTCGATGGCACATTGAGAATTACTTTCAGTGGCCTGCTTGTAAGTGATGAATAGTGCATCTTGTGCACTCAGCTTAGTCACTCTTCTAACAAGCTAAAGTCGTGTACATCATACTCGAAGCACACCACCGCTTTGACAACGATACTGTCGAGGACCTATGGTTGCTCATCGGCAAAGTGTACGTTCATCACTCTACGCTCATGACAGCCATCTCCGGGCCAGACATTGCTGCAATTGCGCGAATCACAGTGGTCGCGTGGCAACGACGTCAAACCTATGTGCAACAGCAGTACCAGCAACGCCGTAACACCCACCTGCTGAACGAGTCTGAGGTACCATCATGGGTTCAAGAGTTGCGACAGAAACTCAACTGTCCAGAGGTTGACCCAACGCCTGCACCAGATGCGACAGCTCAAGAGCCCGCGATCGACCCAAACCAGCTCTTACCACTGGATTTTGACTTTGATGTGATTGACTGGACGTTTTGGGAGAACTTGCACGTGAATGGAATGTTGTAAAATATGAATTAATGAACACTGGAAAAGATATTCAACAGATGTCAGCACAGTATAAGTGTGGGTTTCAGGCGCCGCAGCTTAGACTATGAAGTGAAGCTTTTTGCAAAGCAAGAAACCACCAACATTGACAAGTGTTCTAATGCCCTCAGGCGCTGTTTGACAATGTGAAACCTGTGGAACACTGGCTAATCAATATTGGAATTTCGGCACAGGATAGACTTGCGGTAAGTACATCATAGCCAGCTTTGTCCCTGCCAGTGCCTTCCATAAAGTCTTTGAACGTGACTTCCTCGCCATCTGAACCTCAAGTATGCGAAAGTACAGTGTAGCAAGGGATGTTGTTATCATTATATTCCACCAGACTCAATTTTCCGTGTTCTTGACCTTCGAGAGGGCGCATCATTATGGGAGTTACTGCAAGGCTCAGAAGAGCTCAACTGTAGGCACATGGGAACAGCACAACTCATTGCTCCGTGGTGGTCTGAATTGTGAGCGAGGCTGATCAATGAGGACTGTTGAGAACATCACAGAGAAAAAGTTCGACCAGGAGGTGTGTCAGCAGGCAATCTTCAGCCTAGCAGGAGACATGGTGCGTGCGGTATTGATGATGGAGCAAGGCATTCCATATAGAGCACTACGAGCTGTGCCTGCAACTGACTATTTGAACAAAGTCCCGTTCGTGAGAGTCGTCGAGAAAAGTAGTAAGTCAGCCAGCAGTCCCCGGCAGTCCTCCGATGATGACAGACTGGTCGAGAACTCAAAACACTCTCCTCCTCAAGGGTCACAGCAGATACCGTTATCGGCATCATCGCTATTTTTGTGTAGCGACGACTACCACTTCGGCACTTCGGCGCGACAGTCAACCATCTTACCCGGCGTATACCACTCGATGAGTGTTTCTGCTACCCACCGGGCGATCTCAAGGATCATGCAGTATCTCGACCTCCAACCACACGCCCAGACCGTTCAATGTCTCTGAGCATGCTGTCGTGTATACTCTGTTCTTCATTAACCATTTTGAACCTCAGACTGCAAAGACTATCCTTCCAATTTCTCAGCGTCGTTATGCATAGAATCGTAAACATCTGCCCTCATCATGTGTGCCCTTACACTCGAGTCCACAAACGCGTGCCCCACATTTCATGCATTTAACGCGGCCCCAGTAGCCGCAGATCTCGCAGAAGTGCCTCTGCGGCCGACCTGATGACGAGGGTCGTGCACGAGCCATGTTGTAGGATAGTGGTGGAGCCGCAACCAGGGCGTCAAGGGTTGCTTCTGAAGGTGCCGACGGGACGTAAGATCTTAGGAGCGGATTCGCATCATCCTGAGAAGGTGTTATAGTAGATGGAGGGGCCATAGCGTATGGCATTATTGCTGGAGACGGCAACACTTCCTGAGCGGTAGGTTCTGGAGGAGTAGGCGCGGGAGTCGAGGCAGAAGTCGACGAGCGTTTCAATCGACTAACGGGCGTCTTGGTGACCTTACTTGCAGGTCGAGGTATATGAGTTGCCAGAGGCTGTTGTGCAAGAGCCGATAGAGCAGCCTCTTCGTCGGCAAGATGATTGGCGAAGGTCTTCTGAGACATTAATATGCGCCGTACGGCTTGCGTGACCTTCCCCTTGGATACTGAGCGTGGTTTAGTGTACGCCAGATATAATGGCTCGCAATTCACTCACCACGCCCGGCAGCGTCCCTTTGCCTGGTCGGAACTGGTATTTGGACATCTCTGTGGTTGTCTTTATCGAGTTCTGCCAGGTGCTTCAAAATGGCGTTGTTCTGCCGCGCAGTTGTATCTCCGCCTCCCACGACAACGTTTCTTGCGGCGCGCTTTCGAGCTCCTGACGGCTGGATTGCCGCTTTCGAGGGATCATAGCCAGTGTCTGGCACATAAGCCCAGCCAGGCGCCGATATCGAGGTGGAATTTGGGAGAACTTCGATTTGTGGCATTTCTTACCAATGTCCTTGCTGACATTGATCTAGTAGCTGGGGTTTAGGTATTTTTGTAGGTACGAAAGTAATTTAGAGACCTTCGCGGGTGGCGCATGGGCGGTAACCGAATCTAACTAGCGGTAGAAGAGTAGAAGAGCAAGTGGAAGCCTTGTAGGGCTGAGGGAGACCTTGCTTGTACCTGACTGAACTATCAGAACATCCTAAGCATCAATTTTACAAATAAACAAGCTTCAGTCCCACCAAGCGAACTCTCCAGCATGCCAACCCCTTTCATGTCCCCACTGTTGCGGCTCCCATGGAATTGAGACTGCTCATCGACCATCCTGCCCTGAGTCGAGGCCGCGAGGATCTTCTGAGCAGATGTCCTTGGCTCTTCTCCCCACATGCCGTCGGATCTACATCGCGCCTTAGGTCCTCCTGTATAACTGCATCGCTGGGGCCCTATGACTGTGAGAAGTATGACTACGATACAGTGACCGGATTGACCGCCCCGGCAGCTGTACGTTTGCTACGTCGTCTTCGTCCTTGGCATCGGCGAGCGGTCTCACTAGAGGTGCTTTCGATATTCCTTACTTGACCGCGGACTTCAAGACCAACTGGTCTACGTTTCACACTCTGTGCAGTGAAGCAGGGCTCCGAATGTTCCATCGAAGTTCTGCCCTTTGGCCCTTCTTTGCTGACTTGCTCCAGATTGGACATGAGGGAGAAGTGTTAAGTGGGCAAAGATATTGCAAGTTTCAAATCATCCACGACGACGGCGCAACCAACGCGACCTCCTGGACAAGCGCATCGTCAGGTTTCAGCTCCCCCTCAATCAGCATGCTTTTGCAGGAGGAAATGGCGAATGAGAAATACAAAGCCATACGCAGGAACAACGGGACTTAAACCAGAGCACGTGAACAAGACTCCTGCCATAATGCTGCGACATTTTGTACATAGGTGAAATGAGCAGTGATAGTACTCTTCAAAACGCTATACAATCTGGCGGAGCTGGACACAGATTCAACAGGAAGAGAGCTAAATGGGAGAAATCCACCACCCACGCTTTCCCACCCTCCGAACCCTTCCAGCAGATTATCCCCTCAACCCACGCCCTCCACACCATTATTTCTTCTTCTGCAGCGTATCGACCTTCTCCTCCAGATTCGTCACGTACATATGGATCCTCTGCACGGCAGCTTGCAGGGCCTGACAAATCGTCATCAGCCACTTTGGCCTTTTTCAAAACCCCTCCCCTCTCTCTCACAGCTCACCCCGACAACGCCCACCACATGTATCACCCAAATAAACAACCCCGTTTTTCTTGCCCGCCAACTGCGGCGTGATTGAACCGTAACGCAACGACCGCGAGACGAGACTAAATGCAGAGACGTACGTAGATGTCCTCCGTCAACAGCTCGTTGGACACTTTGTACTCTTCCAGTATGTAATAGTAGACCCCTGCCCCCGTGATCGTCGACCCGAACAGAAATCCGAACAACCTAAACGCCCAGACACACCATCACTCATCAGCCTCCGCATAGTCATCAACCACTCCTGTCACGCAGTGGGAGGCTTCTCGAGCATTGCCCCACAGGTGGGATCGAGCGCCGCCGACCGGCCGCCCGGTGTGGGAGACGAGAGAGGTGAAGGGGATAGAGAGGTACACACCCGCCTCTGAACGCGCCGACAGGTTTCCGCACGGGCATAGGCAGCGCGACCGCAGGTGTCTCGAGCAGCCGGTTTGTGGTCTGGAAAGTTCGAGAGGTGGCGTGGGTGGGGAGGGAGCTGCGCGAGAGGGCGCGGAGGGCGGGCGAGAGATGGCGCGATGCCATGGTCGGTGGCGGGAGCTGTATGGGAATTGTGAGAGACGGCGGCGTGAGATCGAGGTTGTAAGGGATGAGTGGGTCGTGTTGCTGTTGCTGTTGCTGTTGCTGTTGCTGTTGCTGTTGCTGTTGCTGGTTGGTGGTCGATGGGTTTGCGGTGGAGAAGCTGTCGAGTTGAGGTGCGGAATCTGCCGTTTTTAGGGGGTGTTGATGGTAAAAAGTCGGAGAGCTACCCCTGTCAATAACACATGCTCGTCTTCCTTTTGGGGGCGTGGGCAGTAGTACGTAGAAGTCAATTCAAGCTGTTCTCATGGTTTTCTGGAGTCATCACGAACATTTGATTACTTCTGGCTTAACGTGTTGATTATATTGCTCTCTCACATCAATTACAGCTAACCTATACTCAAGATACTACCTAGTTTCCATTTCCTTGACCCAGCAAAGCTCGGAGGTAATAAATGCCCCGATCTACCGTGAGCATGAGGATCCAGCACAACAGTTTCTCAATGAAAATTTAAGTCATTTTGCTGGGTCTCTGTCTTCTTCAGGATCCTACAAATTTCCTTGATCAATGACCCGGGGTTCCTCAGGAACTCTTGATCTTGACTTTCTCACTTTACCATTGATCTCCAACTTACAAAGTACACCCCCAAGCCAATGGACATTAAAGCCGGCCAAATACCAGCATCGCCCTACGCCTGGCCCCACGACGCCTCTTTCTCCCGCGAAACCACAGCCCTGGTGATCATCGACATGCAACGCGACTGTACGCCCCCCCTACCCGACCACCCTCTCCTTCCCTCTCACCAAATCACCATCCATCACCACAAGACTAACACCCCATCCTCACCAGTCTGCTCCCCAAGCGGCTACCTCTCCCAACAAAACTACCCCCTCGCTCCCATCCTCGCCACAATCCCGCGCATCCGCACCCTCCTACACGCCTTCCGCGCCGCCCGCCACCAAGTCTACCACACGCGCGAAGGCCACCGACCCGACCTCTCCACCCTCTCCAGCCGCGAAGCCTTCCGCTCGCACCACGTCCCCGGCTCCCTCGGCATCGGCTCCCCGGGCCCCCTGGGTCGACTTCTCGTGCGCGGCGAGCCGGGCCACGACATCATTCCCGAACTGTACCCCGTGGAGGGCGAGCCGGTGATCGACAAGCCCGGGCGGGGGGCGTTCGCGCATACGGATTTCGAGCTGTTGTTGAGGGTTCGGGGCATCAGGAATCTGGTCGTGGCGGGCGTGACGACGGATGTGTGTGTGGGGAGTACGATGCGCGAGGCGAATGATCGGGGGTTCGATTGTCTGCTGGTTGAGGATGGGACGCAGGCGGTGGAGGAGGGGTTGCGGGATGCGACTTGTCGGAGCGTGAGGATGGAGGGGGGCATTTTTGGGGCGGTGGGGAGGGTGGAGGATGTGGTGAGGATGTTAGAGGGTGGGGTGGGGTGAATGGGAGGTTTTTCGTTGATGGAGGATGCTATGACGCCGGTATGACAGGGTGAAGAGCAGGTTCTCTTTTTGATAGTATAGGTTTATAGGACAACCTAGCAGCGTTGTTTGAGTTCAACACGGTTGAGGTCCTTCAGCTATACCTGTACGGACTACTGCGTAAGAAGCTTGAGATTCCATGTGGCAGGGTAGATAGGCTAAAAGTCTGTTTGACAGGTAAGATAGGGCTGCCATCCGTACGGCACCTTGATAATAGCAGTAAGTATCTCACACTTGAGGTACAACTCTCAGTTTTAGGGTCAATCGAAACACTCTTTCTAAGAATTCATCTGTCAATGCTCTGGACCTTTGGCCTTTGGCTGGAGTGACAAGTAAGCCACGATACCGAACAGTGCCACATACCTTAGGCTCGTGGCTCACGTTTAACATTACTAAATTACCCGGGACACAGGTCGGATGGTCTCACTAAAACCTCGGATGGTCCTACACTAATTCTGAACTTTAAGGTTTTTTGCGGAGCTAACAAGCAAGATACTGAACTTGAGATTGTGTAATTCATTAGTAATTCATTATAAATCTATTAAGAATCTATTTGTAACTGATTAGTGGTTAGGGGTTAGTGTTTGGGGGTTAGGCGGTTAGGATTAGGGGGTTTGAATTAGCAATATGAAATATATTATGCATGCATTTCAGATACATTAGGGTTAGAGTTAATTAATTCAGAATAGATTAGTAATATATTCAAAGAATTTGGGCCTCAGTTGATCTTGAGGTGTTTCAGAAGGTCGGATGGTCTTCCGATAATCCCTGTCGAGACCATCCGACATTTTAGTGAGACCATCCGACATGTGTGGTCTAAATTACCGGACGTTGCCAGCTATGTACATATCCGGTTTAGCTCGGGCTGAAATATGACTAAACCGTACCCCAGCTTCCGCTGTCAATCGCGTGTCACGTCGATGTGTGCCACGCGTGTCCCGTACATATTAACATATCCAACACGCTTTGTTGTAACTTGCTCCAATTTCCAAAGCCGGCGAATCTTTTTTCAGACTATACCCGTCAAATCAAGCTTCGATCGCGTCCCAATGGCCGCAAACCTAAAGCGCAAAGCCGCCGACCTGGCAGCCGCCGAGGCGAAAAAGCCTAAAGCCAATGGCAGCATCACCTCTTTCTTCGGGGCACCGAAACCCGCGGCAACGACCTCATCGGCCTCTTCGGCGGCGGCGCCGCCCGTCGTCAAGTTCGACAAGGAGAAATGGCTCGAGAAGCTTACGGATGAGCAGAAGGACCTGCTGAAGCTCGAGATCGAGACGTTGCATGAAAGCTGGTTGGCGCATCTGAAGGACGAGGTGCTCACCAAGGAATTTCTTGCCCTGAAGAGCTTTATCAAGAAGGAGAAGGAGGATGGGAAGACGATCTTCCCGCCGATGGAGGACGTGTATTCGTGGTAGGTTGCAACGTGCTCTGATCCGACTTGTTTTGTTTGAGGCCGCCGCTAATAGATTCTACGCTGCTGGCTTTCAGGTCCAGGCATACTCCGCTCAACACGGTCAAAGCCGTCATCCTGGGCCAAGACCCCTATCACAACGTCAACCAGGCTCACGGCCTCTGCTTCTCCGTCCGTGCCCCTACGCCTGCTCCGCCGTCCTTGAAAAACGTCTATATTGCGATCGGCAAAGACTATCCTACATTTAAGCCACCACCAAAGAATGGTGGACTTCTCACGCCGTGGGCTGACCGTGGTGTATTGTTGCTGAACACATGTCTGACTGTTCGAGCGCATGAGGCGAACAGCCACGCCAATAAAGGCTGGGAGAAGTTCACCCAGAAGGTCATAGATGTTGTCGCGAAAGTGAGGACGAGAGGCGTGGTTTTCCTGGCTTGGGGTACACCAGCCGGCAAGAGAGTCGCCAGGATCGACAAGAATAGGCATTGTATCCGGCAGAGTGTGCATCCGAGTCCGTTGAGCGCGGCAAGGGGATTTGTCAGTTCCGCTCTGAATCTTTGTGTTGTTGAGTTTGTTTCTGTGCTAATATCCGTGGTAGTTTGACTGCGGCCACTTCAAGAAGACCAATGAGTGGTTGAAGGAGAGGTACGGAGATGACGGCATGATTGATTGGAATCTGGACGTCCCGGCAGTAGAAGCTGGCGTTTAGCGCCTATGTCTCTCGAATCTATAGTCCGTTTCATGCGAGCGTGATAGCACCTAACGATTCTTCAATGCCTACAGTGTTTGTATCTAGTTGGGAATCAAATGTATTGAATTTGTAAGGCTGTAAGAGTCGTCGTCGCTGAGTGGATTGGTGTAGGAAAGGACGCGAGGATGTACGGCAAAGACATAATCCATATGCGTTTTGGTATGGAAGCGTGATGGTGACAAGACCAAGCGACACTTTATAAGTCTGGGATAGAAAATGGCACTTAGACTCGCCATCACTTGAACATATACTTTGTTGATTTCAGCTCAAAAAGATCCTGCGATCCTTCAATCCGAGTCAATTGTTGCAATTGGCGGTAGTGTCATCGTCGCTGTCGTAGGCTATAGACGAGAGGATGGAAGACCTCCCTGTGCGTTTGGGACATTGGATCGAAAGCGATGAAAGACCCTAAGTGGGCCGTGCCGTAGCCTGTAATGTTGGAATTTTCCAGATGTTCTGTGTGTTGGGGAAAAGCACCTGCCAGAATGGTGGACTCCCCAACCCAAAAAGGAACCCAGGTAGGTATATATATTCCAACAAGTTGTAGATCTAACAAGGTGGGTGGTCGTAGTCTAGTGGGCCTTAGGAATCTGAACTTCCCAGTAGGTGCACCTACTATATAGTCAGCTAAGACTTGGACGCTGCGGCCATCTATAAAACTCAACCTGGGCCCAGACCGAATCCGCATGGGTTCGAGTCCCGTGGCGAGCAAAATGGTAGTACATTTTCGTGAGAAGTGTAGAGCGAGTCTTCGAGGTCCGACTGATCACCGGCCTCTTCCACAAGCCTCACTTGATCTTTTGCTTTTTTTTTTAAGTTTATTTCATTCTGTTATTGCTGGCTGTTCTTGTTGCGGAATTTTGGTGGGCGCGTGAATGTGTGTGTGCATAGGTAGACTTGGCGCGCTTCTCGTGAGGCTGGTGGTTCTTTCTAAAGTTGGGAATCTTTTTGATATTCGCTAACGACTGCGGCTCAAAATGCGGCTTGAGCCCAGCTTTCCTTCCCGCTTCGGGAGACTACTAGCTTGCTGAGTAAGACATCTGCAGTACTTCGTACATGGATCAAGTATTACTTTTAACAGCTTGAAAAGGTTGTTGAATTCTACATAAAAATCAAGCATTCGTTTCGGTGATACGAGGGGTCTTCCCTGAGTCTTGCATTCCTACTGCTCACGGTAGCAAGAGAGCCTTGAACATGCCGATTGCAAATGCTACGTCGTTCGCACATATAAATGCTGCAACGAAGAACGAAGTATATGTCCGGGTGATGTCACCGAAAGTATGGGCTTAGTAGAAGTGACAGCACAATGGAGAGATGCTGCTTCATTACCTACCATAGGGGAAGTCGCTGGTTCCAGGACTGACTGTTCTTACCATATTAGTGGCAGCAGCGTGTAGCAGCAGCTCTATGTATGCTATTGCAATTAAATCAAGTGCTGAGTAGAATGCTCAGCATGATGTAAGTCTATGTTTTTGAGACAGTTTACATGTACATTCACTGCTGTCACGTCATACCTGAAACCAGCGACTTCCTGTAAGGTAAGGTACTTCAAATCAACTAGGTCAAAATTCAGACTCCAACCTACGACGCAACCTCGGTCAGCATGCAGGTTTGGCAGGGCAGCAAGCAACGCTTTCGGTATCAGGTCGCCGGAACTCTCAGTCATGTGGCAGCTGCATGGAACCTATCAATAATCGAGACACGCGAGATGTTGGTTCCCATATGTACAGACTCAGTATACTCAGCGACGAAGTGTGCGCTGCCTGCTGGTTGACTTGGAATATAAAACCCTTGTAGCTTCTGTTATATCATCTTCCCCTTCGGACCCACCCTTCCATCGACTCTCGCGCTTGCGTAACCCTGTCGTCCACGAATCTCGCCGTAGCCGCACCATGCACTTTCGCCTGTCTCCATCCTTCCTCCGCCGCGCCTCTGATTCTCAAATGATTCTCACTGATGACGGGTGCCTTCTTCTCGTACTCCCAGAACAAATCCCCTACGTTTCGCATCGTAACGGGTAACACGACCCATCCCGCCCCTATACCCACAAGCACGGGGACCGAAGAGCGAAGGAGTATGTTGCGATTCCGCGAGATGATGGATCCAGCCATGGCAGCGACAAGGACGTAGATTCCACCGGGTGGAAGGCGCTCGCCAGATTCTTTCGGCGGTGCTAGTGAGGCGATGGTGTTTGTGAAGGAGGACTCCATATGCAAGAAGGAAGACATGAGATTGTCGATTCTCGACTCCGCAGCAAGAGAGCCATTGTAGATGGCTAGACGAGCGCGACCAATCTGTATTGCCAGACGATCGGTCGGTGTTGGAGAAGAGGTAGGAGTCGCGCTATCATGTTTGGAGGGCTTATGCTTATGCGGGGAAGGGATAGCGGGTATATCGTCGTAGATAGGTTTCTTGACAAGCTGGATATCGTCAATGCCATTGTAAGCCCAAGTGTGGCTTGTCGGACTCACCATGTCCCCTGGTGGAGCTTCGGCATGTAGGGTAGTCTTAGGAAACAGGATCGTGCCGGTTGCGAGAATGCCAGCCGTCACGGGCACGGCGCGCTGGTGCAGGTTTTGTCAGTACCTTTAGATCAGATAGAGATTTGCGGATCGCATACCTGCCGCAAGATAGACCTGAGGACCATAATTCAATGGCGAATTGAAGGAACAATAGCTTGTCGTTGCCTTTGCCGGTTCCATGATCTGTTGCGCGGAAGCGGAAAAGGAAAATAGTTTGGCCAGACCGAAACTTTATCTCAGAAGTGACCGGCACTCCCTAGCGCAAGCAGATCTGCATGCGTTTACATTTGCTAGAAGGATTCAGTACCTCCTTACTCAATTGCCAGTTAAGAAGTCAGTCTTCTAAGGTCAATGAAATTGTAATCCAGCTTCGCAGTGACTCAATCGAAGCGTGAAAACATATTACCATTTTATAAAGTGTTACCGTATGCCATCATATCTGTCAAACATAGAAGAAGTGACTAGTGAAATGAACATGTAATCATAAGTGTCTAGCTACTCTATGAAAATGTGACCCTATAAGAAGACCTTCAATTGACAAAAGAAAAAACTTTTATTCATAACAAACTATTTATTTTAGCAAACTTCACATGTTTCTGAAATCTCTGTAGAGCTCTGAATCACTAAAATAACAGAATGAGACATAATGTTTTGACACATTCTCTTAAACTGTTTTGACAACAGTGAAATGAGATAAAAAACAAAATCTCATAGCATCTCATCAACTTTAAAAGTCAATGAAACAATATTAAAACATCTTTGACTCAATTTAAATGAATATCTTTGAGATGTTAAAATCTCAATTGTTCTATCACTAAATCACAGAGTCTTTGTCAGTGATTGATTAAATTAATAAGATTAATAAAATAAATAAATTTCAGTGTTAAAAGTAACTTTATAAGTCTATTGACAGTTATGTTGCTTGTAAGAATGTAATCAAGATAAATAAGTCTGCAGAATTTAACTTCTCTTATGAAATAATGATATATATTAATGTATTTTGTTTTAACATGAAATTCAGAGTTCTTAATTAAGACAATAGCTTTCTGATTATTTATTTAAATTATAACTGTCTCAAACTTCATTAATTTTAGCTCTTTAAGTAATTTCTTTATTCAGACTGCTTTCTTTGTAGTCTCTGTTAAGATCATGTATTTTGCTTTATAAAAGAATAAGATAACAATTTTCTGACATTTTAAACTTTAGAATACTGATTTATTAATTATTTTAAATATATATCTCAATGTAAATCTTTTCAATTCAAGATCTTTCTCTCAGTCTGAATTCAAATATCTTAGCAATTTAAGTTAATTACTCAATTTATACTTAAGAATGATGTCTAAAGTCTTTTATACATATTAAAATACTTGCTTTAAAGTCTTTCAATGTGTGTTATTAGAATTATGTGCAAACTGATTAAGAGTTGACATCATATATGTAATGTTGAGTTAAGTTTATATCATAATGTACATAAAAAATTTTATAACCTTCTAATATTAAGTTATTAGCTCTGATTCAGCTGTTTTAGTAGTCTTTGTAAGATAGATCTTAAATTTTATTGAAGTTGTGACTGTCTTAATATTCTGTAGACTGAAGTCTTTAAGTATTCTTATAAAATAGATTTTCTAAGATAAAATAAGCATTTATAAAGTTCTATTTTGTATAATTAACATTTCTAAGTAATGCTTACATGCTCTGCAGTCAGTTATTTCAAAATGATTACTTAATTTGATCTTAAGATTTAGAATTTTGTTCTTATTGAATTCACATAAAAAAATATTATCAACATAAATAGCAATGATTAAGATTTTCTTTCTAAACACATTATTATCTGTGTGAATCTGTATGTATCTGAGACTGACAAGAAAGCAGTGTATTATCTTATATTACAGATAAAATGACTATTTTAATTCATATAAAGCTTTCTTTAATTTATATATCTTTTCTCTTTCTTTTTCATATTCAGTGAGTTAAATCACATAGACTTCTTCTTTCAAATCATTGTGTAAGAAAGTTGTTTTAACATTCATTTATTTCAATTTATAGTTGTAAAATGCAGCTATAATGAAGATGACTTTATAAGTCATTGATTTGACAATCATTGTAAAGATCTCTTTATAATTAATTTCAAATCATTGTTCAAATTCTTTGACTATTCATCAAGTCTTATGTCATAGAATTGAGTCATTAAATCTTCTTTTATAATAATAAATTTATTTATTTCTTAAAGCTCATCAATTAAATAACAACATCTTTAAAGTTCATGTAAAGTTAATCATTAACAAGTTATACTTACTATTCATTGCTTTCTTTCAGTCTTTCAACTCATAACTTGCAATTATCTATTTAAATATTTAAGATTTATTTCTGAAGTCTTCTTTCTTTTTTATGACATTAATAATTGCATCAAACACAGTCAGATAAATTATAATTGCTTTAAGCTTTAGCTTTATAAAAGAGTTATCTTTCTCTCTTAAAGCATCAAGACTGTTAAAAGGTGGCACCACACTAATAGCACAGCTATTGTGGGTTATATATCTAACACTCCCCCTAACCCGCGATCGGCCCGCAACCGACCCGCAGGTGTAAAGGGTGCGCGCAGACGGCGGTTCGAACTCGTGACCTTTTGGACTTACTCCCTCACCATGGACTTGAACCACCGGCAGAGGTGGCCTAGGCGCCGTTTTACGCAAGTTATCACGCACTAACCCGGGCTCATAACCTGTTAAAAGGTGGCACC
>JAABUY010000788.1_pt1 | contig 50169 bp, 46 predicted proteins | sample 5560271 | NCBI WGS metagenome assembly JAABUY01 (sample SAMN10711886, study PRJNA513374) | rock metagenome | isolation source: Antarctica rocks | place: Antarctica: Victoria Land, University Valley | reverse complement strand
TCCGACTGCGAAGATCAACAGAAAGGGCTTTCGGCATGCCTATCGGTCTCCAACTCGCACTCATACCGAATCACACAATCACACCCCACGCCACCCAAGCGATTCCGATGCTCGCTGACACACTCTAGGCTGCCTCTGCGCTAGCACTCCCTCACCGCCCGCCAACGCCCAAGCCACGTTCCCGTAGCTGTCCTTCGCGGACCGCACCCGCGCCTTTCCGCGGCTCGCTAAGAACGTGGACGTCACGCCGGCCGCGTCCGCCCTGGAGGCACCGCTCACGACCGCGGGGCCGCGGCATCCTCCATAGGCTTGACCGGCATGCCGGGCGCGATCTTCTGGAGGTTGCCGGTGATCACGCGGGCGTTCTCGGCCACGCCGCCCGACACCGCCACGAGGGGTCCTTGCGTGGGTCCGAGCGCCACGGGCTGCTGCTCGACCTTGTCGTCGGCGCCGACAACGTAGAGGTATTTCCCGAACTGGCTCGAGCCGACCGCGGCCTGCGGCACCAGCAGGGTGTCGGGCTGTTCGCGCAGATGGACCTGCACGCGGACATATTGGCCGGGCAGAAGGCTCAGGTCTGCATTGGCGATGGTGGCCCGCGCCGTGACGGTGCCGGTGGCACGGTCGACGCTATTGTCGATGAAGGTGAGTTCGCCCTTGTGGGCCGGCACGTCCTCGCCCGGCACCGTGATGTCGACCGCTACCGCGCCGGCCCGTCGCGCTTTTTGCAGCGCCACGAGGTCGGTCTCGCCCGGATTGAAGCTGACGTAGACGGGATCGAGCTGCACCAATGTGTTGAGCACGGTGCTGCCGGCGCCCACCAGCGTGCCGACCGGGGCCTGGTTGCGGCCGAGGCGCCCGGGGAAGGGCGCGCGGATCTCCGTGCGATCGAGGTTCAACTGGGCGGCCCGCGCCATCGCGCGATCGGCCGTCAGCGCCGCCTCGGCCTGATGCATCGCGCTGGTCCGCTGGTCGAGGCCGTCCTTGGCGAGCCAGCCGCTCTTCGAGAGCGCATCGCCGCGGTCGAAACTCGCGTGCTGGTAATCGAGCGAAGCCTGGTCCCGCTCGAGCTGCGCGTTGGCCTGGTCGAGCGCGACCTGGAAGTCGCGCCGGTCGAGGCGGTACAGCACGTCCCCGACCTTGACGTCGGCGCCGTCGGGCACGCTCTGCTCCACCACATAGGCCGAGACCTTGGCCTGCAACGCGATGGCGCGGATCGAGTCCGTGCGAGCCGCGTAATCGAGTACGATCGAGATCGATGTCTTGACCAGCCGGGCGACCGGCACCGGCATGATGAACGCGGCAGGCCCGGGTTTCGCGCCGGCCGGCGCGGCGCCCGCCGGCGCCGCGGCTCCGGCGTCCCCGAACAGCAGCTGGCGGATGCCGCGCTCGTCGAAGCCGACGACGGCCGCGACTGCCGCCACTGCCACCGTGGCGCCGAGTAGGAACGTGCGGATACGCATGCGTTAAGGCTCCGTTATTCGGCGGCTTGGGCATGGCGCTGCGGCTCGTGGCGGGCCGGCGTGGCGACCACTTGTTCCGCCTCGGCCGGGCCGCCGTGCTCGCGGATCCGTTCGATCACGGCGTAGAACACCGGTACGAAGATCAACGTCAGCACTGTGGCGGCCAGCATGCCGCCGAACACCGTGGTGCCGATCGACTGTCGGCTCGCGGCGCCCGCGCCGGTCGCCACCACCAGGGGCAGCACGCCGAGGATGAACGCGAAAGCCGTCATCAGGATGGGGCGCAGGCGCAGGCGGCCGGCCTCCATGGCGGCTTCCGCGATGCCGACCCCCTCCTCGCGCAGCCGGCGCGCGAATTCGACGATCAGGATGGCGTTCTTGGCCGCGAGCCCGATCAGCATCACGAAGCCGATCTGGGAATAGACGTCGATCTGCATGCCCCTGATCCACAGCGCCGCGAGGGCGCCGAAGAGCGCCAGCGGCACCGCCAGCAGAACCATGAACGGCATGGTCCAGCTCTCGTATTGGGCCGCCAGGATCAGGAACACGAACAGGATCGCGAGGCCGAAGATCAGGCTCGCGGCCGAGCCCGCCTTGAGTTCCTGGAACGTGATGCCGGTCCATTCGGAGGTGAAGTCGCGCGGCAGGGCCGCGGCGGCGGCGCGCTGCATGGCGGCGACCGCCTGGCCCGAGCTGAATCCCGGGGCCGCGGCACCGTTGATCTTGGCGGCCGCGTAATTGTTGTAGTGCGGCACGGTCTCGGGGCCGACGATGGGCTTCAGGGTGCCGAGGGTGGAGAGCGGCACCATGCCGCCCGTGCTGTTGCGCACGTAGAGCCGCGACAGGTCGGCGGGACCCGCCCGGGCGCCCTTGTCGGCCTGGATCGTGACGCGGAACGTGTGGCCGAACAGGTTGAAGTCATTCACGTAAAGCGATCCGAGATAGATCTGCAGCGTGTTGAACACGTCCGGCAGGCTGAGGCCGAGCAGCTTCGCCTTGTTGCGGTCGAGGTCGTAGTTGAACTGCGGCGTCCCGGTGCTGAAGGACGAGAACATCTGCTGGGGGCTGAGTTCGGGCTGCTTGCGGGCCTCGGCGAGCACCGCCTGGGTGGCCTCGTTGAGCGCCACGCTGCCACGGCCCGTGAGGTCCTCGACCTCGAACTCGAACCCGCCCGTGGTGCCGAGGCCGGGGATCGACGGCGGATCGAAGCTGAGCGCGAAAGCCCCCGGGATCCCCATCAGCTTCGGCCGCACGGCCGCCACGATCTTCGACGCGTTCTGCGCGGCCGGGCGCTCGTCCCAGGGCTTCAGGATGGCGAATTCCACGGCCGAGTTCGATTGCGCCGCACTGGTCAGGAAGTTGAGCCCGCTGATCGAGCCCACGATGTCGACCCCGGGCTCGTTCTGGAGCACGTCGCGCACCTGTTTGGCCACGGCATCGGTGCGTTCCAGCGAGGCGCCGTCGGGCCCCTGGATGACGACGAAGAAGTAGCCCTGGTCCTCGACCGGCAGGAAGGTGCTGGGCAGGCGCGTCCACAGCGACCAGGTGCCGAACAATCCGACCACGAAGATCGCCATCAGCACCCAGCGCGCCCGGATGAACAGTCCGACCATCCAGGCGTAGCCGTGCGACAGCTTCTCGAAGCCGGCGTTGAACCAACGGAACAGGATGAAGGGCTGGTGCGGCCGGTGCCGGAGGAAGGCGGCGCTGAGGGCGGGGCTCAGCGTCAGCGAATTGAAGGCCGAGATGCCGACCGAGATCGCCACCGTCAGGGCGAACTGGTTGTAGAGGCGGCCCGCCACGCCGGGGATGAACGCCACCGGCACGAACACCGCCATCAGCACGGCCGTGGTGGCGACGATCGGGCCGGTCACCTCCGACATGGCCTTGCGGGTCGCCGCCATGGGCGCGAGCCCGGCTTCGAGCTGGCGCTCCACGTTCTCGACCACCACGATGGCGTCGTCGACCACGAGGCCGATGGCCAGCACCATGCCGAGCAGGCTCAGCATGTTGAGCGAGAAGCCGCACACCTCCATCACGGCCAGGGTGGCGACCAGCGACACGGGAATGGCGATCGTCGGGATTATCGTGGTGCGCCAGCTCTGCAGGAAGATGTAGACCACCAGGATGACGAGGATCAGCGCTTCGCCGAGCGTGATCACCACGTCGTGCATCGAGGCCGACACGAAGCGGGTCGTGTCGTAGTGCATGGCGTAGTCGATGCCCTTGGGGAACCGCTTCCGCAACTCCTCCATCTTGGCCTTGACGTTGTTCTGCAGGTCGAGCGCGTTCGAGCCCGGCATCTGGTAGACGGCCAGCACCACGGTCGGGTCCTTGCCGAAGAAGGCCGTGGACGCATATTGCAGCGCCCCGAGTTCGATGCGCGCGACGTCGCGCAGGCGCACGACGGACCCGCTGGCGGGATCGGCCCTGACCACGATGTCGCCGAACTCTTCGGGCGTGCCGAGGCGGCCGACGGCGCTGACCTGCATCTCGAAGGCGGTGCCGGCCGGTGCCGGCGACTGGCCGATCTTGCCGGCCGCGACCTGGACGTTCTGCTCGGCGATGGCGCCCCGCACGTCGACGGCCGTGATGCCGAGCTTGGCCAGGCGGTCGGGGTCGAGCCACACGCGCATCGAATAGCGCCGCTCGCCGAAGATGTTGACGTCGCCGACGCCCGGCAGCCGCTTCAGCGGGTCGACGATCTGGAGGTAGGCGTAGTTGCTGAGCGCCACCGGGTCGACCGAGCCGTCGGGCGAGGTCAGGTTGACGATCAGGACGAAATTCGGATTCTGCTTCTTGATCGTCACGCCGGCCTGGTTGACGATGGCGGGCAGCGACGAGGCCGCTTGCGACACGCGGTTCTGCACGTCGACCGCCGCGATGCTCAGCGGATAGCCGACGTCGAACGTCACCGTGATGGTGGCCGAGCCGTCGTTGGAGCTCGACGACGCCAGATAGGTCATGCCCTGGACGCCGTTGATCTGCTGTTCGAGCGGCGTCGTCACGGTGTCGGCCACGACCTGGGCGCTGGCGCCCGGGTAGACGGCGCTGACCACGACCTGGGGCGGCGTGATGTCGGGGAACTGCGAGACCGGCAGCAGCACGTAACAGATGGCCCCGGCCATCACCAGGACGATGGCGACCGCCGAGGCGAAGATGGGTCGTCCCGTGAAGAAGCCTACCACGATGCGGTCGCCCCGGGTGCCGCGCGACGGTGGGCGCAAACCCGCGCCAGCAGGGATCCGTCGGGCCGGTCGCGGTCGAGCCGCCGCGCGGTCGACCGCAGCAGGGCTTCGAGCCCGCGGGGGTCGACGTGGTCGGCCCGCATCGCGGCCCCGATCACGGGATCGGCGAGGGCTTCCTCGATGGTCAGGTCACGGCTGCTGCAGCGCATGGTGCCTCCTTGCCCGGCCGCCGAAGGCGCCCGATGCCGGTGTGAGGAGGGGCCCAGTAGGGCTACGTCAGGTTGACGTTGACCGGCTCACGCCGTTCTGTTACCGGTCAGTAACAAGCCGGATGTTACCGGCCGGTAACATCGGCGTCAAGGGTCATGGGCGAGAAAACCTCGGCACTTCTGGACAGGGCGATCGAGCCGTGTTGCGGGCCGGTGCGTTCGAAACCCCGCGACCGGATCATAGCGACGGCGCGCGACCTTTTCCACCTCCATGGCATCCGCAATGTCGGCGTCGAGGCGATCGCCGAGGCGGCCGGCACCAACAAGATGACGCTCTACCGTCATTTCGGCTCGAAGGACGAGCTGATCGTAGAGTGCCTGCAGCAATTCGCCGACGAGGCCGAGGCCGAATGGCGGGAGCTCGCGGTGAGGCACCCGGGCGACCCGATGGCGCAGCTGCAGGGGTGGATCCAGAAAGCGGCCGATTGCGTGCTGGCCGACGGGCGCGGCTGCACGCTCGCCAACGCGGCCGTCGAGCTCACCGAAAGCGATCATCCGGCCCGCCGCCTGATCGAGCACTGCAAGACGGGTTACCACGATCGGCTGGTTCGCCTCTGCGCCGCGGCCGGCATCGCCCAGGCGGAACTCCTGGCCGATGCCCTCTCGCTCCTGCTCGAGGGCGCGCGGGTCAGCCGCCAGAGCGTCGGGGCCGAAGGCCCGAGCGCCCGCTTCGTCCGCATGAGCAACGCAATGATCGTGGCCTTCCGGGCCGGCTGAGCGTCGTGTTCTCGAGCCGAAGCCCAGGGTGACGGCGGCGCCCAAACGCGTCGCGGTCGGCCACCGCACGGTGATCCGCCTCGCCCTGCCGATGACGCTGGCCCATATGTCGACGCCGCTGCTCGGCTTCGCCGATGCCGCCGTGATCGGCCGCCTGGGGCAGCCGGCGCTGCTCGGCGCCATCGCGGCCGCGGCCGTGATCTTCGACTTCGTGTTCTGGGCGCTCGGTTTCCTGAGGCTCGGCACCGCCGGCATGACGGCCCAGACGGTGGGGGCCGGCGACCGCGACGAGGAGCGCGCTACCCTGCTGCGCGCCCTGCTGCTGGCCGTGGTGCTGGCGGTTCTCGTGGTCATCCTGCAGAAGCCAATCGCGGCAATCGCCTTCGCGGCGCTCGACGCCACGCCGGCCGTCACCGAGGCGGCGCGGAGCTATTACGACATCCGTATCTGGTCGGCGCCCTTCGCGCTGCTGAACTACGTTGTGCTGGGCGCCGTCATCGGCCGCGGGCGCACCGACATCGGGCTCGTGCTCCAGATCGTCATCAATCTCGTCAACATCGCGCTGAACGTCACGCTGGTGATGGCCTTCGGCCTCGGCGTGCGGGGCTCCGCTTTCGGCACGCTCGCGGCCGAGGCCCTCGGCACGCTCATCGGCCTGTCGGTGCTGGCCCGGCTGAACGGGCGCTTCCCGGTCGACTGGCGCCGCCTCGCGGACCCGGGCGCGCTGCGGCGCATGCTCGGCGTCAACCGCGACATCATGATCCGCTCGGCCGCGCTGATCTTCGCCTTCGCGTTCTTCACGGCCCAGGGGGCGCGCGGCGGCGACGTGGTGCTGGCCGCCAATGCCGTGCTGATGAACCTGTTCCTCATCGCGGCCTTCTTCCTCGACGGCTTCGCCACGGCGGCCGAGCAGATGTGCGGCCAATCAGTCGGGGCCGGCGACGGCGCCGGCTTCCGCCGCGCCGTCCGGCTGACGAGCCTCTGGTGCATGGTGTTCTCGGCCGGCGTGTCGGCGCTGGCGCTCGCGGGCGGCGGCCCCTTCATCGACACGGTGTCGACGAGCCCGGCCGTGCGCGAGGCCGCCCGCGCCTTCCTGCCCTTCGCGGCCCTGACCCCGATCTGCGGCGCCATGGCGTTCGAGTTCGACGGCGTCTTCATCGGCGCCACCTGGACTCGCGATATGCGCAACCTGATGCTGGCGGCCCTCGGCCTCTACCTCGCTCTGTTCTTCGCGCTGCGGCCGTTCGGCAATGCCGGCCTGTGGACGGCCCTGCTCGGCTTCCTCCTGGCCCGCGGCGCCCTCCAGGGCTGGCGCTACCGCGCGCTTGCCGACGCGACCTTTCCGCGGGAGCGGGGCGGGGACGCGACGGCGGCGGTGGTGGGGTGACGGGGGTGGGTGGGGGGCGGTTCGTGGCCGCGGCCGAGCCACCGCACAACTGTGTCCGCACGTTCTTCTTTGCCGAAGGCTAAATTGGAGTTGGCCGGAAGCGATCGGTCTGCTTTGGAGCTGGCTCGTAAGCTAAGCCGCCCTTGATCAAGGACGGGCTGCGATCGGGCAAGATGGTTTATGCACGCGCCCGCTCTTCCGCGTACTGGCCTGGTGGGACCCCAACGTGGCGTGAGAATGCGACGCTGAACGTGCTCGCCGAGCCATAGCCTACGCGCCTGGCCACCTCGGCTATGCCGCCCTGACGTCGGCGCAGCAGGCTCTGCGCCAACGCCATCCGCCAGGTCAGCAAATAGTCCATTGGCGCGGCGCCTACCGCCCGGCGGAACCGGTCGAAGAAGGTCGAGCGCGACAGTGCCGCCTCACTCGCGAGCTCGGCAATGGTCCAGGCGTGGTCGGGTCGCTCGTGCATACAACGGATCGCAGCCGCGAGGCGAGGGTCAGCAAGCCCGCGAAGCAGGCCCGGCGACGCCGCGGTGTCAGCCGTCGAGCGGAGCGCCTCGATCAATAGCACTTCAAGCAACCGGGCTAGCACGAGGTCGCGGGCAGGGCGCGTTCCGCGGGTCTCGTCGCCCACCAGCTCGACCAGCGTCGCGAGCCGCGCCTCGCCGCGAACATGCACAAGCTGAGGTAGCAGCGAAACCAGCAACGCCGCGTCGGGCGAACCGAATACGCAATGCCCGACAAGGAACAGGACCTCGGGCGGCCCTTCCGGTGTACCCAGCCTGACCTCGCCGCTAGCGAGCATGGCCGGCTCGGTGTAGTGGCCCGGCGCAGGCAGCTCGACGCTGGAGAACGTGTAGTCGTGCGCTGCAGGGATCAGCACGAAGTCCCCGCGAGCGAGCAGGATCGCCTGGTGCCCGGCGACCTCGAGCCTGCACGCTCCTTCCAGGAGAACACAGTAGAAGGGCTGCCCGGCATCCGTGCGTCGCAGCCGCCATGCGCCGGCGCCGCCGACCGCCTTGGAAAGCGTGGCGGCCGGCTGCAGCAGGGTAACAACTTCGGCCAAGGGATCGATCATTCGGACTTCCGCTAATCAAAACCGGACGACGGAAGATAGGAGGTCCAGGAACGGGATACTAGGTAGGCAGCAACCCCGACAACGCAAGTGAGGTTGCCATGCAAACCGTCCTGATTACCGGCTGCTCGTCCGGCTTCGGCCTCGAGACTGCCCGCTATTTCCTGGACCGTGACTGGACTGTCGTCGCCACCATGCGGCAGCCCCGCGAGGACGTGCTGCCGCCGTCGGACCGCCTGCGCGTGCTCGCGCTGGATGTGACGGACCCGGCCAGCATCGAGCAGGCCGTCGCGGAAGCGGGCCCCATCGACGTCCTCGTCAACAACGCCGGGATCGGATGGCTAAACGCGCTCGAGGGAACGCCGATGGCGGCTGCGCGCAAGCTGTTCGAGACGAACACGCTCGGGCTGATGGCGATGACCCAGGCAGTCCTTCCGCAGATGCGCGCGCGTCGGGCCGGGGTGATCGTCAACGTATCGTCCACCGTGACACTGCGATCGCTGCCGCTGCTTTCGGTTTACACGGCCAGCAAGGCGGCGGTGAACGCCTTCACGGAGTCGCTCGCGCTGGAGCTGGAGCCGTTCGACGTCCGCACGCGGCTGGTGCTTCCGGGACGGGGGCCGGACACGAGCTTTGGCGACAACGCCAGGGCGCGCATGACGGACGGCTTCCCGGACGCCTATGCCGACCTAGGGCGGCGCGTGTTCGCCGTATTCCAGGAGCCCGGCCCGGTCACGCACTTGTCCGACGTGGCCGAGGCAGTGTGGCGGGCCGCGACCGACCCGTCCTGCCCGATGCGGCTCCCGGCCGGCGCGGATGCCGTCGCCTGGGCTGAAGCGCGCTGATCCCCGCTCCGCCCTTCCATTCAGGAACACGTCCCATGACGCACAAGCAACACCCGCTCGGAACCCCATTCACCCCGGCTTCGACCGCCGCCGACGTCCTCGCCGACATTGACCTGACGGGCAGCAACGCCATCGTCACCGGCGGCCACGCCGGGATCGGCCTGGAGGTCACCCGCGCGCTGAGCCGGGCAGGCGCGTGCGTCACGGTCGGCGCTCGCGACTCGAACCGCGCCGTCGCCGCCTTGGTGGGGGTCGAACGCGCCGACGTCGGCCAGTTGGACCTCGTCGACCCGCGCTCGATCGAGGCCTTCGCCGCCGAGTGGCTGGAGAGCGGCCGTCCGCTCCACCTCCTGATCAACGGCGCGGGCGCCTCGGGCGGGCCGGAGCGGGACGCGCGCGGCTACGAGACGCAGTTCGCGACCAACCATCTCGGTCACTTCCAGCTGACACTGGCGCTCCTCCCCGCGCTGCGCGCTGCGCACGGCGCCCGGGTCGTCAACGTCTCGTCCGGCGCCCAGCGGTTCGGCCGGATCCGCTGGGACGATCCCAACTTCACGTCCGGCTACGACTCGCGGGCCGCCTACGCCCAGTCGAAGACCGCCAACGTGCTTTTCGCGGTCGAGCTCGACCGCCGCTGGGCCGCGGACGGCATCCGCGGCTATGCCGTGCATCCGGGCGTTGTCGTGGGCACCAAGCTCAACAGTTCGGCCGGTGACGAAGCGCTAAGGCGGATGGGGCTGATCGACGAGACGGGCCAGCCGATCATCGATCCCGCGGTGGGCAAGAAGACGCCGAGCCAGGGCGCCAGCACGATCGTGTTCGCGGCGACCAGCCCGATGCTGGCCAGCATCGGCGGCGTCTACCTTAAGGACAACGACATCTCAGCCCTGGACGATGAGCCGCGACAGCTCACCGCCGACTCCATCCCGGCAGAGGTCGCATCACACTCGATCGACCCAGTGTCGGCCAAGCGGCTCTGGGCGTTGAGCGAGCGCCTGCTTCAGGCGGTCGTGCCGACTGCAGATTGGGCCATGTGAACGGATGTCCGCTCTCGAGCGGGACATGAGTCGAGTAGAAGGTCCCGGATGGGCGCGAAATGGCCGAAGCAGAAGCTGGCCGAAACCTAACGACGGAATCGTGAACTCGGGTGCGGGCCGTCGCAGAATTACCCGAGTTCGGCGCGGCGCAGGGCACGCCAGGATAGGCTCCCTACCGACCTTCATCTTCCAAGGCATCGCTGTTCGATTCCCATTGACGGGACGTTTGAAGCTCAAAGACCGCGCGCCAGACACTTCACGGCATCGAGGTCATCGCCTCGGATGCGGGTGACACCACCGCGACCAAATCGCTGATCGATGGGATCCAGGCCAAGCACGGGAAGATCGACGTGCTGTTCGTCAACGCCGGCGTTGCCAGGTTCGCGCCGGTTTCCGCAGTCGACGAAGCCTTTTTCGACGCGCAGTTCGCCATCAATGTCCGCGGGGCTTACTTCGTCATCAAACACGCCGCGCCGATCATGTCGGAAGGAGGTTCGATCATCCTGACCTCGTCCACCGCCGGAGTGAGCGGTGGTGACGCAATGTCGGTCTATGCGGCCAGCAAGGCAGCGGTGCGATCCTTCGGGCGCACGTTCGCGGCCGAGCTCGCGCCGCGACGAATCCGCGTGAACACCATCAGCCCGGGCCCGATCGAGACCCCGATCTTCGGCAAGGTGGGGTTGACGGCCGAGCAGCTGGCGGGCTTTGCAGAGGGAATGATTGCGCGGATCCCGCTGAAGCGGATCGGACAGGCCGAAGAGGTCGCCGCGGCGGCGTTGTTCTTTGCCTCCGACGAGTCGTCGTTCACCACGGGAGCGGAACTCTTCGTCGACGCCGGCATGGTCGAGGTGTGAACAGAGCTTCGGCCGGCCGATCTCCGACCCGGGTTTGCTGACCGTGAGCGACGAACCGGGAGCGCGGGCGACCGGTGGCTGCAAATCAGCTTCGGCCCGCAATGAGCCACGATGCCGGGCCGTCTGCTCAATTCTCGCCGGGACGTCTCCGGCATTGCGTTTGCGAAACCATCGAAGCCCGGCTCGGTGCCGCAAAAAGGACGGTTGCCAATCGCCGTGGCCAGGAAAAATGTCCGGTTCCAAGACGAGCGCCGGAACGCGAGGAGGGCCGGCATGGGCGCAGAGCAGCCGTCCAGCAGTCTCCTGCGAGCGCCCTCCGCGCACCGCCCCTCTACCCCCCGATCTCCGCCAACATTCCCTCCAGCGTGGCTCCGGCGCCTTTCTCCTTGATCGACCCGCGCAGCCGGGCGTAGTCGGCGGCAAAGGCCGGGAACGCTTCCAGCCCCCAGCCCGCGAAGGCGCCCATTGCGAGGCCCTGGGCGAGGTCGGGGTCGGCCGCGAGGGCCATGTCGGCGGGGCTGACGTGGGGCTCGACGACCGGGAAGCGCTCGCTGCGGTCGTCGACGCCGCCGAGGTATTCCGTGAAACAGGCCAGCAGGAAGGCGATGCGGCGGTGCTCGGTGCCGCGTTCCAGCACGGCGCCCAGCGTCTCGCGCACGAACTGCGGCAGCTTCGAGGCGCCGTCGCTGGCGATGCGCAGCAACTGGTCGCGGATGGCCGGGTTGCGGTAGCGGCGCAGCAGCATGGCGGCGTAGTCCTCGACCGACATCGAGGGCGGCGCGTCGAGCAGCGGCCCCGCGTCGCGCGACAGGAACTGCTCCAGGAGCGCGTCAATCCTGCGGTCCTGCATGGTGAGCGGCACGATGCGGTGGCCCAGCATGATGCCCGGGAACGCCATCATGGAGTGCGAGGCGTTGAGCATGCGCAGCTTCACCTGCTCGTAGGCGTTGACGTCGCGGGTGAACTCCACCCCGACCTTCTCGAGTTCCGGGCGCCCGTTGCAGAAATCGTCCTCGATCACCCACTGGATGAAGTCCTCGGCGAAGACCGGCGAGGCGTCGTCGATGCCGCTGAAGGCGTTGAGCCGCGCCCGGTCGTCGGGCGACACGGCGGGCGTGATGCGGTCCACCATGCAGGACGGGAACGACACGTGCTCGTCGATCCAGCGGGCGAGCCCCGGGTCCTTGGCCCGGGCGTAGCTCAGGAGCGCGGTCTTCACCACGTGGCCGTTGTGCTTGAGGTTGTCGCAGCTCAGCACCGTGAAGGGCGCCGTGCCGGCGTCGCGCCGCCGGCGCAGGGCTTCCGTGACGATGCCGAAGGAGGTGGCGGGCAGCCCGCCCGCGAGATCCTTGGCGACTGCGGGATCGTCGAGCTTGAAGCGGCCGTTCTCGTCCGTGTTGTAGCCGCCCTCCGTCACCGTGAGGGTCAGGATGCGGATGGCGGGGTCGGCGAGGCGCCGCAGTGCGGCTTCCGGGTCGGCCGGGGCATGGAGGTAGTCCACGATGGAGCCGATCACCGAGACCGTGGGCTCGCCTTCGGGCGGATAGTCGATCAGCGAATAGAGGCCGCCCTGACCCTGCAGGGCCGCGGCCTTGGCGCGCTCGCTCTCGGCGTCCATCAGCCCGATGCCGAGGATCCCCCAGCCCGCGTGCCCCGGCAGCGCCAAAACCCTGTCGACGTAGACGGCCTGATGGGCGCGGTGGAAGTTCCCGGCGCTGAGATGCGCGATGCCCGCCGTGACGGCCGCGCGGTCGTAGGACGGCCGCCGGACCGAGGCCGGCAGGGACGAGAGGGTGGAACTGTCGATCATGGCGGGCCTCGCTCGGCGACGGTCGCGCGGGGATCACGGCGTCGCGCGATGGGCCGGCCGGCCCTGTCGTTTCCCTGCGCAGGTTGGCAAAAGTAGAGTGCAACGAGGTCGCGGCTTGCGCAAGGGCCGGGGCGCCGTGGTGAGCAACGGCCGCGGTAGCGCACGGCGCCGGGCTGGGCTAAGAGGGGCCTTCGCCTGCCTCGCGGCCTGGAGGCCCGCCCTGCATCGTCCGATCATCCGCGCCGTCGTCGCGGCCCTGCCGCGCCCGGATCCGGGCGTGCTGCGCGACGCCATGGCGGGCGAGGCGAGCCCGGGCCGGCACGATCGCGCCGCCGAGCGCATCCCGGCGCTGCGCCTGATCGAGCTGCGCCAGCCGGACGGTCCCCCGGCTCCGGCTCCCGCGACGCTCAGGCTGGCGGCCTGGAACCTCGAACGATGTACCCGGGTCGAGGCTTCGGCCGCCGTGCTGCGCCGCGCCGGTGTCGCGGTGGCGCTGCTGTCCGAGATGGATCTCGGCATGGCCCGCTCCGGCAACCGCCATACGACGCACGACATCGCTGGCGCCCTCGGCGCGGGTTACGCGTTCGGGGTGGAATATGTCGAACTCGGCCTTGGGATCGGGCGCGAACTCGTCGACCATGCGGGCCGCAGCAATGCAGAGAGCCTGCACGGCAATGCCATCGTGTCGGCCCTGCGGTTCCGCGACCCTTTCATGATCCCGCTGGACCCGGGCGGCGCCTGGTTCGGGCTCGACTGGCACCATCGGCGGATCGGCGGCCGCATGGCGCTCGGCGTGACGGTGGAGCTGGCGCGCGGCCCGGTGGTGCTGGTCAGCACGCATCTCGAGAACCGCAGTACGCCCGAGGACCGCCGCCGCGACATGGAGCGCATCCTGGCCGGGCTCGAGGCGTCGGCCCCGGGCCTGCCGGCCGTCCTGGCGGGCGACCTCAACACGGCCGCGATGCCCGACCTCTCGGCCGAGCCGGGCCTCGGCTGGTTCGAGGCTCCGGCAAGGCGAGAGCCGCTGTTCCCCGCCATGGCGGCGGCCGGCTTCGATTGGCGGCACGCCAACACGCCCGAGCAGACGCGCCGCCATATCGCGGACGGTCGTCCAGCACCCCGGGCCGCCCGGATCGACTGGTTGTTCACCCGCGGTCTCGCGGCCTCTGCGCCCCGCACCTGGCCGGCCGTCGATGACGCCGGGACGCCGCTGTCCGACCACGAACTGATCACGGTCGACATCGCCTGAGCGGCGTCCGACGTGGCCGAAACTCCCGGCGCGAAGCCGCGGTTTCGCCGTTATCGCTGCCGATAAGCCGCGTGTCCCCCTCGCCGCGATCGTTCCATGTCAGAACCACTCAGTCCTTCGATCCGGCACCTGTCCGCCACGGCATGACACGCGCCAGGCTCTACCTCGTCACGGTGCCGTTGGCGGCCCCCGTGGGCGGCGCAGGCGCGGCCATCGCTGCGGCGCTCGGGGCGGCCGATGTCGCCTGCCTGCTGCTGCGCATGGCTCCCGCGGCGGAGCGCGACCGCAAGGACCTCGTCAAGGCGATTGCGCCGAGCGTGCAGGAGCGCGGCACCGCGCTGCTCGTCGAGGATCCGCGCCTCGCCGCTCATACCGGAGCCGACGGCGTCCACGCGGCGGGGGCGGGCGAGGCTTTCGCGGCGGCGCTCGACAGCCTGAAGCCGGAGCGGATCGTCGGGGCCGGCAGCCTCGCGTCGCGCGACGACGCGATGCGGGCGGGCGAGGCCGGCGCCGATTACGTGATGTTCGGGGACGCCGGCTTCGCTGGGTCCGGCCCCGACCCGGACGATGTCGTCGAGCAGGTCGGCTGGTGGGCCGAGATCTTCAACGTGCCCTGCGTCGGCTTCGCCCGCCATCTCGGCGAGGTCGAGGCCATCGCGGCGGCGGGCGCGGAATTCGTTGGCCTCGGCGATGCCGTCTGGGCGGACCCGCGCGGGGCCGCGGCGGCTGTCGCCGAAGCCGCGGCCGCGATCGCGCGGGCCGGAACCGCGCTGGCGGCCCGCGAGGGTGCCGCCCTGCCGGCGGGCGACCGGCCTTGAGCCGTCGTCCCGTTCGGGCCGGGGCCGGGCTCCCGCCGGTGATGGCGTTGGTCCTGCGGTGTGCGGCGGCATCGGCCCAGGGGGCGCCGTCGCTGCCGACGCTCGTGGCGCCTCCGCCGCGGACCGCCCCGGCCCCGCCGGCTCTGGCCCCGCCGGCTACGGCCATGCCGGCGGCACCGAGCGGTTTCCTGCCCTCGCCCACCGGCCTCGGCGCAGCCGGGGCCGGACCGGCTCCCGGGGCCGACAGCGCCGACGAGGCTTTCGGAGCCTTCCAGCGCGGCTATTTCGCCACGGCGCTGGCCGACGCCACGGCCCGCCTCGCCGAGAACCCCGAGGACGGTGCCGCCATGGCGCTGATCGGGGCCATCTACGAGCAGGGCCTCGCGGTGCGGGCCGATGCGGCCGAGGCCGACCGCTGGTTCAAGCTCGCGAGCCAGCGAGGCAACCGCGAAGGGTCCTTCGCCTACGGGCTCGCCCTGCTGCGCGGCACGGGCGTCGCCAAGGACCCTGCGGCCGCCAGGACCTATCTCGAGCGCGCCGCCGCGCAGGGCCATCCCGGCGCGCTCTACAATCTCGGCGTGCTGGCGCTCGAGGCCGACGTGAAGACCCGCGACGACACCGTCGCGGCGGCCTTTTTCCAGCGGGCCGCCGACCTCGGCGACGTCGACGCCCTCTATGCGCTGGCCAACCTCTACAGATCCGGCGAGGGCGTGCCGCGCGACCCGGCGCGGGCCGCCGGGCTGTTCCGGGCCGCGGCCGACCAGCAGCATCCTGGCGCTCAGGTGGAATTCGCCATCATGGCGTTCAACGGCCAGGGCATGCCCAAGGACGAGGCGCTGGCGGCGCGTTACTTCCAGCTCGCCGCCTACCAGGGCAACCCCGTGGCGGCCAACCGGCTGGCGAGACTCTATGCGGCGGGCCGCGGCATCGGCAAGGACGGCGTCGAAGCGGCCCGCTGGCATCTCCTGGCCCGTGCGGCAGGCGTGGCCGATCCCTGGCTCGACGGCGTGCTGGCCAGCCTGGCGCCGGCCGACAAGGCCAGGGTCGAGGATCAGTTGCGCAAGACGCTGGCCAATTAGGGTGCGGCGGCAGAGTAGCGTGCACCGAGCCTCTGGAGGCTGTCGAGGGCGCCTTCAGCTGGGTAGTGGTACAGTTTGAGGCTCCTGCCGAAAGCGTCGGATCGCGCTCGCCCCCACCACCGAGACCTAATTGCGCCCGCACACGCTATCGGTGATATTCCCCACTCCGGCGGTGGCGAAGGCGAACATGAAGGTCACCAGATTTTTTTTCATTATAATCGCTCTGCTCGCCGGGCAAAGCCGATCTGAGGATCTACCTACTAGCAATCTCGTATTTCTCGTCGATAAAAGCTTGTCGAAAGACCGTACTTTTATAGTCATGGACGACGAAAAGCGTGTGATTGACAAAATTCCATGGTTTAAAGAGAGATCGGATCTGTATCGTGGTTATATTGTAGCTCAAAAAAGAGTATAGAGTGGATCTACTTGGTCCAATCCGGTCTGTAACGATAACGACACAGAATGACCAGACGACATACTTAAGGATATCTCCCTATTTTTCTGATAATGGGACAAACGGCGTTCAGATTACCAGCTGGAGTGGATCTCCAGGGAAGGCAGTCGAAAAGATTATCACGGACCTCAAGGAGAGCGGGTTCGGCGAAGACATAAAGCCCGTTAAATTGGGAATTACGGGAAAGACGATCCAGTTTTTTCCAGATGCGCCATGGCCCGTGCCCCCGCCGCCTAAATGACAGGAGCAATTATGTCACAGTCAGATGAGAGAGAAGCGTGGAGTCTTCGTTTCACGGTCGAGGTTGCCGCGCGCTATCACGACTGGCGACGGGCAACGCTTGGAACCGTCGTGAACATTGTAAGAGCATCCGCTTTGTTGGGGGCGGTTATGTCGATAATCGCTGTCAATAACTTCGGTGAACATGTCGTAATTGTGATTACTGCCGTAAGCGTCCTTGTGGAAATTATTACGTTATTCGATCTAGTTTTTGGTATAGACCTTAAAGCTAGAGAGCATAACGATCTATACAGGAGGTGCACCGAATTATTGGCGTCTGTCTTGAGAGCAGATACTGGCAGCGATTTGTCTGATCTTGAGTCGCAAGCCCAAGTGATTTGGAGAGACGAGCCGCCTACATATTGGGCCGTCTATGCGATTTGTTGGAACCAGACGGTGGAAAAGCATAGAGTAGAGGCTACCTATCGTAAAAAGATAGGGTGGCTGAAAATGTTGGTCAGAAATCTATGGCAGTTCAGGCCGCAAGATTTTCCGGAACTTAGGCAGTACTAAGTCTCCCATGCTTCCAGCACGGCAACCAGGTCCGACATTTCCCAAAGCTTGGAAGTGACACCGGCCGCCATCGCCGGCGTTACCTGGAGCGTTTGATGGATGGGCACAAAATTGTAGTGCATAAAGTAGATCGCCATCATGTGCGCATGGTTCTCCGCCTTCTTAGAGAAGGCGTTCGTAAGCCGCGTCATACGACGACTGCCCATGCGGATTGAAAGATTGCTGCGCTCTGCAAAAGTTTTTACAACCACGCCCACTTGGCGGTGCTCTACGCCGTGTGGTACAACTTCGTTCAAGTCCACAAGGCGCTCCGAACGAGCCCTGCTATGGCGGCGGGGAGTCAGATAGGCTGTGGAGCTTGTAGGATGACGGCCCCAGTGGAAGCAGCGGACGTGAAGCCGGGAAAGCGCGTGCCGTATAGGAAGCAGGCGTAAATCATGACTAAAGTTCAGCTTAGGCGTAATGTTTTCGGTGTGATAATTAGCCTATTGGTTGTTTTCTTTACGGCAGTCTTTCTGAGAGACGCGCTCCACTCCGTAGGTGGGTATAATACAATAAAGGACTTTTCTTCATTATTTATCGCGATTAGTGCCGCTTATCTTGCCTTTTGCTTTCAAAGAAGACAGGTCTTTTTGGCATCCCTCAAGGATCTTTGGAAAGAAATGGTTGACACGAAGGCTGATTTATTTGATTATACACACAATCCGCACCCTGATCAGGCCGCTTTTGGTAGCGCACATAGATCGTTAATGCGCACTATAGACCTTGTCCGTGGTGTCTATATTAATGTAGGTGAGTCAGAGTCGGATGTTGGTCTATACTCATTTGAGCCGTTGCATGATATGCGAAAATTGCTGGACGATTTAGGATTCTCTGATGCCTCGCCTGAGCGCAGGTACAAAGCAAGACAACGGATGCTCCAGGCTTGGTACTCGCTGCGTTTCGCGTTCCTCAAGGAGTTCTCCAGACCGAGCCCTGTCCATCCGATAACTGAGCCCTGGTCCCGTGATGGCAGGCGACCCGAAAAAATTGCGCCCTTAGAAAGTTCAAACGGACCTGCTACCCGCAGCGGGGCTCGGATGACGCCGTGATCGTGCTCGGTCACCCTGGGCCATGAGCGACAGCCCCACGCCCGACGACGCCGAACGCCGCCACAAGCTCAAGATGGCGCACCGCAAGGCCGTGCAGGACGCCGAGGTCGCGTCGAAGACCATCACGGACAAGGGCCTGCTGATGGTCAATACGGGCCCCGGCAAGGGCAAGTCCACGGCGGCCTTCGGCCTCGTGCTGCGGGCGCTCGGCCACGGCTGGCCGGTCGGCGTCGTGCAGTTCATCAAGGGCGCCTGGGACACGGGCGAGCGGCGTCTGCTCGGAGGCTCCGACCTCGTGCGCTGGCATTCCATGGGCGAGGGCTTCACCTGGGAAACCCAGGACCGGGCGCGCGACGTCGCAGCCGCCGAAGCCGCCTGGACCAAGGCCCGGACCCTCATGGCTGATCCCGCCATCCGCCTCCTGGTGCTCGACGAACTCAACATCGCGCTGCGCTACGACTATCTCGCAACCGACCGCGTCGTGGCGGAACTGAAGGCCCGCCGGCCCGGACTGCATGTCGTGGTGACGGGCCGCAACGCCAAGCCCGAGATGGTGGCGGCCGCCGACCTCGTGACCGAGATGACGGCCACCAAGCACCATTTCGCGGCCGGCGTGAAGGCGCAGGCCGGCATCGAGTTCTGACGGCCCGCGCTCAACGGGCCGGCTTTTGCACCCGCAACGGCAGAGGGCCGTCGTTCTTGACCTCGTCGATCACCGCATAGGTGCGGGTCTCCCGTACGCCGGGTAGGGTCAGCAGCACTTCGCCGAGGAAGCGGCGGTAGGCCGCCATGTCGGCGATGCGGGCCTTGACCAGGTAATCGAAGCCGCCCGCCACCATGTGGCATTCGAGCACCTCGGGGGTCAGCCGCACCGCGCGGGCGAAGCGCTCGAAGTCGTCGGGTGTGGTCTTGTCGAGTGACACCTCGACGAAGACCAGGAGCCCCAGGCCGAGTCGGTGCGGGTCGAGCTTCGCGCCATAGCCCGTGATGACGCCGTCGCGCACGAGCCGCCGCAGCCGCTCGCCCGTGGCGGTGGCCGACAGACCGAGCCTTTCCGCGAGGTCGGCCGTGGTGATGCGGCCGTCGCCCTGCAGGATCTCCAACATCTTGACTTCGGCGCTATCCACCGTCGCATCCACTCCAAGAGCTGCCTTGCGCCGCCGAAACAACTGCTCTTCAGCCCATATAGCCGATGGAACCGCTCCTCGATACGGCCTACATGCAGCGATGGGCGGCAGAGCCGCCGAGTCCCTCAGGAATTGGCCCCGCATGTCGCTCGTTCTTCCGGCCGGTGAGGCCGACGTCCGCCCGCAGCCCTTTGCGGCCTTCACGTCGTCGATCAAGGCGCAGTCGCCCCTGCGCGCCGCCGTCACGGCGGCCTATCGCCGGCCCGAGCAGGATTGCGTGACGTCCCTGCTCGATGCGGCGACCCTGCCGCCCGAGGCGGCCCTCGAGGCCGCCGCGACCGCCCGCAAGCTCGTCGAGGCGCTGCGCGCCAAGACGCGACGGGGCGGCGTCGAGGGGCTGATCCACGAATATGCGCTGTCGAGCCAGGAGGGCGTCGCCCTGATGTGCCTCGCCGAGGCGCTGTTGCGCATCCCGGACAATGCCACGCGGGACGCCCTGATCCGCGACAAGATCGCCCACGGCGACTGGCGCGCCCATGTCGGCCGCAGCCCGTCGCTCTTCGTCAATGCCGCGACCTGGGGCCTCGTCGTGACGGGGCGCCTCACCACGACGACCAGCGAATCCAGTCTGTCGAGCGCCCTCACGCGGCTCATCGGACGCGGCGGCGAGCCGCTGATCCGCCGCGGCACCGACCTCGCCATGCGAATGATGGGCGAGCAGTTCGTCACCGGCCAGACCATCGCGGAAGCGCTCGCGAACAGCCGCAGGCTCGAGGCGCGTGGGTTCCGCTATTCCTACGACATGCTGGGCGAGGCCGCCACCACGGCCGAGGACGCGGCCCGCTACCTCGCCGATTACGAGACCGCGATCCACGCCATCGGCAAGGCCTCCGATCGGCGCGGCATCTACGACGGCCCCGGCATCTCGATCAAGCTGTCGGCCCTGCACCCGCGCTACAGCCGCGCCAAGATGGACCGCGTGACGGGCGAGCTGCTGCCGCGCCTCAAGGCTTTGGCGGCGCTGGCCCGCTCCTACGACATCGGGCTCAACATCGACGCCGAAGAGGCGGATCGCCTGGAGATCTCGCTCGATCTCCTCGAAGCCCTGAGCCTCGACCCCGAGCTCGTGGGCTGGAGCGGCCTCGGCTTCGTCATCCAGGCCTATGGCAAGCGGTGCCCCTTCGTGGTCGACTGGATCGTCGACCTCGCCCGCCGCGCCGGGCGGCGCATCATGGTGAGGCTCGTCAAGGGCGCCTACTGGGACTCGGAGATCAAGCGCGCCCAGGCCGACGGGCTCGACGGCTTCCCGGTCTTCACCCGCAAGCTCCATACCGACGTGTCCTACCTGGCCTGTGCCGGGAAGCTTCTCGCGGCACCGGACGCGGTGTTCCCGCAATTCGCGACCCACAACGCCCAGACGGTGGGCGCCATCGCCAGCATGGCGGGCCCGGAGTTCTATCCCGGCCGGTACGAGTTCCAGTGCCTGCACGGCATGGGCGAGCCCCTTTACGACGAGGTGGTGGGTCCGGGAAAGCTCGACCGGCCCTGCCGGATCTACGCGCCGGTCGGCACCCATGAGACGCTGCTGGCCTATCTGGTGCGTCGGCTGCTCGAGAACGGTGCCAACTCGTCCTTCGTCAACCGTATCGCCGACGAGAAGGTGCTGGTCGACGACCTCGTGGCCGATCCCGTCGCGGCCGTCCGGGCCATGAGCCCGGTCGGCGCTCCGCACCCGCGCATCGCGGCGCCATGCGCGCTCTTCCCCGACCGGGCCAACTCCCGCGGACTCGACCTGTCGGACGAGGATCGGCTGGCCGAACTGGCCCGGGCTCTCGACGAGAGTGCGGGCCGGCGCTGGACCGCGGCACCGGCCGGCGTGGCCGACGACGATGGCGGCTTCGCGCCCGTCCTCAACCCCGCCGATCGCCGCGACATCGTGGGGTCCATCCGTGGCGCGAGGCCGGCCGAGATCGAGTCCGCGCTGGCGGCCTCGGTGGCGGCTGCCCCGGGCTGGGCCGCGACGGCGCCCGAGACGCGTGCCCGGTGCCTCGCCGGCGCGGCCGACGCGATCGAGCGGAGCATGCCGGTGCTGATCGGGCTCATCGTGCGCGAGGCCGGCAAATCCTACGCCAATGCGGTCGCCGAAGTGCGCGAGGCCGTCGACTTCCTGCGCTATTACGGCGCCGAAGTGGTGCGCACCTTCGGGGCCGAGCGCCATGCGGCGTTGGGGCCGGTGGTGTGCATCAGCCCGTGGAATTTCCCGCTGGCCATCTTCACGGGGCAGGTGGCGGCGGCACTGGCGGCCGGCAATCCGGTGCTGGCCAAGCCCGCCGAGGAGACCCCGCTGATCGCGGCCGAAGCGGTGCGGATCCTGCACGCCGGCGGCGTCCCGGCCGACGTTCTGCAGCTGGTGCCGGGCGAAGGCGCGGTCGGGGCCGCCTTGGTGGCCGACAGGCGCGTGCGGGGCGTGATGTTCACGGGTTCGACCGCGGTGGCGCGGCTGATCCAGCGGCAGCTCGCCCGGCGCCTCGCGCCCGACGGCCGGCCGATCCCGCTCATCGCCGAGACGGGCGGGCAGAACGCGCTCGTGGTGGACTCCTCGGCGCTGGCCGAGCAGGTGGTGGGCGACGTCATGGCTTCGGCCTTCGATTCCGCCGGCCAGCGCTGCTCGGCACTGCGCATCCTGTGCCTGCAGGAGGAGGTGGCGGACCGTATCCTCCACATGCTGAAGGGCGCGATGCGCGAACTCGAGACCGGCGATCCACGGGCGCTTTCGGTCGATGTCGGGCCCGTGATCACGGCCGAGGCGCGCGACGGCATCCTCGACCACATCGAGACCATGCGGGCGCGCGGCCACGCGGTCGAGGCGCTGCCATTGCCATCGGGGACGCGGCACGGCACCTTCGTGGCCCCGACCCTCATCGAGGTCGGACGCGTGGCCGACGTCGAGCGCGAGATCTTCGGCCCGGTGCTGCATGTGGTGCGCTACCGGCGCGAGGACCTCGACCGGCTGGTCGCCGACATCAATGCCACCGGCTACGGCCTGACCTTCGGCCTGCATACCCGGATCGACGAGACGATCGCCCGCGTGGTCGGGGCAGTCGAGGCCGGCAACGTCTACATCAACCGCAACGTCATCGGGGCGGTGGTGGGCGTGCAGCCCTTCGGCGGTTCGGGCCTGTCGGGCACGGGTCCCAAGGCGGGCGGCCCGCTCTATCTCGGACGTCTGCTCGACATCCCGCCCCAGACGGCGCTGCGCGGCCTCGAAGCGGCCGGGCCGGCACTGTCGACCGCGCGCGCCTATACGGACTGGCTCGCCGTCCAGGGCCACGCCGCGGAAGCCGAGCGCTGCATCGGTTATCTGTCACGCTCGGCGCTCGGCGCCCGGGTCGAGCTGCCCGGGCCGGTCGGCGAGCGCAACACCTATGGGCTGCGCCCGCGCGGTCGCATCGCGGCGCTGTCCGGAACGGTGTCGGGTCTGCTGATCCAGGTCGGCGCCATCCTGGCGACCGGCAATGTCGCGGTGGTGGAGCGCGGCGGGGCGTCGGCGGCGCTCCAGGCGCTGCCGGCCGAGGTGGCGGCCCGCATCGTGCCCGTCGACGCCTGGCAGCAGGCCGAGGACCTGCGCGGCCTGCTGTTCGAGGGCGAGCCCGACGCTCTGCTCGACATCGCCCGCCAGGTGGCCGAGTGGGACGGACCCATCCTGACGGTGGAAGCGTCGCGCTCGGCCGAGCGGGATGACTATCAGCTTACGCGCCTGCTCGAGGAATGCTCGGTCTCGACCAACACGGCCGCGGCCGGCGGCAACGCCAGCTTGATGTCGATCGGCTGACCTGAACCGGCAACGGACAGCGTGACGAGTTTTCCGGTGAGCGATCTCGTCGACACCTCGCCGATCTGCGGTGCCATCAGCCGACAGCCTCGCATCGATGTTGCATACCAATAGCGTTTCGCTATAGGAACGCTATGAAGCAGATTGCGTTCAGCAAGGATGCCCTGAGAACGCTGAGTCGGATGCCGGCAAACGCATCCCTGCTGATCCGATCCAAGATCGCGCAATACGTTGCCGATCCGTCCACCCAGGCCAACAACATCAAGACTTTGAAAGGCCAATACGGCGTCTACCGCCTCCGCGTCGGCGATTGGCGCATCTTGTTCACTGAAACCGGCGAAGTCATCACCGTCATCAAGGCCGCGCCGCGCGGCGGTGCCTATCAATGAGGCTGGAGCATCATGGACCCACAGATCGTTACGACCCCGTCCGGGGAGCGCCTCGTGGTCATCCCCGAGGCCGATTACGAGACGCTTCTGGCTGCCGCCGAGGACGCCGTCGATGCAGCGGCCGTGGAGGCCTTCCGCCGCAAGTTGGCGACAGGCGACGAGGAACCGATCCCTGCCGCGATCGTCGATCGCATCCTCGACGGCGAAAGCCGTATCCGCGTCTGGCGGGATCATCGCGGGCTGACATCTTCTGCCCTGGCCGAGAAAGCGGGGATCGCGCAGGCTTTCCTGTCGCAGATCGAGACCGGGAAGCGGGACGGCACGATCGACACCCTGCGCAGGATCGCGGCCGCGCTTGGCGTGTCGCTCGACGAACTCGCCGGATAGGGTTCCCGCGGGAACTCCGCTTCGAACGGCGGTGCCCCTTGACCTCCGCTCGCCGGGCTGCTGTGCAAGGGCATGACCCATTCCACCCGCCCCGCCAAGCCGGCCGATGCGGCGCTGATCCACGCGCTCATCCGCGAATTGGCCGACTACGAGCGCCTGGCCCACGCGGTCCGGTCGACGCCGGAGATGATCGGCGCGGCGCTGTTCGGGCCTGCACCCCGGGTGTTCTGCGAGATCGCGGAAGCGGCCGAGGGTCCGGCCGGGCTGGCGCTCTGGTTCTACGATTTCTCGACCTTCGAGGGGCGGCACGGCATCTTTCTCGAAGACCTCTACGTTCGACCGGCCGCGCGCGGGCAGGGGCTCGGCAAGGCCCTGCTGGGGCGGCTCGCACGGCGCTGCAGCGACGAGGGCCTCACGCGCCTGCAGTGGAGCGTGCTCGACTGGAACGCGCCCTCGATCGCCTTCTATCGCGCGCTCGGCGCCGAGATGCTCGACGGATGGACCGGCTGCCGGGTGACTGGCGGCGCCCTGGCGCGGCTGGCGGCCCCGGACGGCGCTTCCTCGTGACCCGCCCCGTCACGCTGATCGCGGCCGTGGCCCGCAACGGCGCCATCGGAATCCGCAATGGCCTGCCCTGGCGCCTGCCGAGCGACATGAAGCGCTTCAAGGCGCTGACGATGGGCAAGCCGCTCATCATGGGGCGCAAGACCTATCGGTCGCTCGGCCGTCCCCTGCCGGGACGCCACCTCGTGGTGGTGACGCGCGATCCCTCGTTCGCGCCGCCCGACGGTATCGTGCGGGCCGCGTCGATGGGCGAGGCCTTCGCGCGTGCCGAGGCGCTTGCCGCGCTGCACGGGGCCGAGGAGGTCATGGTCGGGGGCGGGGCCGAGATCTATCGCGCCGCGATGGACCGTGCCGACGCGCTCCGCATCACCGAGGTCGACCTGGTGCCCGAGGCCGACAGCCTGTTTCCGGCCATCGACCCCGCGGCCTGGCGGGAGGTGTCGCGCCTTCCGCAGGCGCCGGGGCCAGGCGACGAGAGCGCCTTCAGCTACGTGGATTACCGTCGACGCTGAGACACCGCGTGCCACCCGGTGTGCCTGCCAGGCTCGCCCGCGGCCTCCCGTAGCATCTGATTGCTGCGGCGCTTCCCTTCGCCTATATCCGCGATCACGGCGATCCGCCGTTGGCGAGGAACCGGATGTCCTGGAGTAATCAAGGCGGAGGCGGCCCGTGGAAGCCCGGCAATCCCGGCCCTTGGGGGCAGGGGCCTGGCTCTGGCAGCAGTGGACCGACCCCGCCCGATCTCGAGGAATTCATCCGCCGCAGCCAGACGCGGCTGAGGGGCCTCTTGCCGAACGGCGGTTTCGGCGGCCTCGCGATCCTGGGCGGCCTGCTGGTGGTGGTGCTGATCTGGCTCGCCAGCGGTTTCTACACGGTGTCGCCCAACGAGGTCGGCATCAACCTCATGTTCGGCCGCTATACCGGCAAGACCGCGGCAGGCCTGAACTACAACTTGCCCTATCCGATCGGCGACGTCGTCAAGCTTGCCGTCACCGACCGTAACGCCATCGACATCGGATCGGTCTCGACGTCCGACCCGCGCCGCCCCGGCCTTCAGACCAGCCAGGAGGTGCCGGCCGAGAGCCTGATGCTGACGGGAGACGACAATATCGCGGACGTGAAGTTCCGCGTGATCTGGCAGATCGACCCCGAACACCCCGAATTCTACGCCTTCAACCTGCGCCGCCCGGACGAGACCGTGAAGGCCGTGTCCGAAAGCGCCATGCGCGAGGTCATCGGCCAGTCGCAGATCCAGAACATCCTGACGTCCGGCCGCAAGACCATCGAGCCGGCCGTCCAGGACCTGATCCAGAAGGTGCTCAACGACTATCGCGCCGGCATCCTGGTGCTGCAGGTTCAGTTGCTTTCGGTCGATCCGCCCCAGCAGGTCATCGCGGCCTTTCGCGACGTCACGGCGGCCCAGCAGGACCAGCAGCGGTTGAGCAACGAGGCCCAGGGCTACGCCAACAAGGTCGTGCCCGAAGCGCGGGGCGCCGCCGTCGCCATCGTGCAGGAGGCGGAGGGCTACAAGACCCAGACCGTGCAGGAGGCCACCGGCCAGGCTTCGCGCTTCGATCAGATCTACAACCAATACAAAAACGCCCCCGACATCACGCGCGAGCGCATCTACATCGAAACCATGGAGTCCATCCTGGCCGGCGCCGACAAGACGATCCTCGATGCCCGCGGCGGCAACGGCGTGCTGCCGGTGCTGCCGCTCGGCTCCGACAAGACCCTGCCGGCGTTGGGAGCCAAGCCATGAAATTCGGCGGCTATGTTGCGGTCGGGATCGTGGTCCTGGCCCTGATCGTGCTCAGCGGCGCGGTCTTCACGGTGGACCAGACCGAGCAGGCGCTGGTGCTCTATTTCGGCCAGCCCGTGCGGGTGATCGATCGGCCCGGCCTGCACGTCAAGATTCCGTTTTTCCAAAGCGTCGTCGACCTCGACAACCGCATCCTCGACCTCGAATCGGCCCAGCAGGAGGTGCTGGCCTCGGACAACCAGCGTATCCTGGTCGACGCTTTCGTGCGCTACCACATCGCCGACCCGCTGAAATTCTACCAGACGGTCGGCTCCGTGGCGCGCGCCAACAACCAACTGGGGTCCATCCTCAACTCGGCCCTGCGCCGAGTGCTGGGGGAGGCCACGCTGCCCCAGATCGTGCGCGATCAGCGTGCCCAGCTGATGGTCAAGATCCGCGACCTCGTGAATAATGAGGGCGGGCGCCTCGGCGTCACGGTCAACGACGTCAGGATCCGCCGCGCCGACCTGCCGGCCGAACTCAGCGAGAAGATCTACGGCCGCATGCAGAGCGAGCGAGCTCGTCAAGCCGCGGAGTACCGCGCTCAGGGCTCCGAAGAGTACCAGACCATCAAGGCCAAGGCCGACCGCGACGTGGTGGTGCTGCGAGCCGACGCACAGCGGCAGGCCGATACGTTGCGCGGCGCCGGCGATGCGGACCGCAACAGGATCTTCGCCGAGGCCTATGGCCGCGACCCGAAGTTCTTCAGCTTCTACCGGACCATGCAGGCCTATACGTCGAGCCTGAGACCCGACAGGACGCGGTTGGTGCTGACGCCGGATTCCGACTTCTTCCGGTTCTTCAACAACCCCGATGGCCGGCCCGGTTCGGCGTTTCCGGCCATGCCGGCGCCAGCCGCTGCGGTGCCGCCGCCCCCCGCCGCGCAGCAGGCGGCTCCTTAGCCGGGCTCGCCACGGACGCGGCGGGCCCGGCCGTCGTCGGGTTCGGGCTCGGGCAAGGCGTATCGCCTGCCCGGTCTGCCGGCGCTCTTGCGTCGGTGCCCTCGAATTGCCGGTGCCCCGCGCTCATGTATGATCACGGCCCTGTGGGCGTCTGACGGTGTCTGACGCCGTCGAGCCCCTTCATCGCGGATCGCTGCCATGCTCATCGCCCCCGTGAACTCGACCCCACGCCGCAGCGGTTCGCCGGTCGCACTCCGCGCCGCCCTGTCGGTCGCGCTCGCGGCCGGCATGGTCGCGAGTCCCGCGGCAACCTTCGGCGCGTCGCCCGCGGCCGCCAAGGGCCTCGACTCCCTGGCCGATCTCGCGGCGAGCGTCACGGACGCGGTGGTGAACATCTCGGCCTCCCAGGTGGTCGAGGAAAAACAGGCGAGCGCCGCGCCGAAGCTGCCGCCCGGCACGCCGCTCGACGATCTCTTCGAGGAGTTCTTCAAGCGCCAGCTGCAGCGCAAAGGGGGTGGCGACGACGAGGCACCTCACGGCCGGCGCTCGAATTCGCTCGGCTCCGGGTTCATCATCGACGCCGCCGGGATCGTGATCACCAACAACCATGTGATCGAGGGCGCCAACGACATTACGGTGATCCTCACCGACGGCACCAAGCTCAAGGCCGAAGTCGTGGGCAAGGACAGCAAGATCGACGTCGCGGTGCTCCGGGTGAAGCCCGAGAAGCCGCTGAAGACCGTGCCGTTCGGCGACAGCGACCGCATGCGGGTCGGAGACCCGGTCATGGCGGTGGGCAATCCCTTCGGGCTCGGCGGCACCGTCACGGCCGGCATCGTGTCGGCGCGCAACCGCAACATCGAGAGCGGTCCCTACGACAATTACATCCAGACCGACGCCTCCATCAACAAGGGCAATTCCGGCGGTCCCCTGTTCGACATGCAAGGCGAGGTGATCGGCATCAACACGGCGATCCTGTCGCCGTCGGGCGGCTCGATCGGCATCGGCTTCGCCACGCCCTCGGACACCGTGGCGCCGATCATCGACCAGTTGCGTCAGTTCCACGAAGTCCGCCGCGGCTGGCTCGGGGTGCGGATCCAGCCGGTGTCGGACGAGATCGCCGAAGCCATGGGGCTCGGAGCGCCGCGTGGAGCCCTGGTGGCGGGGATCGACGAGAAGGGTCCGGCCGCGCCGGCCGGCCTCAAGCAGGGCGACGTCATCGTGGCGTTCGATGGCCGGGACGTGCACGAATCGCGCGACCTGCCCAAGATCGTCGCCGCGACGCCGGTCGGCAAGGACGTGACGGTGGCGGTGATGCGGGACGGCAAGCCGCAGAGCCTCACGGTCAAGCTCGGGCGGCTTGAGGATGCGGTGCAGCAGGCCGCCCTCGAGAAGGGCAAGGGGGCGGATCTGCCGAAACCGGCCGTGCAGCAGGCGCTCGGCATGAGTCTGGCGCAATTGAGCGACGAGTTGCGCAGGCAATATGGCATCAAGGATACCGTGAAGGGCGTCGCGGTGACGGCTGTCGACCCGGCCTCGCCCGCGGCCGACAAGGTCAAGCCGGGCGATGTCGTGGTCGAGGTCAACCAGGTCGCGGTCGCGGATCCGGCCGACATCGCCCTGAAGATCAAGGCCGTGAAGGACCTCGGCAAGAAGACCGCGCTGCTCCTGGTGTCGAACGGCCAGGGCGAAGTGCGCTACGTCGCGGTCGCGGTGAACTGACCTCCTGAACGGCCGCGGAGCCGGTCGCCTCGTGAGGGCTTGGCCGAGCTTGGATGATTGCCAACCTTCACGGCCGCAAGGCGGCGGCGAGCCGCTCCCAGTCGCGCTCCGGGCCCGGAAGGCCGAACCGCAGCCACTCCGAGCGTACCGGGAAGCGCCGGACCAGGATGCCGGCCCGCCCTAGCCGCTCGAACCAGCGCGCCGCCTCGGCGGTGCCGGCCAGCCGAAACAGCTGCGTTCCGCCCAGGATCTCGAAGCCGGCCCCGAGAAGCAGGCCATCGAGCCGCGCCGCGTCGGTGCCGAGGTGTTGGCGTTCGGCAGCCTGCCAGGCGGTGTCTGACAAGGCCCGGGCCGCGATCGTGATGGCGGGGCCGGACACGGCCCAGGGACCGAGCGCGGCGCGGATCCGAGGCGCGAGATCGTCGTCCGCGATGGTGAACCCGAGCCTCAGGCCCGCGAGCCCGAAGAACTTGCCGACCGACCGGAGCACGACGGCGTTGCGCGGCGGCAGCCGGGGGACGAGGCTCAGCGCCGGGTCGCAGACGTCCATGAAAGCCTCGTCGACCACCAGGGTCCCGCCCCGCGACGCGAGTCGGCCGGCCAGCGCCGCGAGAGCCTCCGGCGCGACGCAGCGGCCGTCCGGGTTGTTGGGGTTGACCACCACCGCGAGATCGGCGCGGTCCATGTCGGCCAGCACCTCGACGATCGAGACGTCGGCGCCTGCCGCCCGCCAGGAGCACGGGTGCTCCTGATAGCCGAAGCCGAGCACGGCCACGCGGCGGGCCGGCAGCAGGCGCGGCAGGATCCGGATGACGGCCTGGGTGCCGGGCACGGCAACGACATGGTGGCCCGGCGGCACGCGATAGGCTGCCGTGGCGTCCCCCTCGAGCGCCGCCAGCGACGCCGCATCGGGCAGGCGCCGCCAGACCTCGTCCGGGATGGGTCCCGCCACGTAGCCGCGCGGGTTGATACCCGTCGACAGGTCGATCCAGGGCGCCGGCGCGCTCGGAAACTGCAAGGCTGCGGCCGCGAGATCGCCGCCGTGGAGGATCGGCGGCGCGTCCTCGTCGCGCTCAAAGAGTTTCACCGGCGCGATGCCGCCGTTCGCGGGCCGAAGGGTTGCAGGTGCTGCTGGTGACGACATCGATCGCCACCATACAACGTCCGACGGCCTCGCCCAGATCTTTCCGGGGCACATTGCCGAAGCCGCCAGCACCTGGCGCCCCTGTGACTCTCAGCTCCGAGCAGACAGTGGAGCCGGAGCCCGAACCCGATGGACGCGCCGGAGGGCAGCCGATCTTGACGCCAGGGCCGGAGAGTCACTGACCGCGGCGCCGGCAAGTTCGATCAGGGTGCCGCACGGATTTCGGACAGTACGTCCCGGTAGGCGTCGGGCGGGATCGTCACCTCGCCCTGGAAGGGCGAGCTCAATCCCAGCACCAGGAGCAGCACCAGGACACCGGACGCCACCAGGGCGGCCGTCATCAACAGATGCACCGAAAGCTTGGGGGCGCCCAGGATGAAGCTGAAGCTCACCATCAGCGCGCCGCCGGACACCAGCACGATCCAGACGAGATCGGGGATCGTGCCGCCGGTCGCCAGCCGCCGGTCGCGACGCACTGTGGCGACCTCGGTCAGCCCCCGGATCAGGACGGCGTGGACGTTCGACTCCCCGGCGCCGTTCGGCTGCAACGCCATGACCATGCCATCGAGATGCCCGAGCAGCGGCTCCGCGGCCGGTATTGGATGGCCGGCAATCTGGGCCGGCCACTCGACGTCGATGACATGCGCGAGATAGGCCACGAGATCGGCCCGCATCGCTGCCCCGGCCGGCTCGGCGATGCCATGGCTCGCGCCGTAGAGGCTGCCGATCAGGTTGGCCTCGTGTCGCGCCAAGGCCTGAGCGGCGGTGTATTGCTCCCACGCCGTCATGGCCACGAAGGCCAGCAGCACCGCATAGGTGACGCCGATCACCGAGAAGATCGCGGCGCCGAGCTCGGTATGTTCACGCCGCAAGGCGGCCGGCAGGACGCGATGGACCAGCACCTGCAGGACCAATGCGCTGATGATCGCGGCCGCGAGGACGATGGCGCCCGATTGCCAGATCGGGTGCATGGTCACCAGCATCGACGTCATGGCGTGGCCTTCTGACATCCAAGGTTGTCGGCCCGGGTCGATGCCGCTGAAGCAGATGCGCGACCCATGGCAACCGGTTGCGCCGGTCTCGCCCATGCTCCACCCCATGCGTCTCTATCCTTTGACGCCAGAATGGCAAACCTGATCGCCCGTCCGGTCGGTCGGGGCCCTGCCGACCCGCTTGCACGGTGTCCGGCATGGTGATCGACTGCACGTCTTCGGAGGGCCCAGGTCGCTCCACGCGCGAGAGACACGCCATGCCGTCGCCCGAAACGAATCCGTTCCTGACAGCGGATGCCGACCGGCACGCGATCTGGGACATGCTGGTCCGGCGCGACATCGACGCCTTCACGCGCCGGGACTGGGACATAGTGGCCGACGACTTCGTGGCGGCGGGGTTCCTGGGCATCGACGCCGGTCGCTCGCCCAACCCGGACAGCTGGCGCCTGGCCTACACGCTCGACGACTACCGGGCGGCGTGGCTCGAAGAGGCCGCGGCCGCCAAGCCCTGCCGCCCCGACCTTCGCACCGCGCTCTTCGCCGCCACCGTGCTGCGCGACATCGATCTCGCCGGCGACGTCGCCCTGGCGCACAAGAAATTCGACGGCGTCGTCCAGCCGATCGACGCGATGCCGGAGATTCTGAACTGGCAGACGCTCTATCATTGCCGCCGGCTCGGCGGGCGCTGGAAGATCACCGGCTTTACGGGTTACATGCCACATCCGATCGCGGGCTCGCGGCGGCCTTGACCGGAGCAACCATGCGGTTCGACCTCGTCCTCGCCAAGGGTCGCGTGATCGATCCCTCGCAGGGCCTCGACCGCGTCACCGACGTCGCCTTCGCGGACGGGCTGGTGGCGGAGGTCGGCGATGACATCGATCCGCGCGGCGCTGCGGTCCGCGATCTCTCGGGCCGGATCGTCACGCCGGGGCTCATCGACCTGCACACCCACGTCTATTGGGGCGGCACCTCGCTCGGGATCGACGCCGAGGACTTCGCCCGCAGAAGCGCGGTCACGACCTGCGTCGACGCGGGCAGCGCCGGACCGGGCAACTTCGCCGGTTTCCGCAAGCACGTGATCGAGCCGAGCCGCATCCGCATCCTGCCCTTCCTCCACGTCTCCTTCGCGGGCATCTACGGCTTTTCCACCAAGGTCATGGTGGGCGAGGGGCACGACATCCGGCTCCTCGCGGCGCGCGACTGCGTCGAGGTGGTCGAGCGCAACCGCGACCTCATCGTGGGCATCAAGGTGCGGCTCGGGCGCACCGCCAGCGGCACGGCCGGCATCGTCCCGCTCGACGTCGCCGAGCAGGTGGCGGACGAAACCGGATTGCCCATGATGGTCCATATCGACGAGCCGCCGCCCTCCTACGAGGCCGTGGTGGACCGCCTCCGGCCGGGCGACATCCTGACCCACTGCTTCCGGCCCTTCCCGAACGCCCCCGTCGACGGCAGGGGCGCTGTCAAGCCGGCCTTGCTGGCAGCGCGGCGGCGCGGCGTGCTGTTCGACGTCGGGCACGGCATGGGATCCTTCTCCTGGAAGGTCGCCCGTGCCATGCTGGCCGAGGATTTCCTGCCCGACACCATCTCGTCCGACGTCCACGCGCTCTGCATCGACGGTCCCGCCTACGATCAGGTCACGACCCTGTCGAAGTTCCTGGCGCTCGGCGTGCCGCTCCCCGCCGTGATCGCGGCCTCGACTGCGAATGCCGCCAAGGCCTTGGGCCGCCCGGACCTCGGCTCGCTGAAGCCCGGCAGCATCGGCGACGCCAGCATCCTGTCGCTCGATGCCGGGGCGTTCCCGCTGGAGGACGTGCGCGGCGAGGTCGTGACGGCGCGGGAGCGCCTGTTCGCCAGAGGCGTGGTGGTGGGCGGCCGCTGGTGGCACCCAGCCTGAACGGAGGGCCGCAACGACGTGAAGCATTTGTGCTGGGGGAGCCCCACCATGCGGCTGGAACGGCTCGAAACCGCACCGGACACCGAGGACGCGAGCCCCGCACCCGCCGCCTCTGCCCTGCCGCCGCGGGCCGTAGTTCCACGCGCGCGTCCGGCCTGAACCGCATGCTGCAGCCGCCCCCTGCCCAACCCGGCATGACCCTCGACGAGGTCGACACGCCCGCCCTCGTCATCGACCTCGACGCTCTCGAAGCCAACCTCGACAGCATGGCGGCGCTGGCCGCGGCCGCGGCCGTGAAGCTGCGGCCGCATGCCAAGACCCACAAATCGCCCGTGATCGCCCACCTGCAGATGCGTCGCGGCGCGGTCGGCCAGTGCGTCCAGAAGGTGGGTGAGGCCGAGATCCTGGCCTGGGGCGGCGTGCGCGATATCCTGGTCAGCAACGAGGTCGTCGGCCCGCGCAAGCTGGCCCGGCTCGCGGCCCTGTCGCGCATCGCCGAGGTGGCGGTCTGCACCGATCACATGGGTGGCGTCGCGGGGCTCGAGCAGGCGGCGCGCGACGCGGGCGTGCGCCTGACCGTGCTGATGGAGATCGATGTCGGCGGTCGCCGTTGTGGGCTCCGGCCCGGACCCGACGCCCTGATGCTGGCCCGGAGCATCGCCGGAAGTCCCCATCTGCGTTTCGGCGGGCTCCAGGCCTATCACGGGCGGGCTCAGCACCAGCGCAGCCTCGACGAGCGGCGGCTCAGCATCGCGGAAGCGGCCGGGATCGCGGCTGCGGTCCGGGACGACCTCGCCCGGGCCGGCATCGCCTGCCCGGTGGTGAGCGGGGCCGGAACCGGGACCTTCGCGCTCGAAGCCGCGTCCGGCGTCTATACGGAACTGCAGGTCGGGTCCTACGCCTTCATGGACGCAGACTACGGCCGCAACGAAACGCCGCCGGCGTTCCGTCAGGCCTTGTTCGTGTTGAGCGGCGTCATGAGCCTGCCGCGCCCCGACCTCGCCGTGGTGGATGCCGGCCACAAGGCCGTGGCGATCGACAGCGGCCTGCCGATTCCCTGGGGCAGGCCCGGCGTGACCTATGCCGGCGCCTCGGACGAGCACGGCAATCTGGCACTCGCGCCGCACGCGGCCCCGCTCGCGCTGGGCGAGAAGGTCCTGCTGGTGCCGGGCCATTGCGACCCGACCGTCGATCGCTTCGACTGGTACGTGGGCCTGCGCCGGAACCGCGTAGAATGTCTCTGGCCTGTGGCGGCGCGGGGCGCGATGGCGTGACCCGGGGCAGAAACGGCGAGGCGCGGGATGCCCCGACCCGCCGCGGTCGGCGGGTCGCTCGGCCATTGTCAAACCGGCGTCGAACCGCGAAGACCGGACCCGGCGTCACCAGCCCCGGGCCCGTCTGATGAATCCCGTCTATGCCGACCTTCCCACGACCGTGTTCGAAACCATGTCGCGACTCGCGCGGCAGCATGGGGCCGTCAACCTCGGCCAGGGTTTTCCGGAGGACCCCGGTCCCCTCGACCTGCGCCGCAAGGCCGCCGAGGCCGTGGTCGACGGCTGGAACCAGTATCCGCCCATGATGGGCCTGCCGGAACTGCGGCAGGCCGTGGCCGACCATTACGGGCGGCACCAGAGCCTGGCGCTCTCGGCCGAGGACGTGATGGTAACGTCGGGCGCCACCGAGGCACTGGCCGGCGCCCTGCTGGCGCTGATCGAGCCCGGCGACGAGGTGGTGCTCTTTCAGCCCATGTACGACGCCTATCTGCCGCTCGTGCGGCGGGCCGGCGGCATCGCACGCTTCGTCACCTTGAAGCCGCCCCACTGGACCTTCTCGGATGACGATCTCGCCCAGGCCTTCTCGGATCGGACCAGGGTGGTGCTGTTCAACAATCCGCTGAACCCGTCGGGCACGGTCTTCGGCCGCGACGCGCTGGAGCGGTTGAGCCGGTTCTGCCTCGTTCACGACGCCGTGGCGCTCTGTGACGAGGTGTGGGAGCATGTCGTGTTCGACGGCGTCGAGTATCTGCCGATGATGAGCCTGCCCGGCATGGCGGAGCGCACCATCAAGGTCGGCTCGGCCGGCAAGATCTTCGGCCTCACGGGCTGGAAGGTCGGTTTCGTGGTGGCGCCGCCTCGTCTTATGCGCGGACTCGCCAAGGCGCATCAGTTCCTCACCTTCACGACGCCGCCGAACCTGCAGAGCGCCGTGGCCTACGGGCTCGGCAAGCCGGACGTCTATTTCGAGGGCATGAGGGCGGACCTGCAGCGCTCGCGCGACCTGCTTGCGGCGGGCCTCGCCGAACGCGGCTTCGCAGCGCTGCCGGCCCAGGGGACCTATTTCCTCAACGTCGATCTGGCGCCGCTCGGCGTCACCGACGATGTGGCGTTCTGCGAGCGGCTCGTGGTTGAGAACGGCGTGGCGGCGGTGCCGATGTCGGCGTTCTACGCGGAGGACCCGGTGCGCAACGTGGTCCGCTTCTGCTTCAGCAAGAGCGACGCGACGCTTCTGGCCGCGCTGGAGCGGCTGGAGAGGGTGGCGAGAACCGGCCCGCCGTCTCGGACTGATTCTCGCGCGCCCCTGCGTTAGCTGACTTTCCATCCGCTACGCCCGTAGGTGGGCATCATAGGAAAGCCCTCGTGCAGCGATGCGCGGGGACTTGTCGTTCATGGGGCGCCACATGGCGAAACGGGTCGCGTCGGAACTGCCATCACGCAGACGACTACCGTCGGTCGCCGGCTGGCCAGCCTGAGGCACGGAGATCCGCAACGGGACTCGCAAGCCCGAACCGCCATGCTACTGATTGTGCCATGAGAGCGACGGCATATAACGAGGGACGCGGCAGGGCCGCCCAGGCGGACGGGGGCGACGCGGCGCGCGCGGCCGCGATCCTGCGCCGGCTCGGGCCGCGCCCCATCGTGCTGATCGGCATGATGGGGGCCGGCAAGACCTCGACGGGCCGGCGGCTCGCGGCCCGTCTCGGGATCGACTTCGTCGACAGCGACCTCGAGATGGAGAGCGCGGCCGGCATGACGATCCCCGAGATCTTCGCCCGCCATGGCGAGCCCTATTTCCGCGATCGCGAGAGCCGCGTCGTGGAGCGCCTGATCGGCGGCGGCCCACGCGTGGTGGCGACGGGCGGCGGGGCTTTCATCCACCCGGCCACGCGCCTGACCATCAAGGCCTCGGGCTTCTCGGTTTGGATCAAGGCGGATTTCGACGTATTAATGCGCCGCATCCGCAAGCGGAGCAATCGGCCGCTGATGCGGACGCCCGATCCTGAAGCAACCCTGAAGAGCCTGATGGCCGAACGCTATCCCGTCTATGCCGAGGCCGACCTCACCATCACGTCGCGCGATTGCCCGCACGACGTGATGGTGGACGAGATGGTGGCCGCCGTCGCGGCCCATCTGCTCGGCCCCTCGGAGGCTCGCTGACGCCGTGACGCCCGACCCGGATAGCGGCGCGGATCCGACCCGGATCGCGGTCGACCTCGGGGCCCGCTCCTACGACATCCTGATCGGCCCGAACCTCATCGCCGAGGCAGGCCATCGGATCGCGGGCCTTGCGCCGGGCGCGGCCTGCGCCGTCGTCACCGACCGCAATGTCGCGCAGGCCCATCTCGGGAGCCTCGAAGCCTCGCTCGACCAGGCCGGCCTCCGGCATACGGCCGTGACGGTCGAGCCCGGCGAGGGCTCGAAGAGCTTCGCGCGCTACGCCGAGGTCTCGGGCGCCGTCCTCGACGCGCGGCTCGAGCGCGGCGATCTGATCGTGGCGCTCGGAGGCGGCGTCGTGGGCGATCTCGCGGGTTTCGTGGCCGCCACCTGCAAGCGGGGCATGCGCTTCATCCAGATCCCGACGAGCCTCCTGGCCCAGGTCGATTCCTCGGTCGGCGGCAAGACCGGCATCAACGCGGCCCAGGGCAAGAACCTCGTCGGTGCCTTCCACCAGCCGTCGCTGGTGCTGGCCGACACCGACACCCTCGACACGCTGCCACCCCGCGAGTTCCGCGCCGGCTATGCCGAGGTCGTGAAATACGGGCTCATCGACGACGTCGCCTTCTTCGATTGGCTCGACGCCAACCGCGAGGCGGTCTTCGCGGGCGGGCCGCAGCGCCGCCAGGCGATCGCCCGATGCTGCCTATCCAAGGCCGCCATCGTGGGCCGCGACGAGCACGAGCAGGGCGACCGCGCGCTCCTCAACCTCGGCCACACTTTCGGACACGCCCTGGAACGGCTGACGCATTACGACGGCGCCCGGCTCGTGCACGGGGAGGCCGTGGCGATCGGTGTGGCGCTGGCGTTCCGCTTCTCGGCCGTCCGGGGCCTCTGCGATGCCGCGGATGCGAGCCGCGTCGCCCGGCACCTCGCGGCCGCCGGGCTGCCGACCCGCATCGGCGAGGTTCCGGGCTGGGACCCGAGCGCCGGCCAGGGCCCGCGAGCCGATGCCGTGCTCGACGCCATGTTCCAGGACAAGAAGGTGACGCGCGGCCGCCTCAACCTCATCCTGGCGCGCGGCATCGGCCGCAGCTTCGTGGCGTCCGATGTGCCGGCCGATGTCGTGCGACGCTTCCTCGAAGACGAGTTGACAGGGATCTAAACCATGCATGGCGCTTCGGCCGAGGTCGCCGCCGGGGGGTTGGACCTCTGGCTCGACGTCGCGGTGGTGGTGTTCTGCATCACGCTGTCGGCCTTCTTCGCAGCCGCCGAGACGGCCCTGACCGCGGCCTCGCGAGCCCGCATGCACGCCATCGAGAAGGGGGGTGACGAGCGGGCCGGCATCGTGACGCGCCTGCTCGACAACCGCGACCGCTTCATCGGCGCCATGCTGCTCGGCAACAACGTCTCCAACATCGGCGCCTCGGCCCTGATCACCAGCGTGCTGCTGGCGCTCGTGGGCGATCGCGGCGTGATCTACGCCACCGTGCTGATGACGGTGCTGATCCTGGTCTTCGCCGAGGTGCTGCCCAAGACCGTCGCGATCAACTACCCCGACCAGGCGTCGCTGTTCCTGGCCCGCATGGTGTCGGTCGCGGTCGCGGTGTTCGGGCCCGTGCTGAAGGCCGTCGAGGTCTTGGTCCAGGGCCTCCTGCGGCTGTTCGGCGTGACGCTCGGCGAGAGCCGCTCCATGCTCACGGGCGTCGAGGAGCTCAAGAGCGCGGTGGATCTTCTGCACCAGGAAGGCGGCGTCGAGCGCTCGGACCGCGACATGGTGGGGGGACTGCTCGACCTGCACGAGCTCGAGGTCCAGGACGTCATGGTCCACCGCACCAAGATGCAGAGCATCAACGCCGACCTGCCGCCGTCCGAGGTGCTGCGCGAGGTTCTGGCTTCGCCCCACACGCGGCTGCCGCTGTGGCGCGGAGAGCCCGACGAGATCGTGGGCGTGCTGCACGCCAAGGAAGTGCTGCGCGCGTTGAGCGACCTCGGCGGCGACGGTTCCCGCCTCGATGTCGCGGCCATCGCCTTCGAGCCCTGGTTCGTGCCAGCCACGACGAGCCTCCAGGACCAGTTGCAGGAATTCCTGCGAAGGAAGCAGCACTTCGCCCTGGTGGTCGACGAATATGGTGAGGTCGAGGGGCTGGTGACGCTGGAGGACATTCTCGAGGAGATCGTCGGAGATATCCGGGACGAGCACGACCTCGTGGTCCAAGGTCTCCGGCTCAATCCCGACGGCAGCGTGACGGTGGATGGGTCGGTGCCGATCCGCGACCTCAACCGGGTCATGAATTGGGAGCTCCCGGACGAGGAGGCCAACACCATCGCGGGGCTGGTGATCCACGAGGCTCAGGCGATCCCCGACGTCGGACAGGTCTTCGCCTTCCACGGGTTCCGCTTCGAGGTGCTGCGCAAGGTGCGCAACCTCCTCACCCTGCTGCGCGTCTCGCCCGCCGAGCCGGGGATCGGCGGGTCGGAGTCCGCCGATCACGCCGGATAAGCTTGCCCGAGCCTCGGAGATGTCCGCCAGGGCTGCGATGACGGTTCGACTGCGCGGTGCTGTCCGGTCAGCTATTTGGCTTGCAGACTCGGTGATCCGGGAGCCGAAAGACGGGTTCGCGCATTCCACCTGACCGATGGCGCGCCGGTCGGCCGGGCGCAACAGACAGGAACGACGATGTCCGAGCACACCTATCGAATGATCGAGGTCGTGGGCTCCTCCCCCACCAGCATCGACGAGGCCATCAGGGAAGCCATCGTCGATGCCTCGAAGACGATCCGCCACATCGGCTGGTTTCAGGTCGTCGAGACCCGCGGCCATGTCGAAGACGGCAAGGTCGCCCACTTCCAGGTCACCGTGAAGATCGGCTTCACGCTCGACGACAGATAACGAGTGCCGAAGCACACCGGCCTGAGCCGGAACCGTCGACAGCTCGGCCGCTAGAAGGAAGACCCGAGCACGCCGATACGAGGCTCATCGACAACGAGGGGACGCGCGCCATGTCAGCAGGGAACCAGCACCGGATCGCCGTGATCGCCGGCGACGGCATCGGCAAGGAAACGGTGCCGGAGGGCCTCAAGGTCCTTGAAGCGGTGGCGCGCAGGCACAAGCTGGGCCTCCACTTCGATCATTTCGACTTCGCCTCGTACGACTATTATGCGCGGCATGGCCGCATGATGCCGGAGGACTGGCAGGAGCGGATCGGCGGCCACGATGTCATCTTCTTCGGCGCGGTCGGATGGCCGGAGAAGATCCCGGACCATATCTCGCTCTGGGGCTCTCTGCTGCAGTTCCGGCGCGTCTTCGACCAGTACGTCAACCTGCGGCCCGTGCGCCTGATGCCGGGCGTCAGGACGCCGCTCGCGGACCGAAAACCCGGTGACATCGATTTCTTCGTCGTCCGCGAGAATACCGAAGGTGAATATTCGTCGATCGGCGGGCGTCTGTTCGAGGGCACGGCACGCGAGATCGTGATGCAGGAGACCGTGATGACCCGGATCGGCGTCGACCGGGTGCTGCGCTACGCCTTCGACCTCGCGCAACGGCGCCCGAAGCGCCACCTGACCTCGGCCACCAAGTCCAACGGCATCTCGATCACCATGCCGTATTGGGACGAACGGGTCGAAGCGATGGCGAAGGCCTACCCGGATGTGCGCTGGGACAAGTACCACATCGATATCCTGACCGCGCATTTCGTTCTGAACCCGGATCGTTTCGACGTCGTCGTAGCGTCGAACCTGTTCGGCGACATCCTGTCGGATCTCGGGCCCGCCTGCACCGGGACCATCGGCATCGCGCCCAGCGGCAACATCAATCCCGAGGGCACGTCCCCGTCGCTGTTCGAGCCCGTGCACGGATCGGCGCCCGACATCGCAGGCCAGGGAATCGCCAATCCGATCGGCCAGATCTGGTCGGCCAGCATGATGCTGGACCACCTCGGCCACCCGGAGGCCGCGGCCGAGATCCTGCGCGCCATCGAGCGGGTGCTGGCCGATCCACGGCTCCGCACGCGCGACCTCGGCGGCTCGGCCGACACCGGGAGCTGCGGAGACGCCGTGGTCGCGGCATTGGGCTGATACGTTCGCCGGGGCGCGTCGCCGGAGGCGTGATCGGCCGTCCGCAGTCCAAGGCCTCTCGCGTCGGCGGCCCGGATATGCCAAGCTCCGCCACGGCCATGCTGCCGCGGCTCGTCGCAGTCGCGGCCCATCCGGGGTCTGATGATGTCGGCCGAGATGCTGGTCAGGTTCTGGGGCGTCCGCGGCGGCATTCCTTGTCCCGGCGCCGACACGGTGGTCTACGGCGGCAACACGTCCTGCGTGGAACTGCGCTGTGGCGAGCGGACGATCATCTTCGACGCGGGCAGCGGCATTCGCAATCTCGGACGCCATCTCCTGGCCGAGGGGCGCCGCCTCGACCTCGACCTGATCATCAGCCACTGCCACGTCGATCACCTGATCGGCCTGCCGTTCTTCGCGCCGGTCTTCCGGACCGAGGCGGCGATCCGACTGTGGACGGGGCACCGCGACAGCCGCGAGTGCCTGCACGATGCCGTGGCGCAATTGATGAAACCGCCGCTGTTTCCGATCACGCCGGAAACCTTCGCCGCGAACCTCGCCTATCGGGACTTCATGGCCGGTGATGCCATGGACATGGGCCACGGCATCACCCTGTCGACCGCTGCCCTCAACCACCCCGGCGGAGCGACCGGCTACCGCATCGATTTCGACGGGCGCTCGTTCGGCTATTTCACCGACCACGAGCATGGACCCGACGGATCCGATCCGGCCGTGGTGGCCCTGGCCCGGGAGCTCGATCTCCTCGTGCTCGACGCCAGCTACACGCCTGAGGAATACGGGGTGTGCCGAGGCTGGGGCCACTCCACCTGGAGCGAGGCCGCGGCGCTGGCCGATGCCGCCGGCGTCAGGCAACTCGCCCTGTTCCACCACGATCCGTCCCATGACGACGCCGCCATGGCGCGCATCGAAGCGGACGCGCGGCTCCGCAGGCCCGCAACCTTCGTGGCCCGCGAAGACCAGGTGGTGACGCTCGAGCGGGCCGTGATCCCGCCGGCCTGACCGTTCCACGGTCGCCGTGCCGGTATCGCGGTTCCGCGCCCGCGCGTCAAAACTGGGTCGTCAGAGCTGTGAGCCAGGCCGGCGACGCGTCGACGAGTGCCGTTTCGGCGCGCTTGTCGAGGCCGGTGACGATCAGGGCGCCGGCGACGATCAGCAACACGCCGAGACCCGTCTTCAGCGCAGTACCGGCCGCCAGCATGCGGCCGCGCCAGCCCATGAGGACGTCTCGCGACAAGGTCCCGAGCAGGAGGAGCGGCAAGGCGGCCCCGATCCCGAACACCAGCATGGTGGCCGCGACCTCGACGAGGTCGTGACCTTCGGCGGCCAGCGCTGAGGCGGCGCCGAGCGTCGGACCGACGCAGGGGCTCCAGACGGCGCCGAGCAACAGGCCCAGGCCGAACTGCCCCTGGAGCCCACGGCGCGAGAAACCGCCGAAGCGCTCGTCCGTCCACTGGCCCACCGGACCCGCCGCGACCGCGAGCCGGGCCTGCAGGGGCGGAAGCACCAGCACGAGGCCGATAGCCATCAGCACCACGGCCGCGATCTCGCGTAACACGCCGCTATCGAGCCCGAGCGAGAAGCCGATCGTGGCGAAGAACAGCCCGATCGCGACGAAGGACAGGGCGAGCCCGCCCGCCAGGGCCGCCGGCCCGAGCCGATGCTGGGTCGTGGCGGCCCCGAGCACGATGGGTAGGATCGGAAGGACGCAGGGCGACAGAACCGACAGGACACCCGCCAGGAAGGCGAGGCCGAGGCTCGCGACCATGGCCTGGCGCTCAGAGCGTCGTGTCGAGCAGCTGGGTGATCGAGGCGGCTTTGGTGTCGCCCGTGGAGCGCGCCGTCTCCCTATCGCCCTTGAAGCCGATCAGCGTGCTCTGCATCCGCACATTGAACTGCCGCAGCACATCCTTCTGCGAATCGAAGTCGACGTTCAGCACCACGAGGTCCTTGAACCTCGGCTGGGCTTCGAGGCCCGACAGGATCGGGTGCTGGGCCTTGCAGGTGGGGCACCAGGGCGCCGTCACGTCGATGAGGATCGGCTTGCCGGCCGCCTTGGCGGCGTCGAAGGCCGCGGGCGTAAAGGGCTTGAGCTCGGCCGCCGAGACGGCGCCGGGCAGTGCCGCGGAGATCGACAGCGAGAGGGCGAACCCCAGGCCGAGCAGCAGATTACGGCGGTGGATCATGAAACTTGCCTCGTGAGGACACGTCCGGCCGGACGCACAGGGTTTACGGTCGTGGCGGGACGAAGTTACAAGTCCCTGGTGGCCGAACCCGGGACATCGATCCCGTCGAGGTCGCGTGTTCAGATCAGACGAGGGACCACGGCCAGACGTTTGATGTCGCCGTTGAGGTAGGATTGCAGGAAGATATTGTAATCCTTGATCGAAACGCAGCCGTTGGAATCGCCCTTCGGACCCAGCATGTAGGTGTGGGCCAGAAGGCCCGTGCGCCCGAAAACGCCGCCGTTGCCGACGGGATTGAGGCGCAGAGCCTGTACCCCGTGGAAGAGCTGCGCCCGGAGTTCGAGATCGTAGACATGGGGCGGCGTGGCCCCGACATTGCGGTCGCCGACGTGGCGCGGATCGTCCAGCCTGGCGCCGAACCCCGAATGTGCTTCCAGCCGCGCGCCATTGGGCATGTAGACCGTATGGGCCGCGATGTCATAGACGGCGGTCTGGGCATCATGGGGCAGCGAAGGATCCGCCACGATGGTGCGGCGAGGACCGAACAGCCCATCCTCGGGCGTCGCATAGGCGAGGACGGGTCCGGACGGCCGCAGCATGCCGAAGAACTTCTCCAGGAACGAACGGTTGTCCGGAGGAGGGGGGGCCGGGGTGGTGGCGGGCCCGCCCGACAGCGCGAGCCGACGGGCGGGCATGCGAAGAGGCGCGCGGCTCGCCTGCCATCCGGGCTGGGACGGCCGCGGTTCGGGCAAGGGTATGCCCTCGACCAGCGGGGACGTTTGCGGCGTGGTCGCTTGCGGTAGAACGACCTCCGGCTCCGGGCGGGCTGCTGGTCGGGCCGAAGGAGGGGGCGCGAAATTCGGGCCGAGGGGCAGGCTCTGCCCGAGAAGCGCGGGTGCTGCGCCGAGGATGGACGCCGGGTCGAGCAGCGCGACGAGGCCGGTCGCGGCAGCCTCCGTCGCAGTCCGCGCGGTCGGAGCGGCAGGTGTGGCCGGCCGGGCCGCCGGGGCGGCGGCGATCATCGGCGCGTGAGCGGGCGCGAAGCTGGGACCAGCGCCCAGGACCCATGCCGCCACCGGCAGGCTGGCCGCGAGAATGGTCGCGATCGCGAGGGTCCGGACCGGGAGGGTGGGCCTCCGAGACAGCGGACCGATATCGAACGACGTGACATCGTCAGGTGCAACGGTCGCGTCGGTCATTCGCCCGGCTTTCGCAATGAGACCATGCCGCCTTCCAGACCCCGCCGATGATCCTCGGCACCGAGGCGGCCCGCTCGCGCGAGACGCCCGGCCGCGATCCGACCACCGCCTTTACGCCCGGACCTAAAGGCCACACGATCCTGAAGGCTTTCATCAACTCCATTTTAAGTTAATGGCCGTTTAAATCCGGCCCAAAAGATCGTCCATCCGACCCGTCGGTTGTGGCCTCTGGCGACGAGGCCGGCAAGTGCCGATCGCGATAGCCGAGCCGGCGTCGTCGTCCGGTCGCGGCGCCTAATCCAGCCACTTCGCGACGATCGCGGCGTAGCTGCCGTTGAGCTGCTGGATGTGGATATACTGGTCGACGAAGAGCTTGAACGCGAGATCGCGCGGCAGGAGCCACCCCTTCTCGGCGCGGTCGAAGGGCTTGTAGGGGTGGATGGCGCAGAGGCCGGGGTTGAGCTTCTGCTGCAGCCGCGTCTCGACGCCGTCCGTGATCATCACATCGGCGCGGCCCTCCGCGACCTCGCGGAAGATGGCGGTGTTGTCGGGGAACAGGCGGATCGGGGCCTGTTTCAGGTTGGCCCGGTCGAACCGCTCGTTGGTGCCGCCCGGGTTGACCACGACCCGCACGTCCGGCCGGTCGATGGCCGCGAGCGAGCCGAGCCTGTCCACGTCGGCGCAGCGCGCGATTGCCGCCTTGCCGTCGAGGTCGGTGGGGATCGAGAAGAATCCCGCCCTCTGGCGGTCGAGCGTGATCGACACGCCGCCCGCCACCATGTCGAACTTACCGGCGCCGAAATCGGCCAGCAGGGTCGACCAACTGGTCTTGACGTAGACCGGCTCGGCACCGAGCGCCTTGGCGAGGCCTGTCGTCAGGTCGACGTCGATGCCCGAGAAGGTGCCGGTCGCCGCATCGCGCAGGCCGAAGGGCTTGTAGTCGCCCGGAAGGCCGATGCGCAGCTGCTTCCGGGCCACTACGGCATCGAGCAGGCTCGGCTGCTCCGCAGCAGCATGCACCGGCGGAGCAGATGCGTCCGGCTGGGGCGCCGCGACGGGCTGGGCGGGGGTTGCGGCCTGCTGGGCTCGCACGGCCGGCCCGCCCATCAGCATCGCCGCGACCCCGAGGGCGAGCGCGCACGTGCGTGCCATCGCGGTCGCCGCGACCCCGAGGGCGAACGTGCCGGACCTTGCCGTCGACATCCTCCGGTGGATCACGTGTCTCGCCTCCCGCCGCGATAACGCCTGTGCCGGCCGCGACCCGACTTCAGCCCAGATGACGGCTGCCGGATGCACCGTCGTTCACCGCGATTCAGCCCACTAGACCCCCGGCAGGAACTCGAACCACGGCCATGCATTGAGGCAGCACTGTGTCTGGAGGCTGGTTCGATGCTCAAATGGGCTCTCATCTTCGCCATCGTCTCGATCATCGCCGGCGTGTTCGGCTTCGGCGGCATCGCGGCAGGAGCCGCAGGTATCGCCAAGATCCTGTTCTTCATCTGCGTCGTGATCTTCGTGATCTTCCTGGTGCTGGGCCTGATGGCCGGCAAGGCCGTGCTCTGACGGCCGCTCTGCCGGTCTCCCGCACTGCGGGAGACCGTGGTCCGGAGGACCGATTGAGGGTCCTTGCGTCGGCCCGGCGTCCCGCATCGGTCGTCGCCTAGCGCTTCCAAATCTACGCCTGCGGCTTCGTTCTGCGGGGCGGCAGGTTGACCACCTTGCGGTCGGTTTCGACCGGCAAATCCTCGCGCTCGGGATCGTCCGGGTCCTCCCCGTCGTCGTCGTCATCCCACAGCGACAGCGTCTGGACGAGGTTCGACTCGGCGTCGACCAGCACCGAGACCTCGAGATCGACGATCTCGGCCTCGCGCGGGAAGCGGCGCAGGTGCGCCATCAGCTTGGCAACGTTCATCTTGGGGGTGTCGCTCATGAGGGGTTGCTCCTGCCGATGACGGCTCAATGTAGCGCGCAGACGTCTTCGTCTCAAACCCATGCGAGTCCATCGAAGCCCCGTGGTCGCGGCCCCCGACCCTGAGTTGTTGACCTTCGCGTCGAGCACAGCTCCAGGAAAGGCCGCACGCGCTTATTCCCGCGCCCTTCGGGGACGTCTACCGGTGCCGGCGGCTGCTGGCCGAAGGAGAAGCCAACCCGGACCACAATGCGCAGCGTGCGGCTACGAACTCCACGGATTGAGAACGGCGAGTTCGAAGGGCTCGAAATCAGCGATATTGCGAGTGACCAGCGTCAACTCGCGGGCTTCGGCTGTGGCGGCGAGAAAGCCGTCCATCGCCCCGACCGGGCGGCCGGCGGCTTGGGCGCGAGCGATCAGCCGCCCCCAGCCATCTGCGACCACGACATCGATCGCGAGGACGCGGCCCTCGAAGCGCACGTGCAGCTCGTCTGTAAGCCAGAGGTTCAGCCGGTTCTTGCGTGCGCCCTCCGCCGTGCGCTCGACTCCGTGGCGCAACTCGGCCAAGGTGACGACGCTCAAGAACACGCGGTCTTCATCGACACCAGCGAGCCATTCGATCACGCCCCGGTTTGGCCGAGGATTTGTCCATTCCGAAACGACGTTGGTATCAAGCAGATAGTTCAAAGGTCGAGCTTCGGGGGTTGGTCATTGCAACGCCCGATATCGATATTTGAGCCACGTAAAGGGGAGGCGGCGAAGAACTCAGCAAGACTACCCACGCGTTTGATTCTGCGTTCCCACTCTTCGGCCGAAACCACGACCGCGGCTAAATGACCGCGTTTCGTGATGATCTGCGGGCCAACGGTGCGGGCACGCTCGACGACCTCGCTGAACTTCGACTTTGCTTCCGCTACGGTCCATGCCTCTGCAGCGCCCATTCGGAGCCCCCCTAGGCTAATAAGATAGTCATGATAGTCATCTCAAGGCGGCGAGGCAACATCCTGGTCGGTCCTATCGCAAGGCCTGGCGTTTTGACCCGCTTCGCTTAGATTTCGGCACCCGCTCTCGGACGCGCCCGTTCCCATGCCCCCATCCAGACCCGTCGCTGCCGGCGACCACGTGTTCCTCGTGGACGGCTCGAATTTTGTGTTCCGCGCCTATTATCAATCGATCAACCAGGACCGAAAATACAACTATCGCGCCGACATGCTGCCCACCGGTGCCGTGCGCCTGTTTGCCACGAAGCTGCTGCAGTTCGTGCGCGAGGGAGCGATGGGGCTCACGCCGACCCACCTCGCCATCATCTTCGACAAGAGCGAGAACTCGTTCCGCAAGGATCTCTACGCCGACTACAAGGCACACCGGAAGGATCCGCCCGACGATCTCTTGCCGCAGTTCCCGCTGATGCGCGAGGCCGTGCGGGCCTTCGGCATGGTGCCGGTCGAGCAGGAGAGGTATGAGGCCGATGACCTCATCGCCACCTATGCGCGTCAGGCCCGCGAAGCCGGCGCCGACGTGCTGATCGTCTCGGCCGACAAGGACCTGATGCAGATCGTCGGCGAAAGGGTGTGGATGTACGATCCGGCCTCCGGGGTGCCGGGTGCCGCAGGCTCCCGCGACGAGCGCCGCAGCGGCGTAGAAGAGGTGAAGGCCTATTTCGGCGTCGGGCCCGACCGTGTCGTCGACGTGCAGGCGCTGGCGGGCGACTCGACCGACAACGTGCCGGGGGCGCCTGGCATCGGCATCAAGACGGCGGCTCAGTTGATCGAGACCTACGGCGACCTCGACACGCTGCTGGAGCGCGCCCACGAGATCAAGCAGCCGAAGCGCCGCGAAGCCCTGACGTCGCCCGAGAACGTGGCGCGGGTCCGGCTGTCGCGCGACCTCGTGAAGCTCCGCGACGATGTGGAGCTCAAGGTGCCGCTCGACGCCTTGCGGCTGCCCCGCCTCGACGGAGAGAAGCTGGTCGGCTTCTTCAAGGCGCTCGAGTTCACGACCTTGACGCGGCGCGTGGCGGATCTCTACGGGGTCGACTTCCATGCCATCGAAGCCGACGAGGCGCTGGCCGGTCCCGGCGGCTGGCGCACGCGCCATGGCGCGCCCGCGGCGCCCGTCGAGGAGGGAAGCGGCATCGTGGCGCTGGCGTTGGATGCGACAGAGGGCGACGAACATCCGGTGCCGGACCGCGACGCCGTCGCGATCGCGGCCGCCATGCCGAAGATGGATGGCCCGGCCGTGCTGGCGGCGGCCCGCGCCGCGGAAGCCCGCGCCGGCACCTTCGACCACAAGGACTACCGCACGATCAAGACGCTCGAGGCGCTCGATGCCGCCATCGCGGCCGCCCACGAGACCGGCATGGCGGCGATCGCCACGGAGACCACTTCGCTCGACGCGCGCCGGGCCGAGCTCATCGGCGTGGCGCTCGCCACAGCGCCCGGCGAAGCCTTCTACATCCCGCTCGGACATCGCGACGCCGGCCACGGCGACCCCAAGACGGCGGGTGGGCTGTTCGGAGAGGGGGATCTGCTCCCGGGCCAGCTCGCGATCCGGGACGTGCTCCTACGACTGAAGCCTCTGCTCGAAGCGCCCGACGTCCTGAAGATCGCCCAGGACATGAAATACGACTGGCTGGTGTTCGCGGCCCACGGCATCGAGGTCGCGCCCCTCGACGACACGATGCTGATGTCCTACGTGCTCGATGCGGCCGCCACGGCCGACACGCACGGCATGGACCAGCTGGCAAAGCGCCACCTCGGCCACCAGCCGATCGCCTTCAAGGACCTCGCGGGGTCGGGCAGGAGCTTCATCGGCTTCGCCCGCGTGGCGCTCGACAAGGCCACCGAATATGCGGGCGAGGACGCCGACGTGACGCTGCGGCTGTGGCGGACCCTGAAGCCGCGCCTGCCGGCCGAGCACGTCACCAATGTCTACGAGACGCTGGAGCGGCCGCTGGTGCCGGTGCTGGCCCGCATGGAGCGGCGCGGCATCCGCATCGACAGCGGAATCCTGTCGCGACTGTCGGGCGATTTCGCGCAGACCATGGCGCGGCTCGAGGCCGAGATCCACGAGCAGGCGGGCGGCCCCTTCAACCTCGGCTCGCCGAAGCAGCTGGGCGACATCCTGTTCGGCCGCATGGGGCTGCCGGGCGCCAAGAAGACCGCGACCGGCGCCTGGTCGACCTCGGCCCAGGTGCTCGACGAACTGGCCGAGACAGGCAACGGCTTCGCCCGGCTGATGCTCGAATGGCGGCAGGTGTCGAAGCTCAAGGCCACCTATACGGACGCGCTGCCGACCTTCGCCGACAACGGCCGGGTGCACACGTCCTTTGCGCTGGCCGCCACGACGACGGGCCGGCTGTCGTCCTCCGATCCCAACATCCAGAACATCCCGATCCGCACCGAGGCCGGCCGCAAGATCCGCACCGCCTTCGTGGCCGAGCCGGGCCACAAGCTGGTGTCCGCCGATTACTCGCAGATCGAGTTGAGGCTCCTGGCCCATATCGCCGACATCCCGCAGCTCAAGCAGGCCTTCGCGGAGGGTCGCGACATCCACGCCACCACGGCATCCGAGATGTTCGGCGTGCGCATGGAAGACATGACCGGCGAGGTACGGCGGCGCGCCAAGGCGATCAATTTCGGCATCGTCTACGGCATCTCGGCCTTCGGGCTCGCCAACCAGCTCGGCATCCCGCGGAGCGAGGCCGGGGACTACATCAAGACCTATTTCCTGCGCTTCCCCGGCATCCGCGACTACATGGACGCCACGAAGAAGCTCGCCAAGCAGCAGGGCTACGTCTCGACCCTGTTCGGCCGCAAGTGCCACTACCCGCGCATCACGGCCTCGAACCCCTCGGAACGCGCCTTCAACGAGCGGGCCGCCATCAACATGCCGATCCAGGGCACGGCCGCCGACATCATCCGCCGCGCCATGGTCCGCATGGACGGGGCGCTCGAGGCGGAAGGCCTTGGCGCCCGCATGCTGCTGCAGGTGCATGACGAACTAGTGTTCGAGGTGGCGGACGCCGAGATCGAGCGCACCATTCCCGTGATCAAGCGCGTCATGGTCGACGCGCCGCATCCGGCCGTGACGCTATCCGTGCCGCTGGCCGTCGACGCGGGGGCGGCGGGGAATTGGGACGAGGCGCATTGAGCGTGGAGGCACTCACCTGTTCGCGCGGGGAAAGCGTCAGCTCCCCAGCAAGGGCATAAGTGGTAAATTCTCTCAAACATCAGGACCTCAGGTACGGCCCGGGAACAACTATGCGCCGTATCGCAGCGCCTGAACGGCGCGATCGTCGGCACATCTCGAGCTTGGAGGCACAAGTCGTTAAACAAACCTCGCTATGGATCGTCGCGGCCTTATGTAGGAAACGCAACATTGCCAGCTTGCAGGATGCATACGCCATCGCTTATGATGGCGTATGACCGAACCAACCATCCTCGCCGGCCTCAAGGCGAAGCGCACCGAGATTGAGCG
>JAABUY010000787.1_pt1 | contig 50179 bp, 50 predicted proteins | sample 5560271 | NCBI WGS metagenome assembly JAABUY01 (sample SAMN10711886, study PRJNA513374) | rock metagenome | isolation source: Antarctica rocks | place: Antarctica: Victoria Land, University Valley | reverse complement strand
TTCTTTTGCACTCTCAAAGCGTTCCGCCGAATTGCGACGCGTTACGACAAGACTGACGTGAGCTTCGGTGCCATGATCCACCTCGCTGGCGCAGCTATCGCTCTGCGCTGAATGTCAACACGCCCTAATGTCTATTTCAAGGGCAGAAACAACTCCGTGACGACTTCATGTGCCTGTACCTCCGGGATGAAGGAGAGCCGGCGTCGGCAATAGATCGGGAAGTCGCGTGCTTCCTCGCCGCGGCACGGAAGCCAATCACGATAAAGGTAGAGCGCGGCAGGCTCAAGATCGTTGGTATTGCCAAGGTAGCGCAGCACCGCGCAGCGCCCGCCGGGGATCACGCCAGCCTTCATCTGCTCGTCGTTCGCCTCGATCGGCTGGTCGGTCCCGACACACAGGTCCATACTATAATCGGCCGGGACCGCGGGAGACCTCTCGGAACGAAAGACCATGAAGGTCGGGCTTGTTTCGGGCGACAAGCCGGCGGCCTTGCGCCAGGCCCTGAACCGCTGGAAGGTGTCGCCGAGCGTCGCCCGGTCACCCCGATGCTCCATGATCGCCACCGGCGTGGGGGGCACATCGCGGATCGTCACGTCGTCTTGGTCAAAGGTAATCTGCATGAGCTTGCTCCTCGCGTTGTCGAGAGGCCCGAAGGCCGCAAGCCACGGGTCCCAGTCGGGAGACTTCCGGAACGACGAAGGCGATTGCCCGAACCGTCGCCGAAAGGCGCGGGCGAAGGCATCCGGTGCATCACAACCGGCATCCATCGCTACGTCCGTGACGCTTTGCGCGCCCCTATAGGCCAGCCGGTGCGAAGCAGGCTTCATGCGGGCAAGCTGGACATAGCGATGCAAGGTCAGGCCGAAGGTTGCCGTGAACTGCCGGTGGAAATGGTATTTGGAAAATGCTGCGACGCCGCTCAGCGCGTCCAGGTCCAGATTGCCGTTCAAATGCTGGTCGATGTGACCCAGCACCCTTTGCATCCGGGCATGGTAGTTTTGAAGCGCCGCCTTCATGGTCCCTTCCTCCGTGGCGACGCCAATTAGGCGCTCGCGACCGTGGCGCGCTCGACCGATCTTGCGGTTCGGCACGGGCAAGGAGCATCCCCAACCACCGCTTACGGACACGCCACTTCTTCGAATGAACGGCAGAGTTTTGCGGCTACTGCCGTTCGGCCGGTGCCTCGGGAACGGCAGCTATCGCGTTTTCCCGCCGAAAACCTCGCGGTTCTGCAAACGGCCAGGATGCGCCATAATCAGAAGTTGGCCTGCTACCAGGAAGCGACGTTCGGCTGAGCCTCAAGCAGGTCCGGAACTTCACTCTGACAGCCACCTGTGGGGCGCTTGCGCGCTCCATTCTGATCCGGACCGGTTATCAGGGTCGGGCGAGAGTTCCAGATGGCTGAAGAAGCGGCGCTACCGAGGAGCCATTATGCTAGACGCCGACACCCGCCTGGCGGCTCACCGCAGCCCAACATTCCGCGCCTGCGCCGGTTCCGGTGTTCACGCTGCGGCTGCCGGCATATGCGGGTCTCGCTGGATTGGACGGACTATATTGCGCAGTTGGAATGAGAGGTCGACGCTGCAGTAGGACGCCGCCGTCACGCGCGAGTTCGACCTACATAGCTCGTATGCTACGGCGCTAATGGTTCAGACGGCATTCATTGCGTGCGCGAACCACCACCGGTACTGTTCAGCGCACGGAGCGTTCTGTCAGGCTAGGCCTGCCCCGAAGAAACGAAAATCTGGAGGAACGACCATGGATCAGGTATCGCGGCGCAGCGCCATGAGCCTATCAGCCGCCAGCCTGCTGGCTGCGACGACCGGAGTAGTGAAAGTTGCGGCTGCCGAAACGTCGTCTTCGGCCTCTCCCGCGCCCGTCGCGGCTATGGACCCGCGGCAGGCCCTGGTCGAGGCCGCGAAGGCGGGTTCTCCTGAGACGGCAGGCCTGATCGACAGCGTCCTGCCGCAACTAAAGGTTGTCAACGCCGATCTGATTACAGGCCAGCGGAGCGGAGCAAAACCAGGCCAGTGGATCAGGCGTCGAGAAGTTTCGGATCAGACGGCGGTGATCTCGCCGGTGTCGGGATCGACGGTCTCGGAGGTGGCCGGCTTTTGCTCCGCCCTGGCCGATGTCCGGCGGCTTCCGACCGACTGCTCGAGGCGGTAGCTGTCGCCGTTCATGGTCAGGATGCTGACGTGATGGGTGAGCCTGTCGAGCAGGGCGCCGGTGAGCCGCTCCGAGCCGAGGATGTCATGATGCGTGGCGTGAACTGGTTCGCTCGTCTTGATGCAGGCCGGTCGATGCCCTCACGATCAGCTGGCTAAGAATTCGGCGCACAGGCACGTGCTCCTTGTCTTGAGCGCACCGCATCAGGGCTTGCGCGGCCGTCCGTCCCGCATCGGCGGTGAAGCCGTCGATGGAGGTGAGCGCCGGCGCCCAGATGCTCGCGGCTGGAACGTCGTCCGAGCCGACGACGCTCATGGCAGCCGGAACAGCAACGTCGCGGCTCGCGAGCCGCGACATGATTCCGAACGCCATCAGGTCGTTGTAGGCCACCACGGCGGTCAAGCCCCGGGACACCGCGATGTCCGCTGCCTGAACGCCGCCCTCGAACCGGGGCGCGTAGGGGCCGATTACCGTCGGCTCGTAGCCGAGGTCGGACATCGTCTCGAGGAAGCTTTCCCGCCGATGCGTGTTTGACCACGATGCGCTCGGCCCCTCGACATAACCGATGCGGTGATGACCCAGGGCCGCCAAGTGCTCGACGGCTTGGCGCATCCCGGTGCGCTGGTCGATCAGAATGGACGGAATGCCGTCGATCTCGCGATTGATGAGAACCAAGGGCTTGCTGTCGACCAGCCGGCCGATGTCGGTCTGGTCCAGGCGCGAGGATGCGAGAATCAGCCCATCGACGCGCGGCAGCATGGTGCTGATGATCTCGCGTTCCCCGAGCGGCTCCTCGTTGGTGTCGGCGACCACCAGGCTGACCCCGGTGCGGCGGAGCTCGTTGAGCACGGACTTCACCATTCCAGCGAAAAAGGGGTTCTCGATGTCCGGCACCACGAGCCCCACGGTGGTGAGCGTGCCCCTGGCGGCCGGCCGATCGGCTTCGATCGTGTAGCCGGCCTTCTGGGCCGCCAGGTGGATGGCGGCGCGCGTTTCCTTGTTCACCAGCTCCGGGCGTCGCAACGCCCGGGACACGGTCGACGTCGATATGCCCAGGCTGGCTGCAATGCCCGTGAGGGGAGTGGACGGCTTCATGACCTTCGGGGTTGGAGGGAACCGCGCGAGCCTCTGGGAGGCACCCGAGGGCGCCTCTCATTGCGATGGGCCGACGCACTGTCAAGCAACAAGGAACGCGTGCGAGGGCTCGTTGTGGAACCGCCGGGCCCGCCGCGGCTCGGCCATGACGTTGGGATAGTAGACGTCGAAGCCGTGCGGCGCGGCAACCGGGTGGTAGCCCCGGGGGACCAGGGCGACGTTCTGGTCATAAACCGCCATCGTCTCGTCCAAGCTGCGGGCGTCCGTGTAGACCCGCTGGACGCATAGCCCTGACTGGGCCGTAGGAGGCGATGGTAGTAGGTCTCCTCGAGGGCGCTTTCGCGCGGCCGATCGTCCGTGCCGTGCTTGTGGAGCGGGTAGCTCGACCAGTGGCCGCCGGGCGTGACCGACTCCACCACGAGGAGGGACTCGGCGGCGGTGGTTTCGGGGAGGATGTCGCGAACATAGCGGGTGTTGATGCCGTTCCCGCGCGAGATCTTGCCGACCTCGTCGGCCCGGATCAGGCGCGGTGGGTACTTGCCCGTGGCCGGCGCGCTGCATACCCTCAGTTCCAGGTGGGTGCTGGCTTTCACCGAGAAGGCCGTCCGCGGCGGCAGGTAGACCGAGAAGGGCGCATCACCCGTCCCCGACAGCGGCCGCGGAGAAGGATTCCGCATCCACGTCGCCGCGTCCGGCGACGAACACCAGAAGCACCTCGCGGTCGCCTGTCGCGCTCTGCAGGCGCTGCCCAGGGCTAAGCTCGTGGTGGTCGACGCCGACATAGCGCCAGCCTGGCGATGCCGGCGTGATATGCAGGATGCGCCCATCGGCCGGAGCGTGCGGTTTGACTAGCAGATTCGACATATTGTGAACCTCGCATTCCGGGCCAACGGCTGTCCTGAGGCCCAACTAAACTTACTGCCGACGCACCCGGATGAAGAAGAAGACAAACAATAGAATGATGACTCCCTGTACGATCTGCCCGGAATAGATGCTGGCTCCGAGCAGCACCAGCAAGTTGTTGAGGACGCCTGCAACGATCACGCCACCGATGGTGGGCCAGACACCGCCGACGCCGCCAAGCAGGCTCGTTCCGCCGAGCACCACCGGGGTGATGGAGTCGAGCGTCAGCGACGCCCCAATGGTGGGCTGGCTGTAGCCGAGGCGATCGATGGAGATGATGCCGGCCACGGCCGCGCAGAGCCCAGCGAGGACGTAGATGAACAGCTTCACCGCCGCCACGTTGACGCCGGAGGCGATGGCCGTGCGCTCATTGCCGCCGATCGCGTACACATAGGCGCCGAAACGCGTGAACCGCAGCAGGATCCAGCCGATCACCGCCACCAGCAACCAGAGCGCAATGATGAGCGGCACCGACCCGACCCTGTCGAGCCCGAACACCAGCGCCATGTGGTCGTTCTCGTAGATCGGGTAGCCGTTGCTGATCACATATGTCAGGCCGAGTGCAGCCTGCATCATGCCCAGCGTCGCGATGAAGGGCGGCACGCGGCCGACCACGACCAGCCCGCCGTTGATGGCGCCGCAGGCGAGGCCGACCCCGAGGCCGCCGAGGCGGGCGATCAGCGGCCCCTGGTCCTGCAGCGACAGGATCACGATGGAGCTCAATGCCGTGATGGAGCCGAGCGACAGGTCGATGCCGCCGCTGATCACCACAATGCACTGGGCGATCGCCAGCGTTCCTGTGACGCTGTTCTGCGCGAGGATGTTCAGGAGGTTGCGGGTCTGCATGAAGGCGCCGTGCGACGCCCATTGTGCGGCGGCGACCAGGACCACGAAGGCGATCAGGACCCCGACTCGTGGGCTGAACAGCCTGCGAAACCCCCGGCCCGCTGGCGGCACGACGTTCAGGCGTTCTACCGATGTCATGGTTCCGCTCCCGGCTTGTTTGGTCTTCAGCGCTTCCACGCGATCAGCCGCGACCGGAACGAGACGGAAAGCCATAGCGCCAAGCCCACCGCGATGAAGTTCCAGAACGGGTTCACGCCCGTGAGATCGAGGATGTTGCTCAGCATGGTCAGGATGATCACGCCGAGCACCACCCCCGACAGCTTGCCGGTGCCGCCGAAGAGATCGGTGCCGCCCAGCACGCAGGCCGCGATGGTCTGCAGTTCGTAACCCGCCCCGTAGGTCGGCAGCGCCACGGTCGAGCGAGCCGCGAAGATGAGCCCGCCAACGGCCGCGCAGGCAGCCGACAGCGTGTAGACCAGCACGTAGATGGCCGTGGTGTTGATGCCCGACACCTTGGCCGCCTCGACGTTGCCGCCGGTCGCGTAGACGTGCCGGCCCACCGGCAGCCGCGCCAGCAGCATCCAGGCGAGGGCGATCACCACGGCCCAGATGGCCTGCGGCCACAGACCCGTCCCGATGTCCAGGAACCAGGAGGGCGCCAGATTCACGGGGCCGCCGCTGGTGATGGTAAGCGCCGCGCCGCGCGCGATCGCAAGGGTCGCGAAGGTGACGATGAAAGGCGGAAGTCGCCCAAGCGCGATCAGGAGGCCGGTGGCGGCGCCGATCAGGCTGCACACGGCGATGCTGCCGACGATGCCGATCGCCGGCGACACGCCGACCCCGAGCGCCCCCACGATGGCGGCCAGCGCCAGCATCGAGCCGACGCCGAGGTCGATCCCGCCGGTGAGGATCACGATGAACTGTCCCACGGCCATCACGCCGATGATCGACGACTGCTGGAGGATGTCGATGAAATTCTGGGTCGAGAAGAACAGCGGGGTGACGGACGTGCCGACCGCGATCAGCACCACCAGCAGGATCCAGGTGCTGTACTCGACCGCCGCGGCCCGGAGATCGAAGCGGGACGGCGGCGTATGCAGGCTGCCGGTGGTCAAGGTGGCCCTCATTGCACCGTCTCCACGAGATCTTCGACGTGGCCCTGCGCGGCGTAGGCCATGATCTCCTCCTGCGTGGCGGCGCCGGCCTCGAGCTGGGCCGCGATGCGGCCCTGCGACATCACCAGGATCCGATCGCTGAGGGTCAGCACCTCGGGCAGCTCCGACGAGATCAGCAGCACGGCCATTCCCGACCGGACCAGTTGATCGACGAGGCGGTAGATCTCGACCTTGGCACCCACGTCGACGCCGCGGGTGGGCTCGTCGAGGATCAGGATCTTGCAGCCGGTGGCGATACACTTGGCGAGCACCACCTTCTGCTGGTTGCCGCCGCTCAGACCCGACACCGGCATGTCGAGCCGGGGCGCCTTGACGGCCATCGTCTTGGCGAGGCGGTTGACCACCGTCCTGAGCTTGCCGAAGCGGATGAAGCCGGCCGTGGTCATGGAGGGCAGTGCGCTCAGCGCTGCGTTGGCGCGGATGCTCAGCACGGACACGAGGCCCTCGGCCTTGCGGTCCTCCGGCACGAGGCTGATGCCGAGCGACACGGCCTGCCGGGGGCTGCGGATCGCCTGGGGCCGGCCGTCGAGGTGGATGGTGCCCGTGTCGATCCGGTCGAGCCCCACGATGGCCCGGGCAAGCTCGGTGCGTCCGGCGCCGACGAGCCCTGCGATGCCGAGCACCTCGTTCCGCCGCAGAGTGAAGGAGATGTCCTTGAGCACGTTGCCGCGGTTGAGATGCTCCACCCGCAGAACCTCGGCGCCCACGGTGCGCCCGCCCATCGGCTTGTTGAGGTCGTCGATCGAGCGCCCGACCATCATGCGGATGAGCTCGTCCTTGCACGTGTCGGCGACGTCCTTGGTGGCGACGAACTGGCCGTCCCGAAGCACCGTCACCCGGTCTCCGAGTGCGAAGACCTCCTCCAGGTGATGGGAAATGTAGATGATCCCGATCCCGCTTGCGCGCAGGCGCCGCACGACGTCGTAGAGGCCCTCGAGATCCTTGCCGCTCAGCACGGTGGAGGGCTCGTCCATGATGAGGACCTTGCCCTTCAGCGACAGAGCGCGGGCCGTCGCAGTGAGCTGCTGTAGCGGGATCGGCAGGTCGCCCACGCGGGCGTCGACCGAAAAAGCGACGCCCAATGTGGCGATCAGTTCATCCGCCTGCCGGCGCATGGCCTTGGTGTCGACCGTGCCCCGCGGCGTGCGAGGCTCGTTGCCGAGGAAGATGTTCTCGGCGACTGTGAGCTGCGGGACGAGGTTGAGATCCTGGTAAATGACGCTGATGCCGAGCGCACGTCGCTCCCAAACGTGGGTATGGCCAGCCGGTGTCCCCTCGATGATGATGTCACCGGTGTCCTGCCTGACGGCGCCGGACAGGATCTTGATGAGCGTCGACTTGCCTGCGCCGTTCTCGCCCATCAGGCAGTGCACTTCGCCACGGCGCAGGTCGAACGAGACGTCCTGCAGCGCGATGGTGCCCGGGTAGCGCTTAGAGAGATTCTTGGCTTCGAGCAGAACCGCCATGGCCGTTCTCCTGTGGCGGGCGCCCGGGAGCGGTTCTGCCTCCGGGCATCCGGATGGACCACTCAGCGAGGCGCGAAGGCCATCTTCTGCGCCGTCATGTCCTTGACGAGGGCCTGGGCCTCGCCCTTGCCCTGGTCGGTGAGGCTGGACAGGCAGACGAACGGCTTGGGCGGATTGGACGGGACAGCCTTGCCCTCGAGGATGTCCTTCACGTAGGGCATCAGGATCGGCCCGAAATACGGGGTGTTGGTGCAGTCCGCGGCGAAGTTGCCGCTGGCCACCTCCTTCACGGCCTCGAGCTGCCCGTCCTTGCTGATGATGGTGCCGAGCAGCTCGTCGCGGCCGGCCGCCTGGATCGCCTTTAAAGCGCCGATCGCCATCTCGTCGTTCTGCGCGAACACGAGGTCGATCTGCCCTGCCGGATGCGCGGTCAGGAAGTTTTCCATGATGGCGAGGCCCTTGGCGCGCTCGTTGTGGCCATCCTGGGTGTCGACCACCTTGATGTCCGGATAGGCGCTCGTGACGGACTTGAAGCCCTCGTCCATGCCGATCTGGGGCGTCGAGCCGACCGTGCCCACGAGTTCCACGACATTGCCGGCCGGGGACCCCTTCTTCTTCTTCTTCAGCGTATCGACGGCGGCCTTGCCCAGCTCGACGCCGACCGCCTTCCAGTCGACCTCGACCAAAATCTTGTACTGGCCCTTGCCGGCCGGCACACCAAGTCCGCGATCAGCGACGATGAGCGGGATGCCCGCCTCGTCGGCCATGGCGGCGATAGGTGTCGCGGCCTGCTGTTCGGCCGGCTCGACGATCACGATATTGGGCTTCAGCTTGAGCAGGTTCTGCACCTGCGCGACCTGCTTGGACTGGTCGCCTTCGGCCTGCACCCATTGGATCTTGTATCCAGCCTTCTTGGCCTCGGCCAGGATGCTGTCATTGTTGGCGGTGCGCCAGCTGTTATAGAGGCCCTCCTGCGCGAAGGCGATGAGCGGCGCGTCCGCGGCCTTCGCCGGCGCGTATGCAGTCATTGCAGCAAAAATTGCAAAGCTCGAAACGAGCGGAAACAAACGGGTCCTGGGCATGAGTTCCTCCGTTGGCAGATTGGAGCGTTTCGTTGCGCCGTCGTCCGGATGCGAGACTTGAAATCCCGTCGTGACCGAAGTGTCGCCGCTTGCTTGAATGTGCGGCGTCCTGCTTCGTTGTTGCCATGGATAGCAAAGTTGCATAGCCTCTGCAACAGATGCAACGCTCGATGCAGCGGACGCGGCGATGGCATTCGCGGCGACCATCGCGCCCAGAGAGCCGCCTCCTGAGGCCGACGCATGCCCGTCCCGGCGAGTGGGCGGCGTGGGTGGTCGAAGAAGACGCGCTGCCGGTGCGACATGGGGGAAGGCGGATGGAGTTGAACGCAGCGCGGTCCCTGATCCAGGCTGCTCAGGCCCGGGCCATGGACCTTGGCATCCTCGTCGCGGTCTGCGTCGTGGACGCCGGCGGCAATACGGTGGCGTTCGAGCGCATGGACGACGCACAGCTCGCCTCGAGCCGCATCGCCGAGGGCAAGGCCTATACGGCGCTCGCCTGGCAGCGTCCCAGCGGCGCCCTGTGGTCCATCGCCCAGCCCGGCGCCGGCGGCTTCGGCATCAACACCATCGACAGCCGCTTCGTCCTGTCCCCAGGCGGCCTGCCCGTGAAGCGCGCCGGCGCGCTGATCGGCGGCATCGGGGTCAGTGGCGGGACGGGCGAGCAGGACGAAGACTGCGCGACCGCCGCCCTCGCGGGCGTCGCCTGAGCCAGGGCCGACCCCTGTCCGATCATCACAGCATCGAGGTGAATCGCATGAAGTTTCTGAGTTTCGACCTGACCGGGAAGATTGCGCTCGTGACGGGCGCGAGCCGCGGGATCGGGCGGGCGATCGCCCTGGCTCTTGCCAACGCCGGGGCTGACATTGCGGCCAATGGCGTCAGGGCCGAGGCCCTCGAGCCGCTGGTTGCCGAGATCAAGGGCATGGGGCGACGTGCGGTTGCGGTGCCGGCCGACCTCGCTGACGTTTCGGCCATTCCAGGCATGGTGAAGGCCGTCGAGCAGCAGCTAGGCCCCGTCGACATCCTCATCAACAACGCGGGCGTGAACCAGGTGGAACCGTCCTTGCAGGTCGAGGCGGCCACCTGGGATCGCCTTATGGCGGTCAATCTGCGGGCGCCCTTCTTCTGCGCTCAGGCGGTGGCAGGTGGCATGATCGAGCGCCGGCGGGGCAAGATCATCAACATCGCCTCGGATGCCGGGATCAACGGTTTTCCGGGTCACGCGGCGTACGGCACCACCAAGGGCGGGCTTCTGATGCTCACCAAGATCCTGGCGGTGGAATGGGGGCCGCACAACGTGCAGGTGAACGCGATCTGCCCCGGCGCGACCTGGACCGACATGACCTCCCGCGCCATGGAGATCCCCGAGATCCGCGCGGACATCCTCGGCCGTGGCGTCGCGGGACGGATCTGCGACCCCGAGGAGATCGGGGCCGCAGCGGTGTTCCTCGCCTCGGAAGCTTCCAACATGATCATGGGCGACGCGCTCTGCGTCGACGGCGGCTCGGTCGCAAAATAGCGCCGCGGATCGCTTCGCCGGGTCGCGGGGGATGCTCGGCGGCCGGGAGCAGAGTACTGCAAACAAGCAAACAGGAGAGGGAAATGCTGCAGGAACAGGGCCGGCTCGCCGGCAAGGTCGCCATCGTGACGGGCGCGAGCAAGGGCATCGGACGGGCGAGCGCGATCGGGCTTGCGGCCGAAGGGGCGGCCGTCGTCGCGGTGGCGCGCAGCGGCGACAAGCTCGAAGCGCTGCGCGGCGAGATCGAGGCGGCCGGCGGCCGGTGCGCTCCCGTGGTCGGCGACGTCGCTCAGAAGGCGACGGCCGACGAGACGCTGGACGTCACGCTCGGTCGCTTCGGCCGGGTCGACGTGCTGCTCAACAACGCCGGCATCGGCAGCTACGCCGATTTTCTCGATTACAGCGTCGAGGACTATGACCTGGTCATGAACACAAACATGCGCAGCACCTTCCTGTTCACCAAGGCGGTGGTGCCGACCATGAAGGCGCAGGGCAGCGGCTTGATCCTGCAGGTCTCCTCGCAGGCCGGCATCCGCGGTTTCACGCGGGAGGCGGTGTATTGCGCGACAAAGCATGCACAGGTCGGCTTCACACAGGCGCTCCGGCTGGAGCTGCAGCCCTTCGGCATCAAGGTCGCGGTGATCTGCCCAGCCGGCGTGAAGACCGAGTTCGCGATCGGCCACGGCAGGACGCCAGAGTTCGTCGCCTCGTCCGGCTTCCTCGAGGCGGAGGATGTCGCCGATGCCGTGGTCTTCGCGGCGACCCAGCGGCCTAACGCGCGGATGACGCAGATCAACCTGATCGCCCTCGACGAGGCGCTCTGACCCCGCAATCGGCCGCAAGGCCAGAGGAGTTCACATGGCTACGACATTGACCATCCCCGACTTGGCCGGGAAGAGTTACCTCGTGACCGGCGCTTCGACCGGCATCGGGGCCGCGGTGGCCCGCGCCCTCGGGGCCCAGGGCGCCGGGGTGGCGATCCACTACAACGCGAGTGGGGCCGAGGCCGAGAAGGTTGCGGCAGCGGTGGAAGCCGCCGGCGGAACGTCTTTCCTGGTCAAGGGGAACGCGGCCCGCCAGGGCGAGATCGCGGCGGCAGTGGACAGCGCCGGCAGCCATTTTGGCAAGCTCGACGGCCTCATCAACAATGCCGGCAGTCTGCTCGGGCGCGTGCCGACGGAGAAATCCGACGAGGCGCACGACCGGGATGTACTCGACCTCAATGCTCATTCCGTGGTCTGGGCGTCCCGGGCGGCCCTGCCGTGGCTGCGCAAGGCCGGAGGTGGAGTGATCATCAACACCACGTCCATCGCGGCCCGCAACGGTGGGGGCAACGGGGCCGTGCTCTACGCAGCCGCCAAAGGGTTCGTGAGCACCTTCACGCACGGGCTCGCCAAGGAACTCGTCGGCGAGAACATCCGCGTCAACGCCGTGGCACCGGGGGTGATCGCGACGCCGTTCCACGAGCGCTTCAGCACCGACGAGCAGATGCGCGGCATGGTCGGCACCATCCCTATGGGGCGGGCCGGCACGGCGGAGGATTGCGTCGGGGCCTTTCTGTATCTCGCCTCGGACCTCCTGAGCGGCTACGTCACGGGCCAGATCCTTGAGGTGAACGGCGGGCAGTACATGCCGTGAGCGAGGGCCAGAACGATCGAGGGAGGGTGGCGTGACCGGAACGGGACCCGTGGCGCGCAAGGCGCCGGGCGATCTGAGGAGTGCGCGCTGGTTCGGCCCCGCCGACCTTCGCTCCATTGGCCATCGTTCCCGCATCGCCCAGATGGGCTATGCGCCGGAGGATCGGCAGGGCCGGCCCTGCATCGCCATCCTCAACACATGGTCCGACGGAGATCCTTGCCACGCCCATTTTCGGCACAGGGTGGAGGATGTGAAGCGCGGCATTTTGCAGGCCGGCGGCTTCCCAATTGAGCTGCCCGCCATCTCGCTGTCGGAGAACTTCGTCAAACCGACCACGATGATGCAAACTGCTGGCCATGGAGGCCGAGGAGCTGCTGCGGTCCCATCCAGTCGACGGCGTGGTCCGGATGGGAGGCTGCGACAAGACCACGCCGGGCCTTCTGCTCGGCGCAACAAGCATGAACCTGGCCGCCATCTATCTGCCGGCAGGTTCGATGCTGCGCGGCAACTGGCAGGGGCGAGTGCTCGGTTCGGGCTCGGACGCCTGGAAATACTGGGACGAGCTCAGGGCGGGCACCATCACGGACCAGGATTGGCTCGGGGTCGAGGGTGGCAGCGCGCTCCTACGGCACCTGCATGACCATGGGCACGGCGAGCACCATGACCGCGATCGCGGAGGCGCTCGGCATGAGCTTGTCTAGCTCTTCCTCGATCCCGGCCGCGGACTCGGGCCATATCCGCATGGCGGCGGCCTGCGGACGCCGCATCGTCGAGATGGTCTGGGAGGACCTGACGCCGTGCCGCATCCAGACGCTGCCGGCCTTCGAGAACGCGATCACCGTCGCCATGGCGATGGGCTGCTCCACCAACGCCATCATCCATCTGATCGCCATGGCGCGACGGGCCGGCCATGCCCTGACCCTGGACGACTTCGAGCGGTTCACCCACGTGCCGGTGATCGGCAACATTCGGCCGAGCGGCGACCGCTATCTGATGGAGGACTTCTTCTACGCCGGCGGCCTGCACGGGCTGATGGCGCGTTTGAGGGCGCACCTGCACGGCGACTGCTTGACGGTCTCGGGGCGCACGCTGGCCGAGGAGCTCGAAGGCGCGCGGGTCTTCGACGACGTCATCCGTCCGCTCGGAATTCCCGTCTATGCGCAGGGAGCTTTGGCGGTGCTCAAGGGCAATCTGGCGCCCAACGGCTGCGTGATGAAGCCGAGCGCCTGCGACACACGCTTCCTGCGGCATTCAGGTCCGGCCCTCGTGTCCGACGACTGCCCGAGCCTGAGGGCGGCGGTGGACGACGAGAGCTTGGACGTCACGCCCGACCACGTGCTGGTGCTGCGCAACGCGGGCCCGCAGGGCGGCCCCGGCATGCCCGAATGGGGCATGCTGCCAATGCCGAAAAAACCGCTGAAACAGGGATATCGGGACATGCTGGGGCTGTCCGATGCCCGCATGTCGGGAACAAGCTTTGGGGCCTGCGTGCTGCATGCCGCCCCCGAAAGCGCCGTCGGCGGCCCGCTCGCCCTATTGCGAACGGGCGACATGGTCAGCGTCGACGTGGAACGCCGCAGCATTTGCATGGAGGTACCCGACGAGGAGCTCGCCCGCCGGCGTGCCGCATGGAGACCGCCGGCGCCGCATTTCGAACGGGGCTACGGCTGGATGTTCAGCCGCCATATCCGGCAAGCCAACGAGGGATGCGACTTCGACTTTCTGACGACCGGCTTCGGTCCGCCGGTCGAGGAGCCGGCGATCTACTGAGCGGAGCGCACCAGACGGCCGCCAGAGCCGCGGCGAAAGGACGGACGCGATGGCGGACTATTCGATCTGGGTCATGGAATATGCCTACATTCCCGACGCGCCGGCGGGCGGGGTCGTGTACGGCGACTTCGGTGGCCCGGAACGGCGGATGCCGTGGGCCTATGTGCTGATCAAGGGGCGCGGCACGGTCGCCATGGTGGGTGTGGGCGTGAACTACCACGCTTATGGCAAGACGCTGTCGGACGGGGTGAACCTGAAGGGCTGGCATCCGCCGGAGGTCGTCCTGGCAGAGGCCGGGCTCAAGCCGGCCGACATCGAGCACGTGTTCCTGACCCACGCGCATTTCGACCATGCGGGCAACACGGACGCATTCCCCAGGGCGACGTTCTACATCCAGGAGCGTGAACTCTCGCAGTGGGTCTGGTCGCAGACGCTCGATCGCAAGTTCCGCTGGCTGCAGACCGCCGTCGACCCGGCGGACATCATGCGCATCGCCGAACTCGCCCGGGCCGGGCGGCTGGTGTCTGTCAAAGGCGACCGGGAGGATGTGCTGCCGGGAATCGACCTGCGCGCCGCGCCGGATACGCACACCTGGGGATGCCAGTACGTGACGGTGCGCAACGACGGCCTCCGTGAGAGCGGCGATGCTTGGGTTCTGGCCGGCGACCTTGTCTACAGCTACAGCAACCTGACAAGCCTCGACGCGACCGAGCCCCACTACATGCCTGTGGGCCTGGCGGTCGGCAGCCAAGCCAACCTGCTCTTCGCCTCCGACGCCATGGTGCAGGCCGCCGGCGGCGACTACCGGCGCGTGATCCCGGTGCACGAGGATCGGCTGGCGGACTTCTTCCCGCACCGGCACACCGCGACGACCGGACTGCGGATCGTGGAACTCTCGCTCACCATGGGCGAACGCAGCCTTGTCGCCTGAGATTCCCTTCTAATCCGGCCGGAGAGGACGCAGCGTCCCGCAGCAGCAGCCCTCGAGCGCCACGACCGCGAAGCCAGGCAGAGCGGCCGAGGCGGCCTGTAGTTGCTGGGAGGCATCTCGGAGCAGCGCCAGGATCGGCACGGCCTCGTCGCGCTGGCCCGCCGCCGCACCGGCGCGGGTGTTAGCAGTACGGAGCAAGTCAGCACAGGCCGACAGGTGATGGTGATGATGGCGCCCGGCCGCGGTCGGGCGGGTCTCACCGATCAATGCGGATGCGGCTTGTAGCCGCTCGGTCGCCAGATCCAGCAGGCACCGGTCGCGCCAGTCGCGGGACCCCGCGGCCGCCAGGATCATCAGTCCGGCCAGCTGCCCCATTGCGTCCCGGCACCAGTTGAAGGCGGGACGTGAGGCCAGGATATAGGTCACTGTTGCATCATCCAGTCCGTCAGCCGTGAAGCCTGCATGGGCATGAACCCGAACGGTGCTCGGCGGCTGTTGGGGAGCGGTCCCTGATCGAGTATCAATTAGCGCGATAGGAGCTCGCGCCTTGGGGAAAACCATCATGCGCCTCAGACGATTTGGGCGGACCGGCCGCGACTTGAGCGAGATCGGGTTTGGCGCCTGGGCGATCAGCGCCGACTGGGGACACGTCGAGGCGAATGATGCGAGCGCGACGCTCAATGCCGCCCTCGATGCCGGCATGACGTTCATCGACACGGCCGACGTCTACGGAGACGGCCGCTCGGAGCGGCTGATCGCCGACGTCATCAAGGAGAGGGGCGGCGAACGCCCGTTCGTCGCCACGAAGGCCGCGGACGTGTTCGACCCGCTCGACCAACTGGGCGAGTCCGGCAAGATCCGGCACTACGGCGTCAGTGTGGAGCGGGTCGAGGAAGGGTTGAAGGCCCTCGACTATCCCGGCGTTACAAGCGTCCAGATCATCTTCAACGTCGTCCGGCAGCGGCCCACCGAACTGTTTTTCGGGGAGGCGAGGCGGCGTGGGGTCGCGGTGATCGCCCGCGTGCCGCTGGCGTCGGGCTTCCTGTCCGGCAAGTTCGGGCCTGACACGCACTTCGAAGACTCGGACCACCGCCAGTACAACCGGAACGGTGAGGCTTTCGACGTCGGCGAGACCTTCTCGGGCGTCGACTATGCCAAAGGGCTGGACGTGGTGGAGAAGATCCGCCCCCTCGTCGGGGAGGATGGCGGAGGCCGTGACCGTCGCGATCCCGGGTGCCAAGACGCCCGCTCAGGCCCGTGCCAACGCTGCCGCGTCCGACCTGCCCGCGCTGTCCCTGGAGGTCATGGCGCAGGTGAAGGCGATCTACGAAGCGGATGTCCGGCCATCCGTCGATTACCACTGGTAGAGCAGGGGCGGCTTGCACGACGCCTTCGGGAACCGACCCACAACTCCAGTTCCCGAACGACCCCCTCCCGCCGGACAGCGTCATGACCCAGATCGACGTCAGGCAAGCCAGCCACCCGGACGCTGTTCGAACGTACGACACGGCGACCCTCCGCCGTCACTTCCTGCTTGAGGAGCTGTTCAGGCCGGGAGAGGTCTCTCTGACCTACAGCCACATGGAGCGCTTCGTGGTCGGCGGCGCCGTCCCCGGTGAAAGACCGTTGACGCTGCCGAGCCCGAAACCTTTGGGGACTCCGTCGTTCCTGGCCCGTCGCGAGATCGGCGTGTTCAACATCGGCGGTCCCGGGCGCATGACGGTCGGCGGAACGTTCCATGAGCTTGCCCATCGGGACGCGCTCTATGCCGGGATGGGGGCCGGCGAGCTCACGTTCGAGAGCCGCGATCCCTCTTCGCCCGCCAAGTTCTATCTCCTGTCGACGCCGGCCCATGCAGCGCGCGAGACCGTGCAGGTGCCGCTCTCGGCCGCCAAGACCATCACGCTCGGCGAGCAGGCGACCGCCAACCGCCGAACTATCTACCAGATGCTGCATCCGGAGGTCTGCGACACCTGCCAGCTGGTGATGGGCATGACGACCCTCGAGGCGGGCTCCGTCTGGAACACCATGCCGACCCACGTGCACGACCGACGATCCGAGGCCTACCTCTATTTCGACGTGCCCGCCGACGCCCGGGTGATCCACCTCATGGGGGAGCCGGACGAGACGCGCCACCTCGTCGTCGCGAACGAGCAGGCGATCCTGTCGCCCAACTGGTCGATCCACTCGGGCGTCGGCACGCGCGCCTACTCGTTCATCTGGGGCATGGGCGGCGACAACGTCGACTATACCGACATGGACCCCGTCGCGATGGACACGCTCCGATGACGGCTCCCTTCGACCTCGGCGGCAAGACGGCCATCGTGACTGGCGCCAACACGGGCCTCGGGCAGGCGATCGCTCTCGGGCTCGCGCGCGCCGGGGCCGGCATCGTGGCGGTCGGGCGGTCCGCAATGGACGAGACCGCTGGCTTGGTGTCGGAAACCGGACGGCCCTTTAAAGCGGTGTGTGCCGACCTGGCGACGACCGCGCCGATCGAGCGCGTCATGGCGGAAGCGTCGGCGCTCGGACGCGTCGACATTCTGGTCAACAACGCGGGGATCATCCGCCGGGCCGACGCCGTTGATGTCACCGAGGTGGACTGGGACGCCGTCCAGGACCTTGACCTCAAGGTGCCGTTCTTCCTGGCTCAGGCCTGCGGCCGTCGCATGCTGGCGGACGGCCGCGGCGGCAGGATCGTCAACATCGCATCCCTGCTCTCGTTCCAAGGCGGAATCCGTTGCGCGCCCTACACCTCCGCAAAGAGCGGCCTCGCAGGCTTAACGCGGCTGCTCGCCTGCGAGTGGGCGTCGCGAGGCGTCAACGTGAACGCGATCGCGCCCGGCTACTTCGAGACCAACAACACCCGGGCGTTGCGCGACGACCCGGACCGTTCAGCGGCGATCCTCGCCCGCATCCCGGCCGGGATCTGGGGCCGGCCGGAGGACCTCGGAGGGGCAGCGGTGTTCCTCGCCTCGGACGCGGCTCGTTACGTGCACGGTGTCGTGCTGCCGGTTGATGGCGGCTGGCTGGCGCGGTGACGCGCCCCGTCGGACTCCGCCCGACGGGAGCTGACCCTAAGAGGCCTGCGAGGACGCCGCGGGTGCCCGAGCCTTCGCGACGCGGCGCTTCGGCGCCGGCGCGGGGGTCGCTCCACCCTCGGGCCGCTCCTCCGCCGTCCCGACGCGGCGGGACGCGTTGCCGAGGTGATGCGCCATGGCGCTGCGGGCCTCGGCGGCATCACCGGCCTCGATCGCCCGCAGGATCCTCTCGTGCTCGCCCAACGTCACCTGGGAGAGGTCGTCGGAGCGGTGCTTGTTCCCGGATACGAGGATGCTGTCGCGGACGCGTTCGGCCACGACGCCCAGAAACTGGACCACGTAGCCGTTGCCGGTAGACACCGCGATGACGCGATGAAATTCCAGGTCGGCCTTGAGCCAAGCGGTGCTGCCATAAAGGGCATCGGCCATGGCCGCCATCGCGGTCCGGAGAGCGTCAAGGTTCTCCTCCGAGCGTCTGCCGGCCGACAGCGCCGCGGCCTCCACCTCCAAAATACCGCGGAGCTCGAACAGGCTCGCGAAGGCCTCGGCCCCGCCGCGCACGTCGTGGTCGATCGTCAGCACGGGCGCGTGCGGCTTGTCGGAAACGAAGGCGCCACGGCCTTGCTGCGACCACACGCGTCCCTCGGAGCGAAGCCGCGCGATGGCCTCGCGGATGACGTTCCGACTCACGCCGAACGTCTTGGCGAGCGCCTGCTCAGTCGGGAGCTGTGCGCTGGGCGCGAGGCGCCCCTGCGCGATCTCGCGCGACAGTGAACTCGCCACAAGCGTTGGAAGATGCGGGCCACGGCTGACCTTGCCGAGCTTGAGTGATGTCATATCGACTCCGACTTACCTCGAGGTCCCAGGCGGGACCGAGCCCAAGGCGTTGAATGGCTCGTGGGTGGACCGCAGCGTCCGTCCCTTAGCCCCGAATCCAGCGTTACGTGGCGGATCTGTTGCTGGGAAGCGTCTCGCCGCGTCGCGTCAACAGGCTGGGCCAGGACGGCGCGACGGTGCAGGCTGATGGCGATGGTCATGAGCGGCGCGCGGCCTTGCGCTTTCATCATCCGCACCCCGCTACTTCCGTTGGCCCTTTCATCACGTTATCATACAACCGCGTGACCTGACAGAAGGGTACCTCGCGCAAGGCGTCCTCTGGCCGGGCTATCAGCGAGGACGCAACCATGACTGGTGCCGATGGACAGTTCCGTATGATGCACACGATGATCCGTGTGAAGGACCTCGACGCGTCGATCGCCTTCTACACGGAGCTGCTCGGGATGACGCTACTGCGAAGCGATGACTATCCCGGCGGCAGGTTCACCAACGCCTTCGTGGGCTACGGGCCGGAGAGGACCGACACGGTGGTCGAGCTGACTTACAACTGGGGACAGACCGACGGCTACGACCTCGGCACCGGCTTCGGCCACCTTGCGCTCGGCGTCCGCGACATTGGCACCGTGTGCGCGACGCTCGAGGCCCGCGGTGCCAAGGTGCCGCGCAAGCCCGGTCCGATGCAGCATGGGACCACGCACATCGCCTTCATCGAGGATCCTGACGGGTACAAGATCGAGCTGATCGATCTCGACACCATGGGATGAGAGCCAAGCTCGGTCCGCCACAGCGAGCCCGCTGAGGGTTCACTTGATGATGGCGATCTTGCTGCGATCGATCGTGACCGCCACGGCCGCGATCAGCATGATGCCGAACACGACGTTTTCGGCGAAGATGTTGACGCCGACGAAGGTCATGCCGATCCGCACGATCGAGATGATCAGCGCTCCCACGGCCGTGCGCCCGACGTTGCCGAGCCCGCCCGTGATGGCGGTCCCCCCGACGATCACGGCCGCGATGGCGGGCAACATCAGCTGGTTCGCGAGCGTGGGGGATCCGCTCGACAGTCGCGCCGCAAGGAGGATGCCGGCGACAGATGCGAGTGTGCCCGAGATGCCGAACGCCACGATCTTGGTCCGGGCGACGTCGACGCCCGCGGCGCGGGCCGCGGGTTCGCCCGCCCCGACCGCCACGGTATGCCGGCCGAAGCGCGTGTAGTGCAGGCCCACGAAGGCCAGGACGCCGACCAGGACCGCGATCACCACGACGGCGGGCAGGCCGACCACGGTGGCGTCGATCCAGCTCGCGTAGGCACGCCCCACCTGATCGATCGTGATGGCGCGACCGCGCGCCGCGAGGAGCGCCAAGCCCGCCACGACGCCGCCCGTGGCGAGGGTCGCCACGAAGGACGGCACCTTGAGCCGCACGTGGACGAGACCGCTCAGCAGACCGAAGGCGGTCCCGGCGAAAACCACGATGGGAAACGCGAGGTAGCCCAGCGAAACGAGGAGCTGCGCCAGGAGCACGCTCGCCAGCGACGCCAGAGCCTGTACCGAAAGGTCAATCCCGCCCAGCATGATCACGAAGGTCTCCGCCGTGGCCAGGACGAACAGCACGGCCGTGTCGGCCAGCACCATGATGAGCGTGTCGCGGGTGACGAAGCCGGGGGCGAAGAGTTCGACCACGACGATCAGCAGGACGAGGAGGCCGGGAGGCGCGACGTCGCGGAGTGTCCCCCGGAGGTCGCGCGCCTGGATCCGCGATGGCGTCGAGATCGTCATGATGGGTCCTCCTGACGTCCGGCTCGGTCACACCATCGCGGCGACGAGGTCGACCTGGTCGGGCTTGCCTCCCGGCGGGGCGTCGAAGCGGGCCGTGATCTCGCCGTCGCGCATGACGAGGACGCGGTGCGCCAGGCCGATCGTCTCCTCCAGCGTGTCGGACAGGAGCAGGATCGCGACGCCTTGAGCGGACAAGTCGCGCACCAGCTCGTAGACCTCCTCCTTCGCGCCGACGTCGAGCCCGCGCGTCGGGTGGTCGAGGATCAGGACGCGTGACCCCGCCGTCATCCAGCGGGCCAACACGACCTTCTGCTGGTTTCCGCCGCTGAGCCTGCGGCAAGCGATGTCGGCGTTGGGGGCCCGGATGCTCAGGCGCGCGATCCAGTCGCGCGCGATCGCCCGCTCCCGGCCGTGGCTGATCAGGCCGTTGCTCATGACAGCCGGCAGGTTGGCGAGGCTGATGTTCTGGGCGATCGACAGGAACATGACGAGGCCCTCGACCCGGCGCTCGCGCGGGACGGTGCCGATGCCCATCGCGACCGCCTGCCCGGGGCTGGCGAGCCGCACCTCGCGACCCCCGATCCGGAGCCGTCCTCCTGTCTGGGGCAGGAATCCACCGATCGATCGCGTCAACTCCTCGCGCCCCGAGCCGAGCACGCCCGCGATGCCCACGATCTCGCCCGCGTGGAGCTTCAGGTCGACACCGCGGAAGGCGCCGTCCACCACGAGGTCCTCGGCCTCGAGCAGCACCTCGGGGGCGGGCGGGAGCTGGCGGGCCTCCTTGTAATATCCGGCGTGGAGGCCGCGGCCCACCATCATCTCGTGGAGTTCGGGGCCGGATACCTCTGCGGCCACGCGCTCGGCCACCACCCCGCCGTCCTTCATGACGTAGACGCGGTCGCTGATGTCCAGGACCTCGTCGAGCCGATGCGACACGAAGACGAAGCTGGCGCGGGACTTGAGGGCGCGAATGCGCCCGAACAGCACGTCGACGTCGAGGCGTGACAAGACCGAGGTGGGTTCGTCGAGCAGGATCGTGAGCGACCGCTGGACGGTGTCCTCGAGCGTCAGGGCTTTGGCGAGTTCCACCATCTGGCGCGCCGCGAAAGTGAGGTCGCCGGCCCGGGTGCGGACGTCGATGTCGACGCCGACCTTAGCGAGTTGCGCGTGTGCCGCAGCCTGCATCGCGCGACCGTCGAGGAACCCGAGGCGCATGAACCGCCCCTCCTGGCCGAGATAGACGTTCTCCGCCACCGACATGTTGAGCAGCAGCGACTGCTCCTGGAACACCATGCCGATGCCGTTCGCTGCGGCGTCACGGGCCGAGCGGAGCCGCAGCGGCGCTCCGTCGAGCGTCAGCGTGCCGGCGTCGGGCCGGACGGTGCCCGACAGGATGCGCATCAGGGTCGACTTGCCGGCGCCGTTCTCGCCGATGAGGCCCACGACCTCGTTGCGCCGGACATCGAGGCTGACGTCCTTCAGGGCCTTGACCCCCACGTACGATTTGAAGAGCGAGAGCGCTGCCAGCATAGCGGCCCCCTACTTCACGATCGTCTGGCGGACGCGGTCGAGCGAGAGCGCCACCGCCGTGATAATCATCAGGCCCTGCACGGTCTGCTGGACGTAGGGCGAGACGCCGAGCAGCACCATCCCATTCCCGAGCACTGTGACGATCAGGACGCCCACGAGCGTGTTCAGCACGCCACCCTCGCCGCCCGTCAACGCCGTGCCACCCACCACCACGGCGGTAACGGCCGAGAACAGGCGACCGTCGCCGATCACCGCGTCGGACCGGCCGAGCTGCGCCGCCGCGAGCACGCCCGCGGCCCCGTAGAAGAGGCCTGCCAGCGTGAAGGTCAGCACCCGCACCCGCATTGGGCTGATGCCCGAGAGCTCGGCTAGGTCCTCGCCCCCGCCCAGTGCCATGATGTGGCGACCCAGCCGGGTCCGGTACTGGATCGTCACCGTCACGGCCAGTGCTCCGAGCGCCACCCAGACCGTGAGCGGCAGGCCCAGGAAGCGACCGAGCGCCAAGTCGCGCAGCCGCGGGTCCATCAGCCGGACGGCGGAACCGCCTAGCATGTAGGTCGAGAACCCCAGCCCGATGAACCAAGTGCCCAGCGTCGCCATGAACGATGGGATGCGCAGCCCTGTCTGGATCACTCCGCTGAGGAGGCCCATGGCGCTGGCGGCTCCGACCGCGACGAGGACCGCGAGCCAGCCGAGGTCGTTAGCGTTGGTATCGTTTCGGCCCAGCAGAACGACAACCATGGCGGCCACGGAGACCGCGCCCTCGACTGAGAGGTCGATGCTGCCGATAAGGATCACCAACGTGGTGCCCATCGACAGCGTGAGCGGCACCGCGGCCGCGTTGGCGACGCGGATCAGGTTGCGGGTCTCGATGAAGCTCGGGTTGGCGACCGAGACCACGGCGCAGAGCGCAACGAGCACCAGGAGAGGTGCCGCCGTCCGGAGGAGGCGCTTGCGCCGCGCGGAACCGCCGGGGGTGACGGATCGCCGCCCGCGGCTCTGCACGCCCCTCGGCAGGGCCGACGCCTCGCTCTTCGAACTCATGTCACCATCCGACAGGTGGGAGGGGCACGCGGCGGCCTCGGCCACCAGGGAAGCGGCAGGGATGAGAACCCCCTCAGCTTGAACGGATCTGTCCCTCGCAGCGGCCCCAGAGGTCGTTCCAGTCGATCGACGGCTGGCTATCGATGTTGGTCTTGATGTAGTCGGCGACGTTGTCCTTCGTGATCGTGGTGGTACGGCCGTAGAACTCGCGGTGGTTCTTTGGCTCTTTGGCGGGATCGAAGGCCTTGGTGAAGGCGTGGTAGCCGATGGACAGGCCCATGCCGCCCTGCCAGAATGGGTCCGACGTGATGGTGGCGGCGAACTCCCCATTCTTGACGGCGTCGACCGCGGCCTTGATGCCGTCGATGCCCACGACCGGCACCTTGCCGGCCAGACCCTCGCCCCGCAACGCCTCGAGCGCGCCTGTGCCCATGTCGTCGTTGGCGGCCCAGATGCCCTTGATCTGATCGCCGAAGCGGGTCAGCAGGCTGCTGGTGAGATCGTAGGCCTCGGTGGACTTGAAATTCGCGACTTGGAAGTCGAGCAGCTTGACGTCGGGATGGGCCGCGAGCGCCTGGTCGAGGCCCTTCTTGCGCTCGATCGCCGCCGTGGTCGAGATGATGCCGCCGAGCGCGACGATCCCGCCCTTGCCCCCCATGGCCTTGAACAACGCCTCGGCGATGGCTGATCCGCTCTTAACCCCGTCAAACTCGATGTGAGACACGTAATAGGGATTGAAGTCCCAGGGGTGGAGGTCGCCGGGCTTGTTCCACTGGGTAACGCAGTAGGCACCCGCCTTGAAGCAGGATCCGACGATGGGCCGGGCGTCCGGCGTGTCGTTCGGGTCGGAGTTGAGCACCATGCGGCCGCCAGTCTTCGCCAGCATGGCCTGAATGTCGGCGATGCCCTTCTCGCTGTTGCCCTCCGAGACGAGCGTCACGTGGGCGGCCCCGACGCTCTTGGCGAAGGCTTCGGCGCCCTGCTTCCAGACCGCGTGATAAGGGTTCGACAGCGAGCGGATCGAGGTCACGAGCGTGGGCTGCTCGCCCGCGGCCCGCGCGAAGCGCGGCAACGTCAGCATGGCGGCTGCCGCGGTGGCGGATGCCAGGACGGTGCGGCGGGTGGTCGGTTTGGCAAAGGCGTTCGACGGGTGATCGGACATGCGACGGTCCTCCTCGGCGGCGTTTCCAGGGCGGGGCGCTGTTCCGCGCCTCCGGCGGGAGCTGCAGGAATTTGTCCTACAACCCCTCAACTTAGTCAGTCTAGAAGATTGATTGACGCCGCACAAGCGAGCTGAGAGGCTTCGGTGGCAGGGTCGGGGCACACCGATCGGCGAGGGAGGTGATCGGGAATGCCCGACTACGTCATCGTGGGCGGCGGTTCCGCGGGCTGCGTCCTGGCTGCCCGATTGAGCGAGGACCCGGACGCGTCCGTGCTGCTGCTCGAGGCGGGCCCGACGGACCGCGACCCCTACATTCACATGCCGGTCGGATTCTTCAAGATGACCGGCGGCGACCTGGTTTGGAAGTTCCAGTCCGGGCCCGAGCGGGAGTTGCATGGGCGGAGGCTCGACTACACGCAGGGCCGCGTCCTCGGAGGCGGCAGTTCGGTCAACGCGCAGGTCTTCACGCGTGGCTGCCCCGAGGACTACGACGCGTGGTCGCGCGACGAGGGCTGTGCCGGCTGGTCTTTCGCGGACGTGCTGCCGTACTTCAAACGGTCGGAGGACAACGACCTGCTGTCCGGCCCGTACCACGGCAACGGCGGCCCGCTCGGCATCACGACCCAACCCGCCCACAGGCTGGCGCGCGCCTTCGTCCAAGCCGCCCAGCAGGCGGGGCTCCCTTACAATTCCGACTTCAACGGCCCGAATCAGGCGGGATGCGGCATCTATCAGACGACGACGCGCGGCGGGCGGCGCTGTAGCGCCGCGACCGGCTACCTGCGGCCGGCGCTCGGGCGCCGGAACCTGGAAGTAAGGACCGGGGTGCTGACCACGCGCGTGGTGGTCGAAGGGGGCCGGGCCGTCGGTGCGGAGATCATCGAGGATGGCCGGGCCACCGTGGTCCGGGCGGAACGCGAGGTGCTGGTCTGCGCGGGCGCCTTCGGCTCGCCGAAGCTGTTGATGCTTTCGGGCATCGGGCCGGCCGGCGCATTGAAGCGGCACGGCATCCCGGTGGTCCGGGACCTGCCCGGCGTGGGAAGAAACCTCCAGGACCACATGGACGTCGACACCGTCCACGAGCTCAACGGGCCGCACTCCTACGATCGGTACAAGAAGCTGCACTGGAAGGCGCTCGCCGGCCTGGAGTACAAGCTCTTCGGCAAGGGGCCGGTGACCTCGAATATCGTCGAGGGCGGGGCCTTCTGGTGGAGCGACCGGGCCCAGGCCACCCCGGATCTCCAGTTCCATTTCCTGCCCGGCGCGGGCGTGGAGAAGGGGATCGGGACGGTGCCGGGGGGCAACGGCTGCACGCTCAACACCTACCACGTGCGCCCCCGGTCGCGTGGTTCGGTTACGTTGGGCTCGGCCGACCCGCGGGCGCCCCCGGTCATCGACGTGAACGCCTTCGCCGAACCCTACGACCTCGCCCGCACGGTCGATGGGTTAGTGCTGTGTCGCGAGATCATGGCCCAAAAGGCATTCGCCCCCTTCGTGTCGCGCGAGCACCTGCCCGGCAGGGTGGCGCGGTCGCGTGAGGACCTCGAGGCCTTCGCGCGGGCCTCGGCCCGCTCTGCTTATCACCCGGTCGGCACCTGCCGCATGGGCGAGGGGCGCGACGCCGTTCTCGATTCGCAGCTGCGCGTCCGCGGGGTCGACGGTCTGCGGGTATGCGACAGCTCCGCCATGCCGCGCCTCATCTCCTCGAACACCAACGCGGCCGCCATCATGATTGGCGAGAAAGCGTCGGACCTCGTGCGCGGTAACAGGGCGGCACCGCCCGCCGTGGTCGGAGCCGCGTGAGCGACGCCGCGGGCGTCAGGGCACTGTCACGGGAACTGAAGGTGAGCGGCAGTTCAGCGTACTCGGCCCCGAAGCTCACGAGGCCGTGGCCACCTCCCACGTACTGGCCGCCTCGGCCCGGAAGTGGCGGAGGGTGCGGCGGGAAACGAGGTGGCGCTGGGTGTTGAACGTGTTGTGGACGGCAGCATGGGAGGACAGGAAACGCTGGGCCGATCCCGTTGACTTGAAGCGCTGCATCTTGCGCTCGCGCCTGCGGGTCGGCTGATGCGAGTTCTTGCGCAGGCCCTGCTCGTGGCGGGCCAGGAGACCGAGCTTCCGCTTGGCGGCTCCGTAGGAGCCCAGCTTATCGGTGACCAGCACCTCGGGCGCAAAGCCCTGTTTGCGGATCAGCTTGCGCATGAGCCGGACAGCCGCTTTGGTGTCCCGCCGCGATTGCACCAGGATATCGAGCACCTCGCCTTCCTCGTCCACCGCACGCCAAAGCCAATTGCGCTTGCCCGCGATCTTGACCACCATCTCATCCAGATGCCAACGCGAGGTCGGGCGGGGTCGTCGCTTTCGCAGCTCCTTCGCGAACAGCGGCCCGAACTTGGTCACCCAGCGCCGGACCGTTTCGTAGGTCAGGTCGAGCCCGCGCTCGGCCAGCATGTCCTCGACGTCACGATAGCTCAGCGTGAAGCGCTGGTAGAGCCAGACTGCGTGCCGGATGACGTCGGGTGGGAACTGGTGGCGAGCAAACGAGATCGAGGTCATGGCCCATTGTAGCAGGCCAGCGCCGAGCATGTCTGTTCCTGTGACATCGCCGAACGGTGCTCTCCAGCTTCGTGTGGCCGAGCAGGAGCTGGCAGGCTCGCAGGTTGCCCGTGCGCTTGTAGACGAGGGCCACCTTGGTCCGGCGCAGGCTATGGGTTCCGTAGGCAGCCGGGTCGAGGCCGGCCAGGGCCACCCAATCGTCGACAAGCCGGCTGTACTGCCGCGTTGCGATATGGTCGCCGACATGGCTCCGGCTCGGGAACAGCCAGTCTCCCGAGCGTAGTTCGCGCTTCTTCAACCATGCCGCGAGCGCTTCGCGAGCGTGTCGGTCAGCTCGAAGGGCACGGGCCGGCCGGTCTTCTGCTGGACTACGGTTGTGCGCAATCGCACGCTGTCGCCCAGGTGAATGTCGGACATGCGGAGCTTGATGAGGTCGCAGCCGCGCAGCTTGCTGTCGATCGCGACGTTGAACATGGCAACGTCGCGAACGCGGCCATCGTGCTGAAGGCGAGTGCGGATGGCCCAGATGTGCTTGGGTTTCAGCGGCGGCTTCGGCCCAATGATCCGGCCGTGGTCCCAGGGGACGTGGGTGGTCAGTTGAGCTGTTGTCATGGTGAGCTCCTTTCAGGAGCCCATCACGCTCGTTCCGATCGTGCTCGGGTGCGAATCACTGCCCCGCGCCAGCTGCGGTCATTGGGCCGCTGCCAGGAAACGGACGTTCGCCACACCCCTGGCGTTCGGCCGGTGCCGACCCGTTGCGGACGTTGATCGGCAGCCACGGCCACCTGCTATTTGATGCCAGCCACTTTCAAGGAAGCCATGCCCATCGTCCGCCTAGCTCAAGTCGATGAGGTGCCAAAGCTCGAATTGGTCGAAAGGGCTGCCGCCTCCGTTTTTCGCGATGTAGGTCTGGCTTGGATTGCTGAGGGCGAGTTGCTGGAAGCGACCTACCTAATCAGGCTATGCGAGCAGCAGATGCTTTGGGTCGCGGTTGACGATGATGGAGCTCCCGTCGGCTTCCTAGCGGCTGATTGGGTAGACGGATATTTTCATATCGCCGAAGTTTCCGTCGTGCCATCGGCCCAGAAGCAAGGCATTGGTACTGCGTTGATTGATGCCGCAGTCCATCGTGCGAACGCAAACGGGTTCGGCCGAGTCACACTGACGACATACCGAGACCTGCCTTGGAATGGCCCGTTCTATTCGAGGCTGGGTTTCGTAGAAGCTGGTGCTGCGATAGTGGGGCCAGGACATGTCGCTAAGCTTCAGGCCGAAGCCATGGCCGGCCATGACCCATCGCGGCGATGCGTCATGGTCAAAGTCGTGGCGGACAGTTAAATGACAATTGGACGAAAGGTCCGCGCTCCACCCATCGCGGACCATTAGATTGGTTGCCAAGCGTAGGTTTTCGACCACTAGGTCAGGACGTTCACAGTCCGTCAGCCAAATTGCGGTCGCAGGGCGATCGGGTGAATGTTGCGGCGGTCCCCCTCCTCCACCGCACTCAAGGGGGACCACGCGAAGCCGAGCTTGCTCGACAAGCGTGGTGGAGGCGACGCCAGGTCGAGTGCCCCTGCTGTGCCAGATAAGGTCGTCATGGGACTTCGGTTCGTGCCTCGTCTGCTTCCAAAGGCTCAAATCGAGCTTTGAGTGAGGGACCGGAACGTCTCGGGCGCGATGAACAAGTCGACCGCCAGATCCGTATTTCGGCGCTCAATGCGATGCCAGGCAACTTCGTCTGGGCACGAAAGGCGGTAAAGCTGAAAACGGGCCGGGATGGCAATGATCAGGGTGCGCACGCGATCTCGCTCTGCCCGCGACCAAAAGCCGAAATCCAGAACGACATCGGTTCCTGGTCCCGGCGGGCGACCTCCCGTTCGCAAAACAGCGTCAGGGCCTCGCGGATGGTCAGGTCACGGCGGCCTGCTTCGTCGATGAGGCTGTCGAGTTGATCGCGCAGGACGGTCAGCTTCAGGCGGCCGAGCAGTGCCGTGAGGTGGTCATGGGCGTCCATCAGAAGCCTCCTCCGGCGACGGCTTCGTATTCGGCCAGGGATCGCAGCAAGGCCGAGGACGGTGGCGTCACAGGCGTGGGCAGCACGAGATGCACCGGCCTCTCGTTCGTGCCGACCAAGCCGGCGAGGTGCGCATCGTCGACCGCACGGCCGTAGCGGCCCTTCAGCTCGGCATGAACGGCGATCTCCCGGCCGCCATGGTGGACGCGGATGATATCGTTGCCGACCGTGACCCGGACCCGCTCGCCGATCAGCCGCCAGGGCACCGAATAGGCATTGCCATCCACCGCGACCGCGCAGTCCGCGCCGACGGATCGCACGAGGTTGCGCGCCGTCGGGTCCAGCGCCGAGGTCGGCTCGTCCAACACGACGAGGTCGGGCTCGGTGATCATGGCGCGAGCGACACCGACGCGCTGCTTTTGGCCGGCCGAAAGCTCGGACGGATAGGCCTCGAGCAGCGCGGGATCGAGCCGCACGAGGCCCATGGTGTCCCGCACCCGGCGGCGCCACTCGCTCCGCTCGATCGACAGGGCCTGCAGGGGTTCGGCAATCGTGGCCCCGATCTTCAGCCGCGGGTCGAGCGCCTCGCTGGGCTCCTGGAACACCAGCTGGACCTTGCCCTTGGGCGGCCGGCCGCGGGCTCCTCGACCACCCGGCAGATCGAACCGCACGCTGCCGGCGGTCGGGTCGATGAGACCGACGATGATCCGTCCGACCGTGGTCTTGCCCCAAACCGCTCTCGCCCACGAGCCCGAGCGTCTCGCCCGGCGCGATCGAGAACGAGACATCGTTGATCTCGCTGACGACCTTCGAGGAGCCCGCGATCGGGAACTGTTTGAGGAGGTGATCGACGGTGAGCATCGCGTGTTCAGCGCCTCACGGGAAAATGGCACCGGACGGCGTGGCCCGCCCCGAGCTCAGCCAACGGAGGTTTCTCGTCGCGGCAGAGCGGCTGCGCGGAGCGGGCACCGCCCCGAATAGACACAGGCCTCGGGAGCGGGTGGCGCGTTCTTGGGGACGCTCCATCCCCGCCTGAGCGCGGGATTGTGCGAAAAGGCCGCTAGCAGCAGCAGCGTCTGATCTGCCGACGAGCGCCTACCTACCCGAAGCGCGCCGCGCGGAATGAAGCTAGAAAGGGATGGGACTCGCCGGTGACGATTTCGCCGGCCAGCAGTTCCCCGCCGATCAGCCCGAGCGTCGCCCCGCTATGGCTGAAAGCGATAAAACAGCCACCAAAGCCCACGCAGCCGCCAAAGACGGGATCGCCATCGGCCGGGATCGGCTTGGGGCCGACGCCGGTGGTTTCGACTTCAAGCACCGGGTTGCCCTCCAGTACCGTCCTCGCCTCGTGCAGCAGGCCCTGCACGGTGGAGTCGCGCACCTCATAGGTGCCGTCGGGGCGGGTCACGACCTCCTCCTCCGACCATCCCGAATCGAGCACGAAGGCCCCGTCCGGCGTGGGGCGGACGGCGACGCGCGGCGTGTTGAGCACGGCCCGCAGCGAGTGGCGCAGCGGACGGGTTTTCACCAGCAGCGAGACGGGCGTGATCTCCGGAAGGCGGATGCCGAGCGGGGCAACGACGGCCGGTGTCCAGTGCCCGGCTGCCACCAGCACGGCGTCGGCCTCGATCCGCTCGCCGGAGCCGAGCCTCACCGCCCGGGTCCGCCCGCCTTGCGCAACGACGGTCGCGCGCCCGACATTCTCCATCAGCTGCCCCCCGCGACGGTTGAACTCAGCCAGCAGGTGCCCGATCAGCGAAGGCAGGTCCACCCAGCCCTCGCCGGGGTTGAAGATGGCGCCCGCCCGGGTGATCGCGCGCGCGTCGACCCCCGGCGTGACGGCGGCGACCTCATCGCCCCGCAGCCACTGCGCGTCGTAGCCGATGCTCCCCTCGTGGGCGAGCGCCGCCGCGATGGCATTGGAGCTGTCGTCGGCGTCCCATGTGAGGCCGCCGTCGAAGCGCAGCCAGGGCGCTTCGGGCTGGCGGGCGAACAGCGTGCGGTAGCGGTCGATGCCGGCCATGCGCAAGGCGTGGTAGGCCCCCGATCGCATGCGTGAGGAATTCAGCCAGGACAGGGAGCGGCCCGAAGCGCCGCCGCCGATCCGCCCTTCGGTGACCAACGTCACGGCCACGCCGCGCCGCAGCAGGTGCACGGCCGAGGAGACACCGAAGATGCCGCCGCCGATGATGGCGACATGCGAGGGGGCGGGGGATGGCATGGGCGAACCTTTCGGGGTTTCTCGTGAGTGGGAAGGGGCAGGCGCGGCGCGACCGCCGACCTCGGAGATCAGGGCTGTTCCCACCGCTCGCTGCCGCCGGAGCGGAAGAACGCGTCGATGACGCGCATGTTCAGGACCGCGTCGGCGATCCCCCATGGCAGGGGCGCCTCGCCAAGCACGGCACGGGAAAAGGCGTCGCCCTGGTGCGTGTACGGGTTAGACGGCGGCAGCTCGATCACCTCGCGCCCGCCGCCCTGGAGATCGCGGCCGTCGTCGACGATGATCCGCGTCGCCGCATCAGCCGGGGCGTTGAAGGGGATTTCGATGTCGGTCCGACCGTGTGTGCCCAGGATCTGCACGCGCTGGGTAGGCACAAGCTGGGTGGCGCAGGTGAAGCCGAGATGGCGGGCGCCGGGGAACTCGGCGAGGCCGCTCATCATGCGGTCGGTGCGCAAGGCGGGGTCGGTGTCGAAGGTTCCAACCACCCGCTGCGGCTCGGTGCCGAAGATGTAGCGGGCCGTGTTGATCGCGTAGCAGCCGATGTCGTAGAGGCCGCCGCCGCCGAGGTCGGCCTGGTTGCGGATGTTTGCGGGGTCCTCGAGATAGTAGGCGAAGATCGTCTGGATGGCGCGGACCTCGCCCAGGCGGCCGCTCCTCGCAATCTCCAGCGCTGTCTGCCACTGCGGGTGGTGGCGCACCATGAAGGCCTCCGCGACCAAGCGCCCGGTCCGAGCGGAGGCGTCCACGAGTTGCTGCGCCCCAGCGGCATCGAGCGCCAGGGGCTTCTCGCAGAGCACGTGCTTGCCCGCTTCCAGCGCCTTGATCGTCCAGGGCACGTGGAGGTGGTTGGGCAGGGGATTGTAGATCGCCTCGACCGCGGGGTCGGCGAGCAGTGTCTCGTAGCTGCCGTAGGCGGTGCCGATGCCGAGCTCGCCCGCCACGCGCCGGGCGTTCGCCTCGTCCCGCGAGGCGATCGCGACGATCTCCGTCGCCTCGCCCTTCTGCATCGCCGGAATCACGTGGACCCGGCCGATCTTGGCCGTGCTCAACACGCCCCACCTGACCTTGCGCGTCATGCCGTTCTCCTCCTCAGGGTTCGCGTCTCACAGCACTTCGGACAGGAAGCGCTGCAGACGCGGGCTTTGCGGGTTGCCGAAGATGGCCTCGGGCGGGCCGGCCTCGACCACCGCGCCCTCGTCCATGAACACGACCTGGTCGGCCACACGCCGGGCGAAGTTCATCTCGTGGGTCACGACCACCATGGTCATGCCGCTCTGGCCCAAGCCCGCCATGAGCTTGAGGACGCCCTTGACCAGTTCGGGGTCGAGGGCGCTCGTCACCTCGTCGAACAGCATCAGCTCGGGCTCGAGCGCCAGCGCGCGGGCGATCGCGACGCGTTGCTGCTGGCCACCGGAAAGGTCGATCGGCCGGTGGTTTACCCGCGCCGCCAGGCCCACCTCGGCGAGGCGCTCTCCCGCGATCCGGCGGGCGGCGGCGCGGCCGGCCCTCTTCACCTTGCGCAGCGCCAGGGTCACGTTGCCGAGCGCCGTGTGGTCGGGAAAGAGATTGAAATGCTGGAACACCATGCCGACGCGGCGGCGCAGCCTGTCGGGCTTCTCGGCCAACACGCTGCGGCCGTCGAGCCTTATGTCGCCACCGCGCGGCTCGGCAAGGCGATTGAGGCAGCGCAGCAGCGTCGACTTGCCCGAGCCCGAGGGGCCGATCACGCAGGTGATAGAGCCGGCCGGCGCACGGAGGCTGACCTTGCGGAGAACCTGGAAGTCGCCATAGGCCATGTCGAGGCCGACGACCTCCAGGTCGGCGCCCTTGCGCGGGGCCCGCTCGGCCGCGGCGGGAGCTGCCTGATCGGTTTCGGCCACCTCCTGCAGGCCGCTCGTCACCGCGCTCACGCGCCGCCCGGCGCGCAGGCGGCGGTCGATAGCGTTGACCAAGTGGGTGAGCGGCACGGTGATCAGGAGATAGAACAGCCCCGCCAGCATCAGCGGCGACAAGTTGCCCGACACCACCGCCTGGTCCTGCCCCACCCGGAACAGCTCTCGCTCCGAGGCGAGCAGGCCGAGGAAGTAGACGAGGCTCGAATCCTTAATGTTGCCGATGAACTGGTTGACCAGCGCCGGCAGCACGCGCCGCACTCCTTGCGGGATCACGATGAGGCGCATGCCCTTGGGATAGGTCATGCCGACCGCGCGGCAGGCTTCGAGCTGCCCGCGCTCGACGCTCTGGATGCCCGAGCGGAAGATCTCGCCGATATAGGCGCCGGCGATCAGGCTCAGCGCCAGGATGCCGAGCGGATAGGGCGAAGGGCCGAACAGCTGCCGGCCGATGCGGGCGAAGCCCTGTCCGATCAGCAGGATCGTGACGATGGCCGGCAGCCCGCGAAAGACGTCCGTATAGATGCGGGCCGGCGTGCGGATCCAGGCCGAGCGCGAGATGCCCATCACCGCCAGGATCATGCCGATGACGATCCCGAGCAGCGTCGAAGCCGCCGCCAGCAGCAGCGTGTTCTTCAGGCCGACGACGATCATGTTCGGCAGCACGGCCGCCATCGCCTGCCAGTCGAAGAAGCTCCGCTGGATGATTTCAAACCAGCTCATGGGAGGGCCGTCAGGGGCGGGAGGGGATGAGGTTCAGAGCCTCAGACGGGCGTGCCGCCCCATCGGGGGGGCGAGGAGCGAAGCTGTCGGGCGACCCACCGCGGTTTGCCGATGGATCGCCGCGCTCCGCTTGCGAGAGTGGCGTCACTTCTTGGGCAGGTACTGCTCGGGCATGGGCGAGCCGGGGAACCACTTGATGTAGAGCTTCTCCCAGGTGCCGTCCTGCATGGCCGCGTGCAGGTGCTTGTTCAGCGTCTCGCGGAAGGCGTCGTTGCCCTTCTTCACCACGAAGCCGGCCGGCGCGTCGAAGGAGGGAATGTTGATCGCCAGCTTCAGCCCCTTGTACTGCTCGCCATACTGCTTGGCGGCCTCGTAATCGAGGAAGTGGGCGTTGATCGAGCCGCTGTTCAGAGAGGAGACCGCCGAGTTGTTGTCGGGGAAGTCGACGATGTCGGCTTTGGTGAAGTGCGCTTTGGCGTAGCCTTCCTGCAGCGTGCCCTGCACGACGCCGAGCCGCTTGCCGGCGAGGTCGTCGGCGCTCTTGATCGCCGGGTCGGCGCTGAGCACCGTGAGATAGCCGGCCAGGTACCCGTCCGAGAAGTCCACCGTCTTCTTGCGCGCGTCCGTCGTGCCGATGGCAGCCACCGCCACGTCGAAGCGCCCATTGGCGACCGACGGCAGCAGCGCCGAGAAGTCCTGCCCCGTGAAGGTCACATGATCCTTGTCGAAACCCATGCGGCGGGCGACGTCGCGGAACAGTTCGATGTCGAAGCCGTCGAACGACCCGTTGCTGTCGGTGAAGGTGTAGGGCTTGGAATCACCCATGGTACCCACGCTGATGGTCGTCGGATCGATCAGGTCGTTGGGGTTGGCAGCCGGGGCGGCAGCGAGGGGGCCGGCCAGGAGCGCAGCCGCGCCGAGCAGAATGGACGACAGAAGCAGACGGCGGGCGGGACGATACATCATGCGACATTCTCCTTGCCGGAAGGCTTTATTGAGACCGGTCTCAGAACAGCTGGAAACCGGTCTCAAAGCAAGCTCAAATATCGGTCGTCACCTGCCCGATGAAGGATCAAAGCAATGACCGAGGGCCTGCCCCCACGGATCGTCACGGTCGCCGACGTGGCCGCCGCCGCCCGCGTTTCCAAGGCGGCCGCGGCGCGCGCCTTAGCCGGCTACGGCTCGGTAAGTGCAGCCGTGAAGGTCCGCGTGCTGGAGGCGGCGCGCGCGCTCGACTACCGGCCGAACGAGCTGGCCCGCACCATGGCGACCGGGCGATCGGGCACGATCGGGGTCGTGGTCGGCGACATCGAAAACCCGTTCTTCGGCTTGGCGGTCCGTGGCCTCAGCGATCGAGCGCACGAGCTTGGCTTCAACGTGATCCTCGCCAACTCCGGCGAGCGGGCCGCCGCCGAGCGGGCCGCCACCCGCGTGCTGGCTGCCAAGCGGGTCGATGGGCTGGTCGTTGCACCGGCCGCCATGGACCGGGCCGATCACCTCGCCGACCTGGTGGGCCGGGGCTGCCCGCTGGTGCTGCTCGACCGTGACATCCCCGGTCTGGCCGTGGATGCGTCCCTGGTCGACACCCGGAGCGCCGCCGGCGAGGCGACCGCGCTTCTGCTCGGGGCTGGCCATCGCCGGTTGGCCTATGTGACGGCAACGGAGGCGGCGGAAGCGCGCTATCGCGGGCCGGAACAGGTGGCCATCAGCACGGTGCTGGACCGCATCGAAGGCTTCGTCGGGGCCTTGCAAGCGGCGGGAATCGAGGACCCCGAGGTCGGCATTCGCCTGGGCGCCACCGATGACGCGCGTGCGGCCCACATCCTCGACACGCTGTTGTCAGGCCCAGACCGCGTGACCGCAATCCTGGCCTCCGACAGCAAGATCGCGCTGCACGTGTTCCGAGCCGCGCGCCGGCTCGGCCTTAGCCTGCCGAACGAGTTGTCGCTGATCAGTTTCGACGATGCGGATTGGGCAAGCGCCATCACGCCCGCCGTTACCGTCGTGGCGCAGCCGGCCTATGAGCTCGGCGTGCAGGCTGCCCAGTTGCTGGCCGATCGCATTGCCGGCCATTCCGGCCCTCCTCGCCGTCGCCGGCTCGACACGACGCTGATCCGCCGCGAGTCGGTTGCGCCGCCTGCCGGAACCGAAGGCAAGGTCGCGCCGCGGCGTGCGGACGGCAACTGAGGCGCCATCGCCAAGGGGCGGTGAGCGTCATGCCGCTCGTATCCAAAAGCGTCCGCTTCTTGCGCGATCTCCTCCCGCGTTCCGGGGCGAAGCGAACGTCCTTGAAGCTGCGCCTCGATAGCCGCTTCAAATATCGGGAGAGTATTGCCTCGTTCCGCTCGGCCAAGTCGCGCAAGTATGTTGCGGTCAGGAGGTGCCAATGCTGGACATTGATTTCCCGCCAGTAAGCGGACATTAGTGTAGGAGCGGCTGTGGACCGATGGATTCGGCCATAGGCTCAGAAAACGTCATCGCTACCTGATCTTCGCCAATGAGGTCAAATTCACGCATTCAGATGATTGTCACAGTCTCAATCATTCCCGTACTCAGGCTCATATTCCATTTCACGCTCCTGCTGATCTTCATAGCGGGAAGTGAGACTTGCTGCATCAATTTCATCGCTCCCCGTCAATGTCAGCTCACAGACTGGGCAGCGGAACTCCTCTCCCTTGAATTCCCGATCCACGATCTCCCAAATCCCGTACTCATGCCGCTCCTCACTAATGTCTTCGCCGGTCTGCTCGCCGGTCATGAAGGCGCGGCACTGGCAGGCAGGACAGCTCTCCGTCCAAATCTCGTCGTAGCTCCCTTTGAAGAGACCAGCCTGATGCTGTGGCTCGCGCAGCTCGGCCTCGGACGCCAGGCGCTCCCGTTCGGCCTTCTTCAGTGCCGCGAATTGTTCCTTGGCGGCTTCGACACGAAGTTTGACGGCCGCATCCAGGGCCTTGGCCGCTTCGTCGAGTAGCTGGCGTGGCGCCTTTGCATCTGCCGCCCCTAGCCATTGCTCCAGGGAAGAGCCCATTTGATGCAGGATCGTGTCGCACGCATGCCAGTAGCGCGCCTCCCAGGCGTCCAGCCGCATAGTCCGGAAAGGAAGGTCGGCTGAGTGAAGCTCGGCGTTGCGACGTTCCGCGATGTCCTGGCAGAATTTTTGGATGGTCTTGTCGAACCTCGGGATGAGATGTGCGAGGCGTTCGAACAAGGTCTTGGCCGTGATCGTCTTCACATCGGTTGTCACGTTGATGCCGGCAGCGACGAACATCGACTGCCAGTGCGTTGGATCGACCACTAGGCTGGGATGCTTGCGGGCAAGTACGGCCTTGCCGAGCAACTCGAGCGCGAGCGAGGCCCAAAGCTGATATTCGTCGAGATCGTCGGCTCCTTTCCTCGCCAGGGCGCGACCGATGTAAACTTTCGACTTGGCATGGAGCGCTTCGCCGCTGATGGCGATGAAGACGTCGTCAGGCATCAATGAGAACCCTTGCTAGGCGTCGGCCGGACCCTTGGTCCGACGGCCTGCGCCCGTGCAGGACGCGCCAGTTGTCGATGATGAGGATGTTGCCCCGATGCCAATGGTGAATCTGGGGAGCGGCGCAGGCCAGCCGATGTTCGACGAGCGCCAGCGCTGCCTGTCCGCGGTTATCCACGGCTTCGAGGCAGCCGGGATCATAACGAAAGAAGGCACGATCGGGCGACAGAATGGTGGAATAAAAGGAGCGGCGGCCGGTTCGCACGAGGATCGGAGCGCCTTCAAGAAGGCGAAGTTCATCCGGCGACAATCCCAGCGTACGCCAATCGAGCAACATCGTTGCCGCGCTCGGGGTCCCGGGGTCGATGCACCCGAGTAGCAGGTAGCGGCAGGGGCGCAGTCGATGGCTGAGTTCGGTATGAAATGGCAAGGCGCTCAAACCGTAGCGAGCACTCAATGACTGAGGATGTGCGTCTTCGGCCGCTTGGGGTCGAATGATCTCCTCAAGAGCACCGGCGCGGCCTGCGGTGCGCGTACCAAGAAGATCTCCTATTCGGGCGATTTCGCTGTCGATAGTGTAGGCTTCCGCGCCCTCGGCCAGATGTGGGGACCAGCCGCGCTTGGCCAGCGTGGCCAGAAGCGGCTGTGGAGCGGTGATAACTGACGCCTGGCTGATCATCATGCCCGACCTATCGATCTAAACGGACACGAACGTCGAGCGCGCTCGCGGAAGGCGGCTTCTCCACCCTCAAGGATGTCGCAGACAGCCTTACGGATCGCCGCGTTTTCCAACCCGCCCGCCACGTAGCTGATTGGCGGCAGGCCGCCTGACGGGTGCGGGCCGGCTTCCGCCACGATAATCTGATCCGCGTCGGTATTGATGACGAGGTTGGCATTGTGCGTCACCATGATCACCTGGCGCTTCGCCTTTGCCGCGATGAAGAGCGCGACCAGCTCGTCGAAGACGGACTTCGGATCGAGGTTCTCCTCGGGCTGGTCGATGATCAAAGGCCGATCGTCTGAATCGTCGAGCGCGAGGTAGAGTAGCAATAGGACGATGCCGCGCGTGCCGGGCGAGAGCTTGCGGATGTCGACCCCGTCATAAGAAATTTCGTACCGGACGGTGATGTGATTGGTGCTGAAGAGCCAATGCGCGAACCGTTTCGACCAGGCCCGGAAATCCGCCTGTTGCCTCGGCGCGTAGGGCGCATGCGACAGCAGGTCCCTCAGGTATTTCGCCATGAAGGCTGTCATTGCGGCCTGAACGTCGGCCGCAGAGCCCGTCTCCCACGCGGGTTTGAACGCGTCGGTCGCGGCGGCGATCAGCGAGCCGCGGCCATAGAAGGGCCCGGTCTTGCGCCGGTCGAGGAGTTCCTCTTCGGCCAACGAACCCCATGTTTGGACATTGGCGATCCTGCGAACCGAGAAGCTGAGCTTCTTGAGCGTGCCCGATGATGCCGCGAGCCGCGCCATGAGTGGCGCGTAAAGGCCGGCCAGTGCGTTCTGTTCGTTGACGATCGCCTCGAAAACCCGTCCGTATGCGTCATTGCGCTCTGACTGAAGATTCCTCCGACGCGCTGCGGCTCCTTGCGCATCGGTGAGCCGGTTCTCGAGAGTCAGGAGCGCGGAATTCTCCTGTGCGACGCGGCCGGTCAGCGCCGCATATTGATCGCGGACGATCTTGTCGGCACTGAACAGCGCTTCGAGGCGCGTCATTTCGGCGGCAATCGGCGCGAGCGGATGTGCCGAGACATTCGCGTCGTCGGAGATCAGCGCGACGTTCGGATCGCTGAGCGGCGGCTGAACGCCGCTCAGCTTGCGGACCTCGCCATCCGCCCACGCGATGTAGGCTGTCAGGCTGGTGTCGACGTTGCCCTTGTAGATCAGCAGGAATTCGTCCCACTGCTGGGCGTTCAGGCCGCCGTTTCCATGTCGCGCCTGGGCTTGGCGGAGCAGTTCCGGCGCGCCTGTGGCGCGCATGCTGCGGACCTCGTCCTGCAGGGCGACGAAGGTGCGGCGCTGGCTACCGAAAGACTGTATCGTGTTGCGGAGCTTCTGCGCTGCCGCGCTGAGCTGAGTATGTCGGGCCACCTGTGCTTCGGTACCCTTGACGACGAGCTTCGCGCGGTCGACGGTATAATCCGCGATCAGCTTCTTCTTGTGCCCGACCTGGGTCGTCAGGCCGGCGACAAGACTTTCTTTCTCGAAGTCGATGGCGATACGGTCCGAGATGTCGGCGATCGCCTCGGCTTCGCGCTCGCGCGCCTGCTGGAAACGTGAGGTCTGCTGGTCGCGCAGCTCGGCGAAATCAATCGCCCATTCGCGATTGTCTTGCGAATGGGACTTAAAGATCACACGCTCGATCTCGTCGACCAAGCCGTCGGAAACGCCTTTCGCCGAGCAAAGATCTTCAACGAATTGCTGTGAAAGATATCGGGCGCGCGGAAATGACATATGGCCGTTGGCGTCGCTGCCGTCGAGCGAGCGCGTGACCGTCGCGCCGCCGCCCCAGGTGAGCGTCGTCGTTGCGTCGTCGATAAGCCTCCGCGCCCGCGCTAGAAAGGACGGGCTGATGTTCTCGTTCGCATCCCAGCCGGCGGGTGTGATCGCGTCGCAGCCCGCGGCGATCACGTCGGCCAGGGCGGTCTTTCCCGACCCCCTCGCGCCAATAATGGCGACTAAGCCGGGATTGAGGGGGATGTCTGGTGTGGTGGCCCAATCCGCATCGTCGATCCTGACGTGCGAGATGACTTGCGACGGCGTGGCCGAGCGCGGCGGCTGCTCGCCGACATGAGCGCGGCCCTCCGGATCGATGCAGGCCTGACGGAGCGCATCGAACTCCAGGGCGCCCTTGATCCACGAGAAGCGATTGTCAACGGGCTGGCCGATGGATTTCTGGTCATGGGAGTCGCTGCCGTGGAGACAGGGCTTGCACCCGTCATATCGCGTACGCAGGTCCTCGATCGTGATGCCACGCTGGCCGATCCAGAATTCCCGCTGCGCCGGGCTGCTCGAAAAGATGATGTGGGCGAACTTCTCGATCTCCTGGCGGACGGTGGCGTCGGCGGCTTGGCGGATGCCTGAAGTGCCGTCCCCGGCGCCCCCAGCGACAGCGATGCGGATGTTCTTGTTCGCCCAGTCGCTTTCGTCGATGACCTTGCGCAGTTGGTCGAAGTTGACCTTGAACTGCGTGGCGCCGTGTCGGAGCGCTGCGCCGGCATCGGTGATTGTCGGGTCGGCACACCTGCCGAGCTTGATCAGCTCCTCCGGCGTGCAGTCGAAGCGGTCGTTGAACGCGTGAAACTGTAGGCGCCTGAGGATGCGCTTCACCTCGGAAAGATGGTCTGGGTCCTCGGGGCTGACCAGCAGGTGGACGTTCACGAAGCCAGATTTCGCTGCCACATCAAGACGCAGCTCAATGTTCGGGAACAGCAGCATCACCCCGGGCAAACGGCCGGCGGCCTTATGTTGCAGGAATTCCTCGTAGGTGTCGGTGACGTAATAGTCGGTGACGGCAATCGCCTCGATCGTCGGCCTCAAGCCTTCCAGCGCGGTGAGGTAAGCCCCCCAAGGATCGACGGCACCGAACTGATTGTTGAAGACGGTGCCGGGCGCATGGATATGCGGTTCCCATCGGTGCCATTCCGAACCGCGACTGATCATTTACGCGCTCAAGTCCGCTTCGACAGGCAGTGTCTCTCCTTTCAGTGTCGCCTGCAATCGACACTGATACGATATCTGTGGAACGCCAGGTTGCGATGCTTAGCATGGCACCGGCCGCGAGCTCTGAGTGACGCCGTGCCGGGAACCGGACGTTCCCAGCGTCCGCAAAGGGTCAGGTGCGGTCGTTCAGCCTCGGTCCACTGCGAATGTATACAGGCGATCGCAGCGGACGCCCGCGCTGGCGGATCACACGTCACGGCGCATTCACCGCCTCGTTCTCACCCACTCCACCCCGCTTAAACCCCCTCTCCCGGTCCACCACGTGCCGCAACGCCTCCCCCCGCTCCACCCCCTTGCCATCAACGCGCTCCCCGCCGCTCTGCTCTCCGCCACCTTCCGCGGCGATCTGCGATAAGCTCTCGCGATGAACTACCGTGACCGCATCCTATCCGAGCCGGGCAAGCGCGGCGGACGGCCGTGCCTGCGCGGCACGCGCATCGCCGTGGCCGACGTACTCGGCTGGCTCGCGGCCGGGCTGTCGCATGCCGAGATCGCGGCGGATTTTCCGGAGGTCGGCGAGGACGACATCCGGGCCTGCCTCGCCTACGCGGCAGACCGCGAGCGGCGCGTCGTCGTCGCGGGATGAGGCTCCTGTTCGACCAGAACCTCAGCCATAAGCTGCCCCATCTCTTGTCCGACCTTTTCCCCGGCTCCACTCAGGCGCGGCTACTCGACCTCGGGCAGGCGGACGACCGCCGCATCTGGGGGCGCGTACACGCCGCACGAGTATGGACTCCACGTCACCCTCACCCCCTCAAAACCCCCTCCGCCTGTCCACCACGTGCCGCAACGCCTCCCCACGCTCCACCCCCTCGATCTGCCCGGCAATGAGGTCGGCGATTGCCGCGGGGTCGGACAGGGCGGCGTTGTGGGGGGTGATGGTGACGGCCGGGTGGCGCCAGAGGGGGGAGGCGCGGTCGAGGGGTTCGCGTTCGAAGACGTCGAGGGTGGCGGCCAGCAGCGTGCCGTCGTCGAGGCAGCGCAGGATGTCGGCCTCGCGCTGCAGCCCGCCGCGGCCGGCGTTGATCAGCACCGGGCCGCCGAGGCGGCCGTCGCGGGCGAGGTGGCGGAACAGCGAAGCATCGAGGAGGCCGGCCGTGTCGGGCGTCAGCGGCAGCAGCACGACCAGGATGTCGGTGCGGGCCAGGAACGGGCCGAGCCCGTCCGGGCCGGCGAAGCTCGCGAGCCCAGGCAGGTGCTTCGGCGTCCGGCTCCAGCCCGCCACATCGAACCCCACCATCCCGAGCTTCGCGGCGGCGTCGAGGCCGAGCACGCCGAGGCCCATCACGCCGACCCGCACCGCGCGCGCGGCCGGCTGCACGGCGTCGTCGGCCCAGCGCGATTCGCGCTGCTGGCGCCGATAGCGCCCGGCCTGGCGATGGTGGAGGAGGACATGCAGCAGCACCCATTCGCTCATGCGGGCCGTGAGGTCGGGGTCGACCACGCGGGCCACCGGCACGCCGGGCGGCAGCGCCGCGTCGGCCAGGAGATGGTCGACGCCCGCCCCGAGCGAGAAGATGGCGCGCAGCGACGGCAGCCGCGCCAGGGCGCCGTGCGGGGGCTTCCAGGCCGCGACGTAGCGCACCGCGGCGGGGTCGACGTCGTCGCCGAGCGCCGCGACCTGCAGGCCGGGCAGGCGTGCCGCCAGAGCCGCGATCCAGGGTTCGGCCTCGCGCCGGGACGCCCCGACCGAGACCAGCAGCACCGCCTCGCGGCTCATGGCGCGGCTTCCGCCATGATGCGCTCGATCACCGGGTGACGGGCCGACGGCGGGGCGTCGCCGATGCGGCAGGCCCGGCGCAGCAGTGCTGCGGCGGCCGCGGCCGCGCCCTCGCTGCGGGCCAGCACGGTGCCGAGCGGCCGGGCGCCGGCCCGCGCGACGCCGACCGGGGTGCCGAGCGGCGCGAGACCGGTGAAGCCCACGGCCGGGTCGATGGCCTCGCTGGGCCGGGTGCGTCCGGCCCCGAGCCCCACGGCCGCGATGCCGATCAGCCTGGCGTCGATCGCCACCACGAACCCGTCGCGCTCGGCGAAGACGTCGTGCCGCACGGGCGCCCGCGGCAGGTGGTGGTCGGGCCGCTCCAGGAGGTCGCCCGGGCCGCCGAGCGCCCGCACCATCCTGGCGAAGCGTTCCGCGGCAGCGCCGCCGCGCAGGGCCGCCTCGATCAGCCGGGCGCCCTCGGCGGCGTCGGCCGCGATGCCGCCGAGCCGCAGCGCTTCGCCGCCGAGCGCCGCCGTCACGGCACCGACACGCGCGTCGGCGAGGTCGCCGGTCAGCACCCGGATGGCGTGGCGCACCTCGACGGCATTGCCGGCCGCGTCGGCCAGGGGCTGGTCCATGTCGGTGATCAGCGCCGTGGTGGGCAGGCCGGCGCCCGCCGCCACGGCGACGAGGCTGCGGGCCAGACGGCGAGCATCTTCGATGCTCGCCATGAAGGCGCCGGACCCGGTCTTCACGTCCATCACCAGGGCGTCGAGGCCGGCGGCGCGCTTCTTCGACAGGATCGAGGCCGTGATGAGCGGGATCGATTCCACGGTCGCGGTCACGTCGCGCACCGCATAGAGCCGGGCGTCGGCAGGCGCGAGGTCGGCCGTGGCGCCCACGATGGCGCAGCCGCACTCGCGCACCACGCGCTGCAGGTCCGGCACCGCGAGCGCCGTGCGGTAGCCCGGGATCGCCTCGAGCTTGTCGAGCGTGCCGCCCGTGTGGCCGAGGCCGCGGCCCGAGATCATGGGCACGAAGGCCCCGCAGGCCGCCAGCGCGGGCGCCAGGATCAGGCTGACGTCGTCGCCGATGCCGCCCGTGGAATGCTTGTCGAGCACGGGGCCGGCGAGCGCCATGCCGCGCCAATCCAGCACCGTGCCGCTCAGCGTCATGCTGCGGGTCAGCGCCACGGCCTCGGCCCGGTCCATGCCGCGCCAGAACACCGTCATGGCGAAGGCCGCCATCTGTTCGTCGCCGACGCCACCGTTGACGATCCCGGCCACGAAGGCCTCGATCTCGTCCCCGGTCAGGGCGGCGCCGTCGCGCTTGCGGCGGATGATCTCCTGGGGCAGCGCCGAGGGACGCGCGGCCGCGTTTTCGGGCCGGCCGTCAGCCATGGTGGCGCCCCCGCAAAAAGGCGGCAAGCAGCCGCGCGAGGTCGGTCGCGCCCGACAGCGCGACGCTCTTGGTCTCGGCATGGCTCGGGTTGCCGCCGCCGATGCCGGTGGCGAGATTGGTGATCAGCGACAGGGCCGCGACCTCGAGGCCCAGGCGGCGGGCCAGGATCACCTCGGGCACGGTCGACATGCCGACGAGGTCGGCACCGAGGAGCTTCGCCATCCTGACCTCGGCCGGCGTCTCGAAGGAGGGTCCGGCGAACCACATGTAGACGCCCTCGCGCAAGGGTGCGACGCCGGCCTCGGCGGCGGCACGGCGCAGCCGCGCCCCGAGCCGCGGGTCGTAGGCGTCGGCCAGGGCCACGAAGCGGTCGTCCCCGCCGGCGCCGATCAGCGGGTTCGCGCCGGAAAAATTGATGTGGTCGGCGACGAGCGCCAGCGAGCCCGGGGGCCAGTCGGCGTGCAGCGAGCCCGCCGCATTGGTCAGCACCAGGCTGCGCAGGCCGAGGCGCGCCAGGGTGTCGAGCGGCACCCGCATGGCGGCGGCGTCGCCGGTCTCGTAATAGTGGGCGCGGCCCTGCATCAGGGCGACGCGCGCGCCCTCCCACCTGCCGACGACGAGCCGGCCGCCGTGGCCCGACACGCCCCCTGCCGGGAAGCCCGGCAGCTCGGCGTAGGGCACGGTGATGGCGTCCTCCAGCGCGTCCGCGATGGGGCCGAGGCCGGTGCCGAGCACGAAGGCGGTCTCAACGGGTTCGGTGACGCCGCGCGCCTCGAGGACCGCGAACGCCTCGTCGGAGTCGCTCACTGCGTCAGCCTCCCACGGCGCCGAGGTGGTCGGGCCCGAAGCTCACGGGCAGGAGTTGGTCGAGCGTGAAGGTGCGGCGCGGCCCTTCCGGCCCCGCGACGTGGATCGGCGTGTCGGGCGCGGCGAATTCCCGGATGCGCTGCCGGCAGCCGCCGCAGGGCGTCACCAGGGCGTCGCCGTCCCCCATCACCATGACGGCGGCGATGCGCCGCTCGCCCGCCAGCACCATGGCGGCGATGGCGCCCGCTTCGGCACAGGAGCCGACCGGATAGGCGGCGTTCTCGACGTTGCAGCCCGCGAAGACCGCGCCCGACGGGCACGCGACGGCGGCACCGACCCGGAACTTCGAATAGGGCGCATAGGCGCGCGCCTGGGCCGCCTTCGCCTGGGCGAACAGGTCGTCGATCGCCACCATCACCGCTCCTTCGTGTAGGGGATCCCGCCGTCGCGCGGCGGGATCGCGCGTCCGATGAAGCCTGCCAGCAGCACCACGGTCAAGATGCGAGATCGACGTCCCCGGCCTTGTCCGCAGGTGGCGGCGCGACGGCCGTCACCAACAGTCTCACGCCGAGTGCGCCGAACACGCCGAGCAGCGTGCTCATGCGAGGGTCACCTTCGGGGCCAAGTGCTTTGTAAAGCGCTTCCCGCGTGACTCCGGCGGCGCGTGCTACACGCGTCATCCCACGGGCGCGAGCCACGATATTGAGAGCGTCCCGGATCACGGCGGGATCGCCGGTCGCCACCGCGTCGACAATCAGGTCCAGCTGATCCTCGGGATGAGTGAGCTGGTCGGCGACATCGTACGGCATGGTTTCGATGGACATGCGGATCTCAAAGGTCGGACGCGATCGATCGGGCAAGGCGAATGTCCCGCGCCTGTGTGCCCTTGTCGCCGCCGCAGAGCAGGATCACGACGGTCTGGCGCCGTCTGGTGAAATACAATCGGTATCCGGGGCCGTGATCAACGCGCAGTTCGCTGACGCCACCGCCGACCAACTTCACGTCGCCCAACAGCCCAAGCGCCACGCGAGCGATACGACCCGCGATGCGGCTCCTTGCACGGTCGTCCGGGAGCGCTTCCGGCCACGCCTTGAAGGCGGGCGTCTCCTCGACGTCGAGCATACGTGAACCATAGTTCACAGGTTAGGGCGAGGTCAATCCACCCGCTCCATCAACGCTCCTTGGTATAGGGAATCCCGCCGGCGCGCGGCGGGATCGCGCGTCCGATGAAGCCTGCCAGCAGCACCACGGTCAAGATGTAGGGCAGGGCCTGGATGGCCTGGACCGGCACCTCGCCCAAGCGGGGGATGACGATCCCCCAAAAAAGATGAAGCTCCGGGAGCACCGTGCCCTGCAGGCGGATCGCGGCCGCGTCGAGGAAGCCGAACAGGACGCAGGTGGCGAGCCCCGGCCAGGGGCGCCACTTGGCGAAGACCAGCGCGGCCAGCGCGATAAAGCCCTTGCCGGCCGTCATGTTGGTGAGGAAGCCCGCCGCCTGGCCGACCGACAGATAGGTGCCGGCGAGCCCGCAGAGCACGCCGCAGATCACCACGGCGGCGTAGCGGATGCCGCGCACCGAGACGCCGGCCGTGTCGACGGCGGCCGGGTTCTCGCCGGTGGCGCGAAGGCGGAGCCCGAACCGCGTCCGGTAGAGCGCGAAGGCTGTGAGCGGCACCGCCGCGAGCGCCGCATAGGCCAGCACGTTCTGGCCCGAGAGGAGGTCGCGGTACAGGGGGCCGAGATAGGGCAGGGCGCCGATCCGCGCGGCCCCCGGCCAGGTCAGGCCCTCGAAGCGCGACGCCGCGGCGGTGAGCTGCGGGGTGCGGCCCCCTTCGGCGAACCAGGCGTGGCCCACGGTGGCGGTGAGGCCCGCCGCCACCGTGTTGATGGCGGCCCCCGACACGATCTGGTTGCCGCGCGCCTCGATCGCGGCGAAGCCGTGCGCGAGCCCGAACACGACCGAGGCCGCCACGCCGGCCCCGAGCCCCGCCCAGGCACTGCCGGTCGCCCAGGCCGCCACCGCGGACGCGAAGGCGGCGGCCAGCATCTTGCCTTCGAGGCCGATGTCGAAGATGCCGGCCCGCTCGGACCAGAGCCCGGCCAGGCAGGCGAGGATCAGCGGCACCGAGAGCCGCAGGCTCGACGCCAGGATCAGGGCCGCGGCCGCGACGGCGTCCTCCATCAGGGCAGCTCCCCGCCGGGCTCGGCGACGCGCGCCGGCACGGTCGTCTCGCCGGTCTCGCCCGGGCCGAGACGGGCCGCGAAGAGCCGCGCCAGGCCCCGCCGGAACAGCCCTTCGAGCGCGCCCGCGAAGAACACCACGAGGCCCTGCACCACGACGATCATGTCGCGGGTGATCTTGGGCTCGTCGAAGGCGAGTTCCGCGCCGCCCTGGTAGAGCACGCCGAACAGGAAGCTCGCCAGCACCACGCCGAGCGGATGGCCGCGGCCCATCAGCGCCACCGCGATGCCGACGAAGCCGTAGCCCGAGGTGAAATCGAGCAGCAGCCTGTTCTGCACGCCCATGATCTCGTTGACGGCCACGCCGCCCGCGAGCGCGCCCGACAGCGCCATGCACAGCACCGTGACGCGGGCCGGCGAGATCCCGCCATAGAGGGCCGCCCAGGGGTTCCGCCCCACGGTGCGGATCTCGTAGCCGGTGCGGGTGCGCCACACGAAGACCCAGACCGCGGCGGCCGAGAGGAGCGCCAGGACGAAGCTGAGGTTCAGCGGCGTGGTCGGGGCGGCAATGCCGATGGCGGCCAGCACCGACCGCATCGACGGCACCGCGGCGGCCGGCGGGAAAGCCGCCGACTCGGCCTGCATGGAGCCCGGCGCGCGCAGCACGTTGACCAGGAGATAGGCCATCAGGGCCGAGGCCAGGAAGTTGAACATGATGGTCGTGATGACGATGTGGCTGCCGCGCCGGGCCTGGAGCAGTCCCGGCACATAGGCCCAGGCGCCGCCGAACAGCGCCGCGGCCCCGACCCCGAGGGGGAGCAGGAGCCAGGCCGGCAGGGCGCCGCCGTGCAGGCAGACCAGGGCCGCGCCGAGCCCGCCCACATAGGCCTGGCCCTCGGCCCCGATGTTGAACAGCCCGCCCTGGAAGGCCAGCGCCACGGCGAGGCCCGTGAAGATGAAGTCGGTTGCGTAGTAGAGCGTGAAGCCGAGGCTCTCGCCGCTGCCGAGGCTGCCCTGGACGAGTTCGCGCACCGCCACTACAGGATCGACCCCGATGGCCGCCACCACGAGGCCGCCGACCAGCAACGCGGTGGCGACGCTGAGCAGTGGCACCAGGACCACATCGGCCCAGCCGGGCAGGGGCCGGGCGGCGCTCATGCGGGAAGCGTCAGGTTACCGTGCTGGTCGAGCGGGAAGAACGGGTTATGGGCGACTTCCCAGACGTGGCCGTCGGGGTCGGCGAAATAACCCGAATAGCCGCCCCAATGCGTCGGCTCGGGCCGCTTCAGCACGGTGGCGCCGGCCGCGACCGCCTGGGCGAAGAGCTCGTCCACGGCCTCCGGGCCGCGTAGGTTCTGGGCCAGGGTGACGCCCGAGAAGCTGGGCTTCGCGGCCGGCACGGCGGCGTCGGCCGCGAGCGCCATGTCGGCCATCAAGGCCTCGCGGCCGAACAGCGCGAGCGCCGTGCCGTTCAGCTGGAAGAAGACGATCTCGTCGCCCTGGCTGGCGCTCGACGCCGTCCAGCCGAGCTTTTCGTAGAAGCGGCGTGCCGCGGGAACCGAGGCAACGCCCAGCGTCACGAGGGAGAGTCTCTGCTCCATCACGCCGCTCCTTCCTCCATCCCGGCCATCATCAGGCCGAGGTCGCCCACGAAGGCCGGGTCCTCGGCGGCGCCGGGCGGAGGACGACGGCTGCCGGTGAGGCGGCCGCCGCACATGACGAGGATGAGGTCGCTCAGCGCCAGGATCTCGTCGAGCTCGACCGAGACGACCAGGATCGCCACCCCCGCGTCGCGCAGCGCCACAAGGCGCCGGTGGATGAACGCGATGGCGCCGATGTCGACGCCGCGGGTCGGCTGGCCGGCCAGCACCACCTTGGGGCCGCGCTCCATCTCGCGGGCCAGCACGATCTTCTGCTGGTTGCCGCCGGAAAAGTTCGCGGTCTTCAGCCGCGGCGCGATCGGGCGGACGTCGTAGGCTTGCATCTTGCGGGCCATGTCGCCCAGCACGGCCCCGCGGCTGAGGAACGGGCCGGAGCCGAAGCGCGGGTCGCGGTGGATGCCCAGGATGGCGCTCTCGCAGGCCTCGAAGGTCGTCACCAGCCCCATGCGGTGCCGGTCTTCGGGCACGTGGACGAGGCCGAGGGCGCCCATGGAGCGAGGGTTGCGCGCGGCGGGGCCTATGGCGCGGCCGTCGACCAGGATCTCGCCCGCCGCGATCGGCCGCATGCCGGCCAGGGCTTCGAGCAGTTCGGACTGGCCGTTGCCGGCGACGCCGGCCAGCCCTGCGATCTCGCCGGCCCGCAGCGTGAAGGAGACGTCGTCCACGACCTTGAGGCCGTTGGCGTCGAGGGCTGTGAGGTTGCGGACGTCGAGCCGCGGCGGCCCCGGCCGGGCAGGCGGGCGTTCCACGGTGAGCGACACGCGGCGGCCCACCATGGCGTCGGCGAGCCTGGCCGGCGAGGTCGCGGCCGTCTCGACGGTCTCGACCATTGTGCCGCCGCGCATCACCGAGACGCGGTCCGTGACCGCCATGATCTCGCGCAGCTTGTGGGTGATCAGGATCACGGTCTTGCCCTCGCGCTTGAGGGTGCGCAGCATGTCGAACAGCCCGTCCGCCTCGGCCGGGGTCAGCACGGCCGTGGGCTCGTCGAGGATCAGGATCTCGGCGCCGCGCAGCAACGCCTTCAGGATCTCGACCCGCTGCCGCATGCCGACCGCGAGGTCGCCCACGAGGGCGTCGGGGTCGACCGCGAGGCCGTAGAGGCGCGCGAGTTCGGCGAGGCGGGTCCGAACCCGCGCGGCGCCGCGGCCCAGCAGGGCACCGCCTTCGGCCCCGAGCATCACGTTGTCGAGGACGCTCAAGGTGTCGACCAGCATGAAATGCTGGTGCACCATGCCGATGCCGTGCCGGATCGAATCCTTCGAGGCGGCGATGCGGACCGGCTTGCCCCCGACCCGGATCTCGCCCGCATCGGCCTCGTAGAAGCCGTAGACGATCGACATCAGCGTCGACTTGCCGGCGCCGTTCTCGCCCACGATGCCGTGGATCGTGCCGGCCAGCACCGACAGGTTCACATCGCGGTTGGCCCGCACGGGGCCGAAACTCTTCGCGATGCCGACGAGGTCGAGGGCAGCGGCGCCATCCTTCTCCTGCTGGCGGGAGAAGGTATCGGCCCGCGCAGCGGGCGCGCGAAGCGGCGACGGATGAGGGGGCTCCCGGCGCTTCAAGATTCCCTCATCCGACCCGGCTGCGCCGGGCCACCTTCTCCCGTTTCACGGGAGAAGGACAGCGGATCAGTCGGGGCATTTGTTGTCGACCATGTAGTCGTGCACGGCGATCTTGCCCGACTCGATGTCGGCCGTGGCCGCCTCGGCCGCCTTCTTCATGTCGGGCGTGATCAGGTCCTTGTTGAACTGGTCCTGGGCGAAGCCGACGCCGTCCTGTTGCAGCCCGAGCACCGAGATGCCGGGCTTCCAGGCGCCGTTCTTGGCGTCCA
>JAABUY010000784.1_pt1 | contig 50278 bp, 55 predicted proteins | sample 5560271 | NCBI WGS metagenome assembly JAABUY01 (sample SAMN10711886, study PRJNA513374) | rock metagenome | isolation source: Antarctica rocks | place: Antarctica: Victoria Land, University Valley | reverse complement strand
TATTTCATCCTGACCTGCTTCGCCCTGCCGCCGACGATCCCTTGCCTGGTCAAAAGAACGAATCCTCAGGTTCAATAGTGGTAAACGACGAAGACGAGTGGGAAATCGATGATATATTGAATTCCCGCCGGTATCGGAGACGACTTCAGTATAGAGTCAAATGGAATGACTATGACAATGACCTCAATTGATACAACGCTGATGGCGACGAATTTATGAACGCTCAGGAGGTCGTTGACGATTTTCATATTCGATATCCGAACAAACCGCGCTAATCGACGATTCAACCAATCACGATTTAACAGGCCTGGGCCTGTGAAATCGTGATTGGGCAATCAACCGAGCCGGGCAGGAAATACATTCATGCGGACATGAATCGTCGAAGGGGGGGGGTAATGTCACGATCCTAGTCTTGCCAGGCTCAGCCTTCTAGCCTTGCCAGGCCTATCCTCGCTTCGTCACCTTGACTAGTCCCTATTGGGCCTAGCGTCGGCTGAGGAACACACATATGTAGCCAGCTTCTTTCCTGTAGCTACCTTTCTTTCTTAGCATTTATCTTCTAGTTAAATGACACCTCTATCTGACCCGCTCTAGGCAGGCCCCTAACATCTTTTCACTACATATACATTCTCTCTCAATCAGGTTTAGCGATCATCAAAATAGAGTTAGCGATTGAAAAGCTGTAATTCTTAGAGATACTCATATTTATATGAGCTCATCACCAAAAATCAAGTATCGCTGAGAGCGAATGTTTTTTCGAACTGAATTTACATAGTTTGATCAAATGTGAAACATCTCATAGAAGTCTTCAGCTAATCTTTGAACAGAGACTCAGCTAAAGCTTCATTCTCTCTATCTTCTCGATCTCGATCTCTATCTCTATCTTCGTCTCTAACTTTATCTCTTCTATCTTCGCTTCGACTTCTATCTCTATCTCTATTCTCTTTCGCTTGTATTTGTTCTAACTGTTGCTTATGATGCGTACGAGCTGCAGCTGCAGTTAAATCAACGATTTATCTCGAGCTCTTGCAATAGATGAATTTTGCACTAGTAATAATGAATCAATAAATTTATTCAAAGCTATCTTCAACTCGCTATTTACATTCACTATTCTAACTGATTTGATGAAACGTCAGTGAGAATTTGTCAAAGCATAATTCTTGCATGACTTTGATTAACTATATCGTCTTTGATCTGATTGATCAAAGTCAGTTTTTGTAGTGTTGAATGAGATTCAGATAGAATAGAATCGTGATTATGAGCTGAGTTCTCGATTCTGAGCAATTAATCAATCTTCGCAAGCAATCATTTAGTTATTGCTTTGAAGAAACATTCAATGAGCTTTGAGTCGACGTGTAGTCTCTTTTGCTCGTCAGTATCACCTGTTATCATTTCTATCATATCTCAGTCAAATTTTATTCTTGATTTTCCGCTTGTTTTTGTTCAAGCGAGCGACTCAACTGATGATGAGCGCATGATCATGAGCTTCAGTCCACGGATTGACGACGACGATGAGCTTCTCGTCGCTCACATAGAGCTTACTCACTGAAGAAAGTACAAGATTCATGACGACAATGAGATGATGAATAGATAGAGTAGTCAATTGATAAAGAAGAATGCATGCACGTTGCTATGAATATTATGTCGCTAGATCTATCTTGATGACTGCTAAATTCAGCTGAAAGAGAGTGTATATGTAGTGAAATGAGAATGTACATGTAGTGTACGTTTAGTGATTTTCTTAATAAAATGTATGTTTTATTTTATAAATTGTTCATGCTCACTTTTCTAAAAAATATTACAGATCATACACAGTAAATTGTAATTGTAATTGTAATTGTAATTGTAATTGTAATTGTAATTGTAATTCATACACTCTTGTGACATCGATTTAAGTTCAACTCATAAGAAAAACTATGCTATTTATATCGAATGAACAAAATTCTCTGAGAAAGAAAATCGCTCATCGACTACATAACAACTTCACATCATCGAAACAATAAATTTGAAACAATAATATCAATAATGAATCTATAGCTTTTATTCAGTGCATGACGCTTAAATAAACTCTTGATGAGAATGTCTGTGCTGTTTATCTGCAATGCATCGTTCTTGCTCTACTCTTCATTGATGATATTTTATACAACGATGTTTTGATCTTCGATCGCGAAGATAAATTCTTTGCATTCATGATGCTTGTGATTATAACGCAGAAAACTGTGTTCTTCTGCTTGATGATTATCATTTATTGAGCAGAAAAATATATGATGAAAGAAAGATGTAAATGATGAGAAGATAAAGTATAATTATATTGAATAAATTATTAATATAAACATGCAATTACAATCATTCAATGCATGATTCTGATCAATAGTAAAGAATGCATTCTGATCATTTTCATGAATTCTCAATTTTTCATGTAGATAGATGTATGATTTAATGTTAAGTAAAGAAGATGAACTTAAGCTTTCTCAATATATCAACATGATCGACGAGTCATTACTTCTTTGAACATTGTAATCATGATTTTCAGACTCATCATTTGAAATAATTATTTTATCTAATATCTTTTCATCAATTATTTGATGATATTATTGATGTGATGAAGATGTTTCAATATTGATGCAGTCAATGAATCATGAATTCTTCAATCACTTGTAATCATAATTCTCAGATTCTTCACTTAAGTTGTTTATTTCACTAGTAGTATCTTTTCATTTCTTACTGACATCAACATGTGACATATCATTAATCTTCTTCATAAATTGACTTTCATGTAAATAAATGTATGACTTGATATCAAGTAAAGAAGATGAATTCAAGCTTTTTTAATATATCAGCATGATCAATGAATCATTACTTCTTCAAACATTGTAATCATGATTCTCAGAATCATCATCTGAAATGATTATTCTATTTAATATTTTTTCATCAATTACTTAATGATATTATTGATGTGATGAAGATGTTTCAATATTGATGTAATCAATGAATCATAAATTCTTCAATCACTTATAATTACAATTTACAGACTTTTCATCTGAATTGTTTATTTCACTAGTAATATCTTTTCATCTTTTACTGACATCAATATATCATTAAACTTCTTTGTAAATTGATTGTAACTGTTAAAAGAAATGTTGTCACATAAATGAAAATTCTGCATAATGACTTTTCTGATCATGCAACGTTTTAACATCATTTATCGAAAATATGTTGTATACATTACATGCAACATACATAAGACATAATTTTTATGCTGATTTTTTTCTTAAACTTGAGAAATTATTCAAAGAACTTTCTTGCAGCAGATTCACAGTTCAAGATGAATGAGATTTTTCATTACTTAAATTTCAACAGTTTACTTTTTAAGCATGAGTTGCAGATGTTTCATCAATGATACACATGTATATTGCAATCGATTTCTTCTTTAATCACATCAACATATGTTACTGTTTTTTCAAGTTATACAAATGATGTCTTTGATTAAAAATTGATTTTATCATTAAAACATTTAAGAATCAAAGTTCAGTGAAGAAATGAGATTCTTGAAATCAACAGTCATCATCATTGTATATCATGCTTCGCAGATGCTCACTTCGCTTGTAAAGTGTACAACTCATCTGTTTTACATTATCTGTAAAAATCTTTCTTATGCAAATTGATCATGTCTTGCAAAGATGTTCATCTGCTACACTTTTAATCAGACAGTATAGTTCAATCAATTCTTTATTAATTCGCTTGTGTTTCTCTTTTCTTAATGAAGTCTTTTCATCAGCGTATTATTTATGTATAGAATGTCTGTATCTGAACGTCTGTCAAACGATATTAACAAGATTTTCAAGTTTGTTCATGTCGAACTTAACAAGACTCGTGAGTTGCTCATGTTGTAGTAACAGACACGCAGTCTTAACAAGATCTATACGTAGTTAACATGTAAATTTAAAGAATGTTCATGATTTAAGTTCTTTCTGCTAATCATTTTCAACAGATCAAACGCGAGAATGTTCTGTCTCAGTTCTCGTCATCGCGAACACGACTCGATGATGAGATACTGAATCAAATGATTTTCATAAATGATTTCTCTCGTAGTTCTGCGTTCTAGTTGACTTTCTCATCTGCGTACAGATTGCTTATAGCATGCGCATTGAGATTATCGAGATCTGCGAGGTCGTGAAAACTCTGCACGCGGCCAACGCACAGCGCTTCACCATCAAGCAGCGCATCGATGTCGTTCAAACTTTTGATAACCTCTAGGCTCTACTGTAGCTAGACAGTAGGTTCGTAGTCAGCATCGCGTACAGGTGGGTTTCATCGCTGACTCATACACAGTAAATATTAATATTAATTTTTAAATGATATAAAACTTATCAAGCATTAATTAAACAATAATTAAATTACTGCGAGAGTCGCTCGTTCGCAGAGAATTGACAATGCGCGCCTTGTTTCAGCATCAAGCTTCTTCAGCAAAACAAAAACAATAAGTTGTCTATTACATATCAGACCATTAACAACATCATCTTAGCAAGCATGTCGAGATGTAATTTCATAGTAAGAAAGATTGTCGTTGCAAAAATCTTGACGCTAACCTGATAAATAGCCAGGTTCACTGGGTGAGGCCATCCAACTCACCTTAGGCGAGAACCGACTTCAGGGAGATTTGTTGATGTCCCCTGAGCCTTGGGAAGACGAATTTATTCGTGCGGAAAGTAGGGAGGTCATTGCAACCGCGTTTGAAGCGTGGAACCTGGTGATCAAACTCCGATTCTTCGTGGAGAAAGAACTTCCCAGCGAGAATTTCGAAGCTTTCCTGTCAACTGAGCAAAGAAACTCTTTTGAACTAATCCTCGAATGGCTACATTGTTATCTAGACCGCCGAACATACGAAACCATCAATTATGATGCTTCTGGGAATAGTCGAGATGAGTCCTTGTGGCCGCTTTTGAAAGAGAGCGACATTTACCTGCTTTACCCTCTTTATAGAAGCCCTTGGAAACCGCCACTAAGAGGGTTCCGGCTCTTTACCAAGAAAGCGCTGCTACAGAAGCTTTCCGCATCTGCATCCTATCCATTGGTATCTGACTCCATTCCGTCATTAATCGATGCCGATGATAGTTCAAGCCGGCTACCGAAGACAACCTATGATCGGCAGCTTCAACGCCTTTTCCAAATCGAGTTTGAACTTGAAGAAACTGTCAATGAGAAGAAATTGAGTGCTATTAGACAACTTGCCGCTAAGGAAGCCTCGTGTTGAAGAATCGCTGTGTACTGCTCTGAATCCAAGGTGGGAATTGCAGTAGACAGGATGGTAAAAGATTGGCCGAGACCTGAAATCAATAATTCCTATAATCATAGGCTTCCCTTAGACCAGTCTGGGCGACACTCAACACCATCGAAACGTACATCACAAGATTACCTGAGTCGTTTCGAAGCCCATATCGAACCTTGTAATTGGCTTTCCGATAACAAACATCATTCCGGCCTTCCATTTTATTTATGAAATGTGAAAAACAAACGGACAGTCGAGACCAGTAGCCTACAGTCAACCATGCTCTACACGGCGATTAGTCATACTTGGGGACGCTGGAAGAAGTCAACGCCACCTGTGAGAGTTGATGGCGTCGAGAATTGGCTGATACCAGAGAATGAAATTTTCAACGTCAAAAATCTTCCTCAGATTCTCGTTGATGTACCAACAAAAACCTCATACGTCTGGTTCGACCTTCTTTGCATCCCGCAAGATCGGTTTGCAAGAGCATTAAAGGAGATAGTCAGACAAGCTACAATTTTCAGGAAAGCTCAGTATGCAATTGCATGGTTGAATACAATAGAGCATTGGTCAGGCCTAAAAGGGGCGGTGGAATGAATTTCATTGAAGTATATGCTTTACACGAGTCACGAATACTTCTCAGGACAACTCGATATGAATTCAGAAGTTAGGTTCACATTTGACAGTGCCTCTACTGCAACGGAACTTTTCCAACCTTATGAATATCGAGCGGGAATACATAGGAGTGATATGATACCTTTGAGATGGTTTACATCTCTATGGACCTTACAAGAAGCCTGCCTTCGTCCGAATCTATTGTTGTGCAAGCAAGATTGGGAGATTCTGAGTGCAGGATCGCAGATGTCGGTATCGCTAGATGATCTTATCGCATTGATGAGATGGATTGTGCATGATCTTGCATCATTTGAGACCCTCTGTGATTCAGACTCTACTCAAAGCCATCAGCTTGACTCTACGTATCATAAGATCACATCAGCTAGAAAGCTAGAGGCTCTGATACACGGTGGAAAATATTCTAGAGGCTTTGTCGAGCTGTTCGAACTACTAGAGAGAATAAGCATGCTAGAAGATCCTGAACGGGAAACAATTACCAGACTCGGAGTTCAAAGGCATTGCAGTGAGGGTCGTGCAGAGGCGATCATGTCTGTAATTGGTGCAACGAACTGGTGGACTGAAGCTCTTCGCAGCGGGCACAATGCAAATGCAAATCTCGTTCTCGGCTTATATCCATTGGCCTTTCTCCGGGAAGTGGTAAGCATCATAGGATCTCAATTCTACAACTCAGTCATCGTTCGTTCAGCCAGCCACACCGAAATCCTTCACAAGCCTAACATCCGCGGCTCACTTCTACCATTTTCGCCAGTACACGATCAAGGTAGCGACAAGAAGTTTGATGGGTACTCAGAAGCGGATGTAGAGGACTATCCTTCGGTGCAGACTTGGACTATTAACTCAGACGGATCCGTCACAATCCCTGAAGCAGCGATCCTGACAGAGCCCGCGGTATCCCCGAATTATAAGTTGATAGGGAACATTTGCTTAGCTTACGTCTCAGACAAGGAGACTTCTTATGTCAAAAATCCTTGGAAGATGGATCAAGACACGCGATACCAAACGGTTGACCTTTGGGAATGGAAAGCCAAGCCATTCTCCAGCTTACCTACCCACTTGGTCGCCCTTCACAGCGCGCAAAAACTTGGGAAAGAATCCGTCTTCGGAATCGTGTTGAAGGAGATTGAACAAAACGTTCTCGTCAAGATCGGAGTCTTCAATTCGAGACCCTATGGGCCCCAGGCATCCCAGCAGAATATATTTCCCACACGCTATCCAAATTGAACAGTGCTGTGATCGACTCTGTAAGCCTAAATATGATGAGCAAACTGGCATAGCAGTAAATCATATGAGCTAGCACTCTGTTGGTCTGCGGACATTCTCATAGGCCCAGGCAGGTATGACTCCACGATTCAGGATCCCTAAAATAGACGGCAGCACCAAACACAATCCTCGGTGTGCTCGCAGTACAAAATTCGTTACTCAGGGAGTCAAGACATCAATGACTAATCCACCACCTTCCTCCTTGCCATCCTCATGCCAGCTCCTTCACCCTGAATCTCATTCAATCTGTCAAAAAAATTTAAAACCACAACAGCTATTTATTTCCCCTGCACAGATGAACTTCCCTCGTCTTCAGCGACCCCCCTACAACCCCTTTCCTTCCTCCGCTTTTCTTGCTTTGGAAGCATCCTATCGATTCCGCTCGATCTTTCTGCCTTCGATCTGCGATTTAGTGCTTTTCGCACTCGTAAATGGTTGTTGCGCTGTTTGTGGTCGACATTGCGATGACCGGGGAGGGGGGGGGAGCTGAGGTGGGAGGTGGTGTTGCGGGGGGGGGTGGGGACAGAATGCGCGAGGCTCGTTGGGGGCGGGTGAGGAGTGTTTCATGTAGAGGCGTAGTTGATGAGCCGGGCAAGAGTCATATACGGGCTTCTCCGTGGGGTGGTATTTACGCTGTGCGCTCTACTGTGCTCAATGTGATCGACATTCGCTGTGCTGACACATGACGTCTCTACACGATAGCGAATGAGATGAAGGGTGCCGAAGGTTTTCCAATATGTGCGTGCTTTGCAAAGATAAAATACACTTTTGAACTATATAGTCGTTGATATACTAGCGCTTAATACATTTTATACATGGGAAAGTCCGGATTCTGCGTGTTTGTCTGCCCGTTTGCGAGGACTGCACAAAAGTTGATGACGTGACCAAACTATCATCATGCTCCACTGGCTTTGTTTCAAGCTTTTCAATTTGACTTGTCGCCCGTTCTTTGCAATATATCAGAGGTGCTGTCGGACTCGGTCCCGTCAACCTCTTTCACTTCTTTCTCAGGTCCGCCCTGTCTCTGTGCCAAGAGCGCTTCGACGGTCTGTTGGCCCGCACCATAACTTCCCACGTAGATCCGGGTCAACTTCCCCATGATAGCGCTTCTTCTATCGCTCTGCAGGTAAGCGATTCGCTCTTCGTTGTCTCCTTCGGAGAACCTCTGAGCAAGTCTTGATTCCGTAGTCGCCCACTGATGCCCTCGGGCATAGCGGTAAATATACATGGCTGTAGTGGCGTAAAGCTGGTATGAGAGCCACAAGAACTGCAACCCGACAGGCATCCATAAAAGGGAACAGACTAGTCCGATTGGGAACAACGCACCGAACGCAATGATGATGCCAAGCTGAGTAAGTTCTCGCCAACGAACGCGGATCGGATGGCCGTAATGTCTGAAGAACTGGAGGACAACAGATTCCGTGCCTTCGACGACGAGGAAGCCGTGGCCTTTTGTATTTACCTCGAACTGTTTGGTGCTCTCTGGATGGGTGTCTTTCGAGGCCAGCTTTCCTTGAAGGTCTTCCCGAGGTATGACAGATATAACGCTCACTAATTTGAGGAATAGAGGCATCAGCCAAAGCAGGCTGAAATATGATCTCCAATATCCGAAGGCAAGACCTGCAGCGGCGAGGCCAGTGATCTCACTCCAGATAATAGTAAGGATGCAACGAAGTGTGATTGTGCTAGCGTCATTCCGGACAGTTTTCTTGGAGTCTTTGACTGTTTCCGAGTGTGATAATTCCAGGAGGCTCACTACCGATCGTGCTCTAACGATCTTCCGTTCCGTGATGCCGTCTTCCGCATGACGTTCTTTATCAATTGTCGCCGGCATCGCGACTCTCTGAACAGCTCGAACCCATACGCCGCTCCTAACGTGTTCTTTGCCCACGACCTTTTGCTGCTCATGGACCTTGTACTTAAGCCCGCTGTCGTGGAAGAAGGCAGTGCCTAGCATGTTGCCAAGACTGCGACCTCTGAACAGACCATTGCGGTGCATCGTGTCCAGAGTTGCTACAGCAGCCCTGTGAAGCGGTCCGCCCATGGGCGTCAAGAAACCAATCTGAAGAAAATCCTGCCGGGACACAGCGTTAAAGAAGCGTTGGGGCCACAAAAGCCGCTCAAAGACGTCTTCAGTGGCCGCCTCGGCACCAATGTAGCCTACAAGGGTTCCTAGGGCACTGATGACAGCCGTTGTCTGGGACGAGTCTATCGACATGATGCGCAACGCTGGAGAAGACTTGGGGAGGTAGGGTTCTCGAGTCTGGGACAAGAAGATGGACTGACGGCCATGTTGAGGAGGGGCCATCTCGAGCTTATTTGCCTTGCAATGTTGGTGTGAGGATCACGCTCGTGCAAGGCACATACCATAGCTCAACTTCGATATTACGGGTGTTCTCTGCACAGCCTGATCCGCCCTGCCTTGTTAGTGCTCATTCTTTCAGGTCGGGAGCCTAATATTATACAGTAGACCATGACCGATCTTGTACTGCAGTGGATAGTACATTGATGATTTGACTACTCCGCCGGTGTTGTTTTCCTGCATGACGCAAGAAGATTCCTGACATAAGGTGGTAGTGGACTCATCAAGCGTTTCCGTGCACGGCTTAGTGCTTGTACGAGGGTTCGCCACCTCGTTTCAGCTCGCGAGGGGTTGGAAAAGTTGAGCCGAGGTCGGAAAGAAGACTTGGCGTCGGGTTGGAAAAGCTTCGGAGGCTATGCGAAATGTCAAGACCATTAAGCGAGGCCACCAAAGAATCCACATCTGATCACTGAAGGCCTTGACTGTGCATATGCGCAGCATCAACTGAGCATAAAGAAACATCAATGAACGACGAAAGCATCAACGCTGAAAATCGAGCGAATGAGATAACAGATTGGCTAAATGATTTGAATGTGAGAGTCGCAGTTTGCATGTCGCGCATATATTAAAAAGAAACTCAGCTCGCTCAAGATTCGTGCAATGCAAATGTCAAAGACGATGGGAAAAGTGATGATGCAATCACGAGCAGAACGACGAGAATGAAGAAGAAAACACATGAGATAGATCTGATGAAGATAATGTGAACAATAGCTTGTGAACAAGCATGTCACAAGTTGAGTTCATGATTTGCATGTTTTGTGTATAGACATAGCTACAATACTTCGCTCTTGCTGTTTTAGTCAGATTATCACGCATGAGCGAAGCATATACCTGTTCTGCCCTCTAGCTATTTTAGCTTAAATAGTATTAATTCTTGAACTCATGATTAGTATATGCAGAAAGCTGAGCCGAGGTTGGAATAATTTTGAGATCATGGTTACGAGTAGCCTATGCAGAAAGTTGAGTCGAGGCCGGAAAAAAAATATCCGACCCTGGCTCAACTTTTCCAACCTCTCATCAGCTGTAACCCTTGCACATCGTGATACCTACATTACTTCTTCGTACTCTCTAGATATTTATAGCAAACAAAGAAGGTCTTCTGGAAGAAGCTTCTGGAGTGACTGCAGTATGACTGCACGATACGTGAAGCATTCCGTCTCGGTGTTGGCATTTGAGCGCCCTTGTCCTCGTTGGTCTGCCTCACCCATTATTGCCTCAAACCTTTCTCCGGATAATGAAATCGACTCTTACCAACTGCGCTATCTGCAAGCCGGGAGATTCTATGTGGGAGAAAGGTGAAGATCAAGAGCAAGAGGAGCCTTGAAAAACAACTCAACAAGGCGTCCAGAACGCTCTGGACCCCCAGCCGCTCTGCCAAAAGCACGTCTGTATGTATGATGCACGCCATCCGCCGCGATGATCAACCATGAATGAGGACCCCTGTTGGTGCGGATCCCATACTTGAATAGCGATATTTGCCGACAAATCAGAATCTCCGTTTATCGATGGCGTTCCTATTCACAGATCACATCTTGCATCGATGGACAGTCTGTCATAACAAGGCAGTTAGGTTGAAAAGAAGAGGGTAAAAATCGTCTCCCCTCGTTTCTTCTGCCATTCGCACTATTTCTTCCAGCAACGTCATCGTCGTTTCTTCCATAGGTGTCGACTTCTTCTCCTTGTTCAACATATCGGCTGTGAATCTATTCAAGTTCCATCCTTGAAAAGTTTTGTCATTACGTTGGGATTGATCGAATGCTTCTTAGTCACGGCAGTGAATCGTCTCAAAGCTCAGCCCATCGGTTTCAAATTGATCAACACCACAACCGAGCCCGCCTGGAAGAATACTATCTAAAATTTCGATTGGAGTTGACGAGCCAACTAACGTCATCCGAAAATTCCTTGCGTTTGCTCCCAATCTGCACTCAAATCTTCCAGAAGCTCTCTCTCCGGCGCTGCGCCTCGTCCGTCAGGTCGTCCAGCCAAATGACTAAGATCCCAGATGCATAACCCTAGCCTGCGCCACACGTCCCCTTCACTAACGTGCTGCTTGACCAATATAAGTCCGATATTGAACCGATCACCAGTAAAATAGGATCGACGACCGCCCGATAACTCCCACCAGTCATCGCGGTGTTATTCGTCGATGAAGCGCCCTAGTAAAAGAACAAATCCGGCGAGGTGCTTCTGCCCAAAATATTCCACCAGCTCAGTTGCGTGCTTGTGCTGGCGCTCGTCCCTTGGTATGTCCTCTTGTGAGCTGTCCGTGAAAGTACTCCGTGGCAATAACAATGTAGAATCAAGTCTCATCTACTACGTGCTTTTACCTCCGATGATTTTAGCAGCAGCGCCACGACTATCGACCAACTTCCAAGCCTTCTGTAATTGTTCAGCTGGACATATTTTGCCTGAAAACCAGCCCCACATAACAACGTCGATTTCCTATGTGATAATTAACACAACGGCGTGTGGTCTCCCATCATGCTGCTGGTGATACAGAATGGAACTTTGGTGGCTAGATCTGGAACGATAGAATTGCTGCTGACTCTACAGCCCTGGCCATTTGTTGATGAATTAGTGTGAACATGCATTTGGCCCACAATCGGGAACTTTGTTGCCAGATGCTGCCCGGGCTGCAGTTCTAATTCCGGCAATTGAGGTGGATTTGCAATGTCTGCGTCAGGAGCCGAGATGCCAAGTTGGAAACCGAATACTTGCATAATATCATAGATACGATCCACAGGTCTCGAGTACGTCCGATTCGAGGCCACCGCGTAAAGTGCCATAGGATTTTCAACGGCGAGTGCTCCAAGGCCACTTTTTTCCACGACCTCGAGAAACTTAGACTCTGCTGGTAGGATTGGGTGGCCCAAGGTGTTTTTCTCTGTTGGAATACGAGGTCATATGGGGGCATATTGATATTGAGGTTGTTGCTGTTAGGAGTCTATCTAGGAGCGAGCAGGTGAAAACTCTACTAGCGGGCCCCAGCCCTACCAGCCCTATGAGGTGGAGGTTACCAACTCCCCTATTTCCAACATTCTCCGCCACACTGGCTCTGCAGATCTTGCTAGAAGACTCGCACGTTTCAAATATATCGCGGAGCTGTGGAGCTTGAGGCTGCAAAACTTCTATCTCGCCCGAGATCAAATAAGCCCATTGACTAAGGAAAGCTTCCTGTAAGGTCCACAACGAGCTGAACCATCTGTCTTGTGTGATAGACTTGATACTCGCCAGAGCTATAGGTAGCCGGGTCTCGGTATCTGCGATGACGGCGGAAGATCTACGAGTTGGTGAACTGAGCCAGCTGTCTTTGATTTTCGTTCTAATGCTCCTCCCCATTTTGAAAAGCCGCTGCCGATTATCTGCAAAGGAAGCCGTGCTCTGGTTTTTCGGGATGCTGGTCCAATTATGAGAAGTCGGAAGATTCTCAGCTTTACCCAGATGCATCCGTTCGGCCGCTTCTTGTGCAACACGCAGTTGCCGGATACTCTTCTCGAGATTTTCATGTGTAGACTGGGTCAAACAGACAGAACCTCGCTTTGCTTCTCGGAAGATCCTGGCTTGGCGTCCGATTTCAAATGCCATTTGAGGATGATCAGGTGTTTGGTTGATGCAGGCAACATCCAACCAAACAAATTCGATGGCGACAATGGAGTGGGCTTTTGTCGGGCTTGGGCGATGGTCGATACTTCGACGGAGGAGCTCTTCAAGCCGAGTGACCGTGAAATGGGCTTCATCTATCCGCGGTATATTCCAATTCACGCCGCGAACCTCGATAGGCTTGACAATAGGGTTGATCGCTTGAAGCGGTAAGCTGATATCGCCCCCAAGTATACGAAATAGCGCTGTAGAAAGGCTTGGTGTGCGTGCCATATCTGTGCCCTTTCTGCCATTCGTAGGATGTCAGGGTTTGTACATGCAGTAATCGCTGCGGCCAATCCCCGATTGAGTCATCCGACTCGGGCTGAGAAGAATCTCGCATTGCGCTTTGGAAATCCAGAAAGGTGTCTCGGACAATGTCAGGCAAGCGTGTTCTTTTTGATGGTCACAATACGATCTTTGCAAGAGCCCTGAAAGTCCCCGAGGCTCTAGAAAGAGATAACGTGAGCGGAGTGGGCATCGCTACTAAGAATGACAGCACCAAAGAAAACGGAAGCCCATTCTTAAGTCCCAGAGCCTCCTAATCTACAATTATTCACGTATCGCATTGATTTGAGGTTAACTTCTTACTTTTTAAGTCTAGATTCCCGTCGTATTGTCATTCTACGTGCCATGTTTCAACGCGAACGGTGAGGTGAGGCTCCAGGTAGGCAAATTTAGCTGCATATTGCCACGAATCGCGCATGACGCCCCACTGGAATGGTTGGTAGGACTCTTAGCTAGATGCTTTCTGCTTGCCTCTTTACAACGGAAAGGTATGGTTGCTGTCCCAGTTTATGGCCTTATCCATTGGTTCTCCAGACCCCGAGCAGCAGCCGAGAGTGTCCCTGCCTCTCGCCATTGCTGCAAGTGGTTGAACGTCAGATAGCGCAATTCTATATGGTAGGCTTGAGAAGGGGAGTCAGAATGATGGAATTAGACTGACTTGCTGGGTAATTTACTTGACAAGATCGAGTCGCTGCAACATAAAATTCTCAGCTAGCCGCAATGACACATCTTCCCTCCTTCCTACCGACGAGGAATCCAGCATTCTCTGCGGCTTGTGTGACATGGACACCTACGAGCCCAACGCTCTGAAGTCCTACGTACAGAGTCCGCCAAGCCAAATTCCCCTCTCCCAATACACCTACCACACCTCCACCACTGGAAAGTCTGATGCAACAATCAACCTCCACGCAAACAAGGACGGACGAGGTTCCAGGACCAGGCTGACATTGGAATCTGGCCACGCCGGCTCTCGCACGTACTGATCATGACGTCCCTCGAGTGGCGGCCGAGAAACAAATACGGCGACCATGCGTCGCCAAAATACAACTCCATCTTGTACACGTGGGGACGGTTCGATCTAGACACTGTCTCTGCGAAGAAAGAAGAAAATGCAGAAATGTTAAGTCTCTCCAGATTAGAGGTGTGAGCTAGCCAGTGCCACGGATCAACCTGGATCATTTCACCGTGGAACAGTTCCGACGCCTTTGCTATCAGGCTTGTACGTTGCCGGACAACGAGGGCGACGGAAAGACTGAGTTTTTGTGGCTGGACGTCGCTTGCATCGATCAGAATGATGGACCGCAGAAGGTGACCGAGATCGGGATGCAGGCGGCGATATTTTACGGTGCTTAGCGAGTATTTGTCTGGCAGACAAAACTTCATGAGAACAATCTTGCGTATGCCTTGGCGAGGCTTTTGGAGAGCTTTGGTAAGTTACAGCAACGATTTTCGGGCGATGAACCGCGCCATCTTTTCAACTTACGTAATTTGGAGGAGGTATTTGGTCGTCTGCTGATAACGGTGTTAGTCTTGGCAGTCACAACTCCCAAAGATGAAAGCATTAGCGTAGAGAAGTTGGATCAAGTCATACATTGCCTTACGATAGCGAGAACAAGTCTCGATGAGCTTTTTGTGGATCCGTGGTCCAATTCCCTATGGACAATACAGGAAGCGTTTCTATGCTAATATGCCTACATTATGCCGCTCCAAGCTAACTTGGCCTTGGTCTGCCCTGGCGCTCTAGGTAAGTAATGCTATGCTAGATTGCAAAGTACCTGCGAGATATGCGCTCTCCTACAAAGCCTCGTTCTTGAACCCGAATGGAAAGCTAGCAAAGAAGCGGGAAGGCTGGATGAAAGCCTACGTCAAAAATTGAAGTATTGCGAAGAGGTACTCCGTAGAAGGTATGATGTGGCACAGAGGGCTTTGGGGACTTGCAACCCGAGATCTAACCGCGCTATATCGAGTAGTGCAATATCGACAAACAAGAAATGACCGAGATCGTGTTCACGGCATTCAACGAGTGTTTGGTTTCCGCCTCGGCGCAAGCGACCCAGCACTGGCCGGGGCTAACTTAGTTTTCAGTCGCTTCTTGTTAGAGAATCAGTTGGGTGAGGCAATCCTAAAGAAATTCCCTGTGCTCAGTCAACTGCACGTGTACGATGAGACGGTAGAGCTGGGGGTGTGGCTGGCAAGTCAGTCCTTCATCCCGCGTACAACATTTTGACATCTGGATGTGATTAGGTAGGACCTCGAATACAGTCCTGGTTGCCAGGTCTCTACTATCAAGTACGAGAAAGGAATTCAATGGGGCGCGTTTCAGGGCTGGGCTTGTTCTTTTGATCAATTTTCAAATGCTTGGCTGGAGTTTAGCAAATGTTCTTGCAGTTTCGGCGATTCCTAGGCTGAAAGTCACAACAAAAAAATTCTCGATGTGGTTCTTTGCCCCAAAAACCTGGAGGATACAAGACCGATATGGTCGTCCTTTGTTGGTATATGAGGGTCAGAAGGAGGTGAAGACTCTGACTCCCGCGCCCTATACTCGTAGGGCTAAGCGAGATTGCCAACGACACAGGGGTAACAGTACTGTTCCCTGTTTCCAACATCCTTCATTCCAGGCAGCCAGGTTACCAACACGATGCTAGCGGAGGTGCTGGAGGGAAAGACCAACATCATTTGGCTTGGTGGATTGATGTGATTGTCGAGAGACTGTTCGATTATGCTGATCTCACCGTCTTACTTCTAGGCAAAATTTGTCATAAAAAAAGCCAGCAAGGTCTGGGAAGATGTCGAGGACTATAATTTTGGATTGATCCTTGTTCACCAGGAAACCGTTGAGCTGTTGTATTGGAAGCGTCTTGGAATCTGTATCTGGAGTTCTAGCCACCCGGATCTTTCACCAGCCATTCCGGTAGAGAATTCCTGGGCAGAAGAGACAGCACCAAAGACGTCTATCACTTGGAAAGAAACGAAAGGAGTTTTTGGCTGAACTCGAACATTAAATGAATGATACTTTGACCGAAAGAAGGCTATCTGCTCGTACAGTCAGCGAAGCAAATAAGCTTGCGTCGGAACGTGAGTCTCGAAACTCGTATTTGTCAAAGCACAAGCCAATTCACGGATCGAGCTATCGGTGTTTCACGCTCATTCCTCGCATTCTCCAGATAGCTGCCCACCTTTACTAGGAAACCAGGTGCCAGCTCTTTCAAAAGTATGCCAACGGTTGCCTTTGGCGCCGAGAAAAGGCAAACTGCGTAGTTGCAGAAAGACGGTTCGTAGTGTGATACCCAGTAATGGAGATCAACATTCTCCTGAGGCATGATCTCTCCAATTTGGCCGCCAAGGACTGGCCCAAAGATGACTGACGGCATCTTTTCGGACGTCGTGCTGTTCGCTGAAGCGACGATAACCGCTTCACATATCCGTACCGTCCCTGTTGCTTCAACAATCCACGTACTTACCGAAGGATGGGCGGAAAAAACTGGGTTCGATCGTAGTTCTCTGTGTATTTTCGGATATGCGGAGCCGAAAGGCAGTAACGAACCTACCGCCTCAACCTCGTTCGACCGATCCAACGCGGTAAGCATCCGATGAAAGTAAGGTTCCATGGAATCAGTACTAAAGAATGTCGCTGATCCAAGCTCATAACATACATCGTGGAGAAAACCTAGAGGATATTTGCCCATGACGAGATTTGCCTCGTTGGCTGCGTCGTTGGTCGTCGAATACCAATCTGTCGCATCAAGGACAGCCATCACAGCCTCAGCACGCCGTTCGGAGCAATGGCGCTTATCACCAAGGATCAAAATTGTTGGTCGAGACATTTGCAGCAGATCTGCAGTGCCGGTACTTCTAAGCATTGCAGATATCTCCATTGCGCCTCTTGGTTTGGGCGAGGCTGCAAGGGTACTACCTAGGGCTTTGGCATTAGCTTGTTCCAGAGCGACGAGCTCGTCAAATGTTATAGGGACGTCATGACCGAAACTCAATAACTTCCAATGAGAATTGCACATGAGTATGTCCGGTCTTAGGCAAAGCTCCTGGAGAGTCCAGAGTGAGGTCATCCAGGGGTTGAGTACTAAACCTGAGTCACGCCCTGGGACTGTACTAGTAGCGTTCGCCTTGAACAGCTCTATGGAAGATGCAGCGAGGTTATCAATATTGCCGAGACCAAAGTCCGATTCTGGCTGTTCACTTTCATTGAACTGCAAGAAGGATGCGCAAAGCCACTGAATTGACGCTTCGAGGCTTGTCCATACATCGATGTCGTTGAACCACACGATGGCTGTAGATGCCCCTCGAAATATTGACGCTTGGTGTGATATCTCGATTCGAGCCCGTTCCGAGCCATCCTGCGGGATGCAGACTAGGTCAAACCAAACATATCTGGGTCTTTGAGGCACAGATCGAAGAATAGTACCAATATCTTCCACCCTAAATCTTGTATTCTGTGGGACATTCCATGGTACCCCTTCGACCCCCACCGCACTGTCTTTTATTCGCCACCGTCCCCAAGTATGGCTTATAGCAATGTAGTTCGGGGCCTCAGTCAATTGGTCTACGATACGAGTCTGGTACCTTTCAGTGTCCCACAAATAGTAAGGGAGTTCGCTCACATTCTCCTTGACACCGAGCCAAGGACATGGCTCGATTGTGGCACCAGGGATGCAACTCTCCCGTTTCCATGAGGAATGTAATGATCCAGGATTTCGCGGTGATGACTCATCCAATGATTCGCAGGTATCGCGGTTGCTGGGCATGATTCGAGCTGGTTCGCGAAGTAATAGAGCCCTCCTCTGGCAGGCAGCAAACAAAGCAGCTTCTCCTCGTACATCATGAAGAACGCTTAATGACAGGGCCTCATCCTGTTCCTCCGCAGAACAGAAGAATTCCCACATGAACAAGTTTGATATACTAGCGTGATAGAAGGATTGGAGTGGTACGATAGGGAGTCGGTACTCCGGATCGCCTGGCTTTGGAAGACCAATTTCTTGATTATTGGTTGCCGCATCTTCGAAGATATTAATAGTTTTCAGCAACGCCTCGCGATCTTGCGGCCTTCCGGTCCATGCCTCTCGAAGAAGTTTATGGGCATTCAGTTGAGCTATTGTTAACGTAGAAGCGAATTGGGTGGCCCTTTCACTTTCTTCTAGTATGCTTAGCCACCTCTGCCAATTAAATACGGCTCTAGCACATAGACTATCATGTTCGGTTTCTCCCAGAATACGTTCAATCTCATTACCAAGAGGTTCGCTCAACCACTCCATGGTCGCCCCCGTCTCCTTACGCAGTGTTTCTCTTAGAACCAGGTCCGATCAGATCCGAAGGATGAGAAAATGGCTGGATCCCAGCGATCCTAAGACAGTAGGTCACAACATGGTGGGGCGGTGGGCAATTCGCCAATTGTAGGCAGACACCGTAAGGCGCCCTTCAGGTGGGTATCGGCTACCGAACCAATCAAACAAGCGATCGGTTGATGAATCAATCGGTTGATGCTGTATGAGCTCGCAAGTAACCCACAACGCGTGATTGCAGCGTCTGTTCTGAAGCCCGGGCTATTGGCACAGAAAATCCGAAAATGTTGTGTCGTTGGAGAAAGCACTGGAAAGGAGCGCACAAGCACCTCACGGACAGGCTCTAGCTCTTCATGGCCTGCTTCCCAAGAAACGAGGGCGATTCGGGGTGATGGGCCTCTTCCTAACCAGAACACCAGCTTCATCAAGAGACCCACCCGAGCTACAACCGCGTAGCGAACACTTCATCTTCACAGACACCTAGAACTTGAATGTATTCAGCGTTATCTCGATTTGCGAATCTGTTACTGCAAGTCTTACGTAATTAAGATTTCAAATGCTATTTTTTCATTTGCATCTGTTTCACAATGTATAAAAACATAGCTTGACCTTGATAGACCTCCGTAGCATCTTTTATAAATGATAGATTGGATTATCGTAGCATTTCATGGAAGGAATTGTCTATCGAGCGGGTTCGCCGGCAAACTTTGCAGTCAATGATGATTGATTTTTCACCCTTTCAATGCATTTGATTTTATTGGGAGAGGGTTGCAATAAATGCTGAAAAAGCTCATGGAAGGTCGTAAGAAAGGACTCAAATGCTGCCTTCAGTTTGATGAAAGAGTCTAGGGATTAAGCCGAGCTCTTTGCCTATATCCTAAGACCCTTAGGAAAATTACATGACCACTGATATGAGGTCATTACATTGTGCAAGGGAAGAGCGACTCTACATTACAACCCAGTCAACCTCAGTCGTCCCGGGCATACCAACATCGTTAGCCCTGAAACTGGTAGTCCTCACAAGATATTGTTTGGAAGACGTATTGCTGCGCCTCCCCTGTAATAGAACCCCCACACACGTCCAAAGGTCTTGATATAAGACCACTGGGTAGGTCGGTACTCCTTTACGAGACATGCGCCTCAGGTCATCATGTGACGTGTTGCGCGCTTTATGATGCCAACGGAATTTACATTTGAAAAGGTCCTCTGGTGCCACTATACCTGCTGCTTTGATGACAACGCTTCCATTATTTTGAATCTCCCATGTGTGAACGGCCGGGTGATCGACAATACGGCCCATTTCGTCGTGCGGGGAGGCTATTTTTGTCGTCCAAAGGCCGTGGGCTACTTCAAAAGGCAGCATCGTGCCTCTGGAGTACTTGCTGATGATAGTGTGCGAAAAGGGGATGTTGGTAAGCTGAAGGGAACTATGCTGATAGAACTGTGACCCTAGCTTTTTCGCAGCCTCTCGGACAAAGGGAAGTGGATACGTGTCCAGAACAAGCACTTCTTTACGTTGCCGAGAAGACTCATTCGTGTAAGGTGCGAACCACTCCGTCACACCCAATGCAGACATGATTGCCGGAGCCCTACTTCCAGAGCATTCCCGCATGCTAGCTTGCGGGAAAAGACCGACTCGGGAACGAGTATGCAAAGTGTTAGCGAGGTTGGTGTCAGCGGCAAGAAGCTGCAACTGTCGTGGTCCATTTGGCAGGTTTTTGTTTTTGAGAAATAGATCAAGATCTCTAGTCACTTGACCCTTACCATCCAAGAGATCGGTGAGCCCGGGAAAAGCAGTTCTCATTATATTCAGAATGGTGCCTAGTGATACCAAAGTGCCAGTGACGTCGGAGAATGTTTCCCATTCATCTGTAGCAAGGACTAAGTTAGGGCAAAGTGAGACTTCTTGTAACGTCCACAGTGATGAGAACCAATCCGAAGGGTTTCCATAGGTAGACAAGCTTCCGCTGTTTGGAGACCAAGGCTTGTGTTTCTCACCGGTAGCCCAATCCTCCCACTTTTGTAGGGTATTCCGCCTTCCCGGGGCAACTAATTTCACCAGCTCAATTTGGGTACTTGCTAGGAGGCTAGCTTTTTCTATCAGCGGTGCAATATCCGGAAGCATTCTCTCTGATGTTTTTTGCAGATACGTCAAGGCGGACCAATTGATAGCACGTTCCAATCCTATCCATGCTTGGACGTCATGCATCCATGCTATACAAAGGCGACAGTTGTGGAATATTGACGCTTGCCGGGCGATCTCTTCGTTCGCTTTGGGCGATCCGTCCTGGGGGATGCACAGTAGATCAAGCCATATGAGTTTTGAGAAGATACGTCGCTGTCCAAATGCATGTCGAAGTCGTGCTGGTAGGCTTCTAACTTCAAATTTCGAGCATTGAGGGACAAGCCAAGGAACTCCATCCACTTGTACTGATGGATTGACACGCCAACGACCCCAGGTATGACTGATACAAATGTACTCCAGGGATCTTTCTATTGAGCTGGTTTCCACAGTCCGCATCTCTTCTACATTCCACAGATAGAATGGCAGCCCGTTGTGTTTGTCTTCATCAGCGAGCCATGGAGCGGAATCTTGAATGTTATCGATGTACGCACTTTCTGATGAGCGGTTCCGTGGAGTAGACAAGATTAGATCTCTGTACAGCGAGTAGCTAAACATTTGAGTGGACGCGTGATCTAAAGCTTCTTCTCTTTTGTCCTTCAGACCTAGAAGATAAAGACCGTTCATGTATGGCTCCCAGGCCAACGGATCGAACTCTCTTGTGAAGAGCTCCAACATGACCGAGTGGTAGCCTCTAGCCGGCAGATGATTAGACGCTCTTACGTTACTATTGCGTTGAACCTTAATATTCTGGATCTTTGACTGGCCGGCTTCTTCGTGAATCCCCGACTCGCCTGTTTCCAGATGCTTAGGACTGACCCAAGTGCAGACGTTGCTATGCCGGTTGATGTAAAAGCGTCTCCCCTCCTTAGTTCTTCGTCTCTCCCAGCCCTCCGGCAACGGATCCTCCGCCTGTCCTTTTAGGATGCGGGTACGGTTCAACGAATCCCTGTGACATACTCCTAGACGAAAGTGTGTTCGTAGTCCTGGCTCCTCCCATGGATTCCAGGCGTCTTCTCCATCCTCGATCTCGGTGATTATCTCTCTCTCCAAGCGAACGTTTTCCGCGAGGACAGATTTTGCAGATTCTATTGTCTCCAAGTTCTGGTACAGGCCATCCCACCAATCCATGATCAGCCTCAAAGAGATACTTTGGGATCTGGACCAGGACTTGGAAAGCTTGGAACTAGAAGCACCGGCCATTGAGGCGTCTCGAACCGCGTGCCAGTTCTTCATTGTTCTCTGCCAGCTTAAATACTCATAGGTTTCCAACTCTTTCGAAGGCAAAAAGCTTACCCAAAGGGGGCCTTCTCGCCGATCTTCGGCATTCATTGGTTCCGATACCCATCTTCTCATTTCGTCGTAGCTAGACCGTAGTTTGTTGTAATCCCTCCGCCACCCCCGAGATGTTGCAGTGTACGACGTATCCTTCTCTTCCAGTTCAGACCATTCAGCCCAAGCACTGTCCCAGATTCGGAGCCATCTGGGCGAGAATTTGTGTTCTGTCTTGAGCTCCTCATTCATGATATCAAAGCGCACCAGCCATGCATTAAAAAGACGTTCCAACTCCGCCGATTCATCCATAATCTTTGAAGTGGACTTATATAGAGCAAGCGATGGAAGAAAGAGCCACGAGGACTGTTGGCGCTTACAGGAAAAGAATACAAAGATTTAAGAAATCACCAAACTACCTTACAGTACTTCGTACGCACACATCGGTCAAAAAGCTGGGAGGTAGAAACTCAAACTATTGTGGCCAGGGGCGGCCTTATATATCCTATGTACCTAAGGTACCTATTGGCTGGAGTGGGACTCAGGCTTGGCCTTCGGCCCGGCGGAAAGCTACGGATCTTGACGTCCTGGAACCCGTTAACGATTTAGTGCTAAGGTACCTTAGCGAAAATAGGGTTGGAAACAGGGAACAGTTGCCTCAGTTCTCAGACGTGCCAACGTCGCTAAGCCCCTTCGGGTTAGCGCTCTGCTGACTTCGCAGCATACGGACGGCACGTCTGAGTGCAAACCCCTGTAAGATAGGTTGATCTGCGTTAATTTGAAATACAGTACCCTGCAAAAAGTCACGGTCACTTAAGCGAAAACACGTAAAATCGCGTACCTTCAAAACAATCAACCTTCTTCAACCACATCCACCATGCTCAGAAGGGCTCCGTTAACTACAATTTCTGGTAATAAGACCCCCAGAAAGGAGCTCGATTTGTTGACTAAAGGGAAAATTACGGGGCAAGCTGAGCTAGGAGCTACACCCACCCAAATCAGTCGAAATTTGAACGTTCCCCGCACCACCATAAATGGAGTTTTAGGAAGGCTTTGCACTGCATCCTTCGAAGTCAATAAACCCAGATCAGGAAGGCCTTTATCAATTATCCCTCGAGCAGCTAGGGTACTGTTACGTCAGTTACGATCGGAGCCTAAAATCACCTGGAGACAGCTGAAAACGAACATCGGGATCGATTTGAACGCGAGAACTCTCAACGCAACACTACGAGCTCACGGAATTTCTCACTGACTAGCTCTTAAGCGACCGAAATTAACACCTGAAGCTGCTCGGCTTCGGTTAAGATGAGCTAAAAGACATGAAAATTGAACCGTGGATCAATGAAGGAAAGTCATTTGGTCGAACGAGGCATCCGTGGCTCGGAGATCAGGTAAAACACGAGAATGAGTGTTTGAGACTCGCAAACAAAAATGGGATAGAGATAAAGTGATGGAAATTCCCAATGAAAAGACCTTTTTCATTATGATTTGGAAAGCTTTTTGAGGTTCTGAAAGATCGAATTTATACCTGCTTGATCGAAACTTCGAATTCAAAAAACACGGCTATTCAGCAGTCTTCTACATTCAGATTTTGAATCACAATTTGTCTGATATATGAGAATCAGAACTAGTGTTCATGCAGAATAACGCTTCGATACATAGAGCTCAAAAATCGAAGCTTTGATTTCAGAAAAATAATATAGAAGTCATGAAGTGATCTTCGTACAGTCTCAATTTGAATTCAATCGAAAATCTATGAGTTCTACTAAAGAAGAAGATCTATAAAGTTTATTCGAATCTGAATTCGCTGAAGAGTAAAGAGAACGAAGCTGAAATTCAGTTGTTTCAGATTTTACAGATGATCTGAGCGAATCTACGAGAGAAGATAATTGAGAGACTAATATTCAGTATGCTCGACAGATGTGTAGCTGTAATAATAGCGAAGAGCTGACATATCAAATATTGATCGAGAAATCATAAGTCATATACTATTAAATAACTAGCTCAAATATTGAAGTTTCTCAGCTGAATTTGATGATTCAATAATTGATGCAGATGAGAGATGTATTGATTGAGAAGCGCGCGATCGTGACTTAATGCGAGGTACTGTAATATCGAACTTTGTTGTCATCTTATTTAATTCAGACGTAATTTACAGTATTAATGAGATATTCATGTATTTTAAGTCTGCATCATTAATCTTAGCAAAAGCGCATTTAACAGTGAGTTGAGTATCATTTTTCAATTGAAGTGTGATTGATCTACAAAGTGAGCAGAACTTAAACATTTCATTAAGCTCATAATACAATAAGAAAAGAGAAATCTTTCATGTTCAGCAACAGATACTATTTTACAAAGTCACGAAGTGAAAGAATGAAGTGATCAAAGAAAGCTTCACATTGCTATCAAAACTGTTATCTAAAGAAAATTTATTGACAAAACTGCGTGACATGTATTTGTCATTCAAACACATTTTCAATTTCAAGTTGAATCAAAAATGTTATTTTGCTTGAAATCAGCTTGATATTAAATTACAATCTTGAAGTCAATCTTGAATTCAAATTCATCACACTTGAACTTCTCAAAGCTTAATTGAATCTGATACAGATTTGTATTTAAACTCTTCTTGTTCATCATACAATGTAGCTTTCTTCATCACATATAATAGTAAATGACTTCAGTCATTACTTTTTCATTAATGTTGATATCATCGATTAGCATTTTCTTCTTGTATGCATGTTTCAAAGAAACGCGAGTTGCATGAATCATCTTCATGCTATCAAAATTGATGAAATATTTCTTGTGCAACTTCTTGATTGCAAGAATCAACAGAATTATGATCACAGTACAATCATTCAAGCGAATCTCAAATTGAAAAACTTCATCATTGAGAACAGTTTAAAACAGCTTAAAGTTCATGTACAAAGTGAAATTATCATACTGACTGAATGATTTGAATCTGCTCATGATAAAATGTTCAACATTCTGTTTAATTAAGTTAAATAAAACATAATAATCTGTATGAAAGTTGCACAGAATTATGAATGAATTATGCAAAGAATTATTAATTTAATGCTTCTTGAAACAAGTCTTCTTCTTGAAATTCTTCTTTTTATTACTTGAGACAGTTTTTTAATAATGCTTTGATTCAGACTTCAATCTTGATTCTGTCTTAATTATTTTGAAATTAAATGATTTCTTGATTGTTTTCATTTTACATTTTTTCATGATCTTCTTCTTCTTGTTGATCAATATAATCTCACTTTTCTCAATGTTAAACACATCATCATTAAACTCATCTGAAATTTCATTATTGATTTCATCATTGAATTCTTCGTTTAAATTTCTCTTGAATTTCTCAGAATCTTCATTGATCTTCTTGTGCTGCTTGCGTTTTTGATGCATTTTCTTCTCTTTATTCTTTTTATCATTATTGATTTCATTATTGAATTCTTCGTTTAAATCATTCTTGAATTTCTCAGATTCTTCATTGATCTTCTTGTGCTGCTTACGATTTTTAAGCATCTTTTTCTCTTTATTCTCTTTATTTCTCATTTCATTAACTGTCAAATCATCATTATCTTTCATTATTATATTTATCTCAATTTCTCAATAATCAGTCTCATAAATTATAATCTTTTTCTCAATTTCTGTCTCTTTTTTTCTTGCATTCTTGAAAGTTTTATTCACAACTTTCTTAGTCACATTCATCAAGATCTTTTCATTCTTTTCAGCGAGCTTGAAGAATTGAGATGTATTGACAATGTAAAAAGCATTAATGAAACTATTTGAAAAAAACATAGTCTTGAATATTTAAGAAAGTTCTGCATCATTTTTGAATTCATTTGACTGAGCAGAATCAAAAGTTACATGAAAAGATACTTTCTGAATGAAATAATCAATGAACAATAATGATTAATTGACAAAGCAAAGATACTTATCTTTTCAGCATCAAGTATCATGTCACTCTCAATGTTCATGATGATGAAGTAACTGTAAAACAAGATAATTGTATTTAAGCAGTTGAAAATTATTAACAAGTTGAGAAAGAATTTAAATGAATTCATGTGTTAGAAATTACAAGAACTTAAAGATTTTTTGAAGATTAGATTTAAATGTGCGTAGATCTGTCGTTGAGTTCAAGTTGCTCAACTCAACTTGACTTGAGTTCTTGATTTGAGTTAAGTTGAGAAAAATCAATTCAACTCAAACGAGTTGAATCAGACTCTCAACTTAATTCGATCAACTCAACAAGTTGATTCAAACTCAATTGCAGATCTAGAAAAAGAGATTAAAGAGCTTTTCAAGCATATCAACATGTTTAAATGTCAACTCATCATTCTACTCATCATTTTACTCATCATTCTACTTATCATTCTACTCATCATTCTACTCACTATTCTACTCATCATTCTACTCGTCATTCTACTCATCACTTTACTCATCATTCTATCTACTCGTTTATTTACATGTTCAGCTATCAACTCAGCTACTTACTCATTTATCAAATTTTCTACCAAATTTCTCATCAAACTTTCTATCAAACTTCTCATCAAATTTTTCATCAAACTTTCTATCAAATTCTTCATCAAATTTCTCATCAAACTTTTCATCAACTTCTTTATCAAACTTTCTATCAAATTTTTCATCAAATTCTCTATCAAATTCACATGCTCATTACTTTATTAAAATTGATTGCAAAATTAATTGCAAAGAAATTTGAAAAAAAATTAAGAGAATTATACTATTTTTGATACATAGTATACTATATTTAGTATATAGAAATCGAGTTCAAGTTAGCTCAATTTGATTTCAAGTTGAACTTGAGTTGAAGAAAGTTAACTCAATCTCAGTTCAAACTCAAGATTGAGTTGAGTTAATCTCTTTCAATTTAACTCAACTCTGACTTGATGACAGGTTTAAATGTGCGCTGAAATTCAAAGAAAAAGATTTAAATGTATATTGAAATTCAAAGAAAGAAATTTAAATATAAAGCTGTTTTAATAAAAATATTTTCTAACAAAATGATAGAAATATTTTATCTTTTACTTCTGATCTTTTAATTGATTAACTCACTCAATCACTTAATGCTTTTCTTCTATTTTTTAAACATCTTTCAAAAATTTATTATTTTAAAAACTATTGATATAAATCATCATACAATGAAATTTATTTTATTGTTGTTATTGTGATTGTTGTTATTATTTCTTTTAATATTATTCTTTTTACTAATTAATATATTCACTCATCATGTTGTTGTTGTTAATCTTGTTGATCTTCATCTCACTCTGTTAATCTCATTTCTCTCTTTTCATTTCATCAATGTGTCTGCTCAATTAATTTCTTCTAATTGTGTTATTTGACAGATTGCTTCTCATAATTTACTTTGATTACTTCTTTAATTCACTCACTTTATCTGTTGAATATCATTTCTCATTCTTAAGCTTATTATTCAGTTTAAATAATTATGTCAGATGCAATGTAAGATGATGAGATCTTGTTACATGAAACTGCGTAGTAGAAGATAATAAGATAGCATTCTATTGATGATAAAACTAATTGCTAAGAAATGAAAGTAAAAACTCGCAGAGTTTTCATCTTCTGTCAAGTCACTATCTTTATTCACTCGTTGATTTTTTCAATCTAATCTCGCAAGCTAGTCTTGTAGATATACATCATTCATAGTTGATGAGATGCATTCTCACAACTGCATTTCTTCTTAAAGACTTGATCTCTGAATCTTCATAGCATCGTATTGTCTTGTTGCAGCTGATGACATAGCAATGACTTCTTCAGCACTTTAACATCTGTGTAAAAGTGTCATGAATTGATCATGCTAATGAGCATAAACAGAGTTAGTGCAAGATTGTTGATGTCAATCATTCTTGAATCTTCATAACATCATTATGTCTTTTGATAGTTAATAGCGTAGCAACAATGTCTTCAGCACTTTAACATCTGTATAGAAGTATGATGAATTAATCATGTTAATAAGCATAAACAAAGTTAGTGCAAGATTGTTGATATCAACTCTTCAGCTTTGTTTTCTTTCTTCTTTTTTTTTCTTCTTGTCTCATCTCAGCATACTCTTTCGTGAATACTGCTCTTTCAAACTGACGAAGCATGAAATCTGCTATGCATATCTTGCATAACTCACAGCTCATAATATGAGCTTCTTTTGTTGCAGCGTTGTTGTAATGCAAGTCAGCTCATGAATTAACATGAATGACATAACAGTATCAACATCATCATCATCATCATCATCATGATAAGTAGCAGCATTCGCGCTCACTGAGATCATGCTAACATGCTCGCGAAGTCTGCTCATTTTCTTGAAGTGTATGTTTCTCTTCACGTTGTCGTCACTGCAATGTTTATCACGTCTGCTTCTTCTGCTTTTTTGCATCTGCTGCATTGATGACTGAGCTTATGATCTCTGATAGACATATTTATCTTTGTATATTTCAATAAATACTGATGTATGTTAAATAATCATGATCAGAAGATCTGATGCTGTCGCTGTGTTCATCATCTGAACGTAATGACAACTCACACATGTCGTGTCTTCATTGAGCATGCTCGCAAATACAAGCATTGCTTCGAAGAAAAGCATGATTGCATTATGAATTCAGCTTTGCGTCATTTTCAACTGTCAATGTGTCGTGCTGCGCAAGCGATGACTCATCATTTCAACGCTTGCATCAAAACTCATCTCACTTTTCATCTTCAATAATGAAAGAGTGAATAACTTTTCTCTCAATCATGTGAGATTGTATCTAATAGTTGAGTAGAGACTTTCATTCTTCTTGTTCTCATCACTTTTCATCATCATCATATCACTTCATTCTCATCTTGTAAGTATTGATTGAAGCAAGCAATGCATGACGAGATTCACTGATGAATAAATAGCTTTCTTTCTCACTTCAATGTTCTCGCTTGCAATCATTGATCACTTCTTTTCTTTGTTCTTTTGCAACGTTCATCATCTTCTTTTTTAAAAGACATATGTTGCATGAAATTTTATAATTGTAGTTTAATATCAATTTCTTAAACTCGCGTCTTTGTGCTTTTGATACTCTTTCAATCATGATTTTTACATGATCTGTCTTTCTTTTTTTCCTTTGACTTTTTTGCAGTCAACTGATGTACTTGTCTTTCTGTCTTGTAGTTTTCAATGATCTTCTTCGCATTGCTAAGATTTTTCATTGATTTTCAGAAGTTTTCGTAAAAAGATGAATCAATTCATTGAACTAAATACTCAATCTTTTCTTTCTTGATTCGCTGATCAAGTATCTTTTCTATCTTTCATTTTTCTTTTTCTTCTACAAGAATGATTTGCAACTTCAAATTCTCATCATGTGAGTATCAGAATTTCAATAAAGAGACATGAAAGATTGAGTGAATTGCATTATATTTCTCAGATAGTTCAAGTTTATATGCTTGCATGTCAATCTTCTTTAATATTCTGAATGATCTTAATTATCTGTAATCAATCTTCTTCTTTGAACGAAGTGTATGAATGTTTATACTTTGCAGAAGTACTTTGTCTTTCATTTGAAAGCTTATAGCTTTATGATGAGTATTATAATACTTTGCTTGCTGTTCTGTTACTCACTTTCATAGTTTCATTAAATATTCTCTGATACTTCGTAATCATTCTGCTCACTTTGTAATCAAGAATATCTCTCTTTTTAAAGCTTTGTTCTCAGATGTCTCTGCAAAGCTCGCAGTGTATTTCTTTAGAAGTTCATGTGAAGTTTTTTCAATACTAGCGTGTACACTGTTGTTATATGCAAACATTATCATTAACAAAAGCTTAGATCTGTCATCGAGTTAGAATTGAGTTGAGTTGAGAGAGATCAACTTAACTCAATTCTGAGTTCAAGTTGAGATTGAGTTGATTCTTCTCAATTCGAGCTCAACTCAAAATCGAGTTGAGTTGTTTGAACTTGATTTCTAAAAATAGTATACTTATTCATATGCACAGAGTTTTCATGCAAACTGAATTCAAACTCGATTTCTAAAAATAGAATAATTACTTGTATACACAAGATTTTCGCGCAAACTGAATTTTCGCGCACTCTAATTTAGAAAGATTAGCAACAAATAGTATTGACTTTGACGTGCTAAAATGACATCAATATAAATATTTAAAGTTAGCATGCGCGAAAATCTCTTCTGCGCTGAAACCTCATGCATACAAGTAGTTAATCAATTGACTTTACATTTAAGAGAAAAAAAACTAAAGTTCTTGACAAAAGCGATAAGAATTAACTTGAATTATGCGCGAAAGCAATAGTATCATTAAAAATGTGACAGTGCAAAAATTGTATTTACTATCTATTTGTCTTGCGACAGCGTTGCATTCTGATTGCATAGTAACATGACTATCTACTTCATCATGTAATTTGAACAAGCTTCAAATGTAAACTTTTCATCTGTGAGATGAAAAATCAATCTCATATTCTTTGCTTGAATGATTATACGCTTTGCATGAATTGCGCAAAGATTGATGTCTGTTAAGTAATCAGTATTTGAATTGCAAAATCGATTGCAAAATCGATCATGAAACTAATTTTCATACATTGCAACAAGTCATGTTTCTGTCATCTTCTGCAATGTCTCTATAGCTTTTGATTGAAAGCGAAGATCAACTTCAATCAATTCATGACACACTTCGCGAATCACACGCTGAAACAACAGCTTTGAAATAAGTAAGTTAATTGTTCTTTGATATTGATGAATTTCACGAAGTGTCACAGTCTCTTTGCAATATTTTCGCATTTTCTTGAGCTTGATAAGATCACTTTTCATGATGACATTGATAACATGAATTGACTCAATGAATCAAACATTCTAACATATGATCAGCGTCTTTGAAATCACTTTTGCAATCATTTTTGCAATCTAGTAAGACTCAAAACTTACTCTGATGAGCTTCATCTTTCTATCATCAGTTTTCAACTTCACTATTGACTGTTTTCAAAGCATCTTTTTGACAAATTGCTTGTTATGAGATTTTTTACTGAATGAGAATGAGAATGATGATGATGAGAATGATGATGATGAGCTTGACAATGATGATTCTAAGCTGCTTGACAATCACGATCTATTGTTTGACTCATGATTGAAATTTGATCTTGTAAGCTTGAATTTAGAATTCGCTGCGATATTATTTCTACTTTGCAATCAGTTTTGCAATCAATTCAAGACTAATAAGAAATGAAATATGTACATAAATTCATGCAAGTTGAAGAATTCATTTGAATTCAAAATCGATTTCAAAATCTCGTCAGTTGCAGAATCGAAGATGCTGAGTAGCATTTTGTTGTTAAAATTAAACTCATTGTTTCTGTATTGCAATCAGTTTTGCAATCTTCTATAAATTCGTAAGACTGATACATAACTTACTGAGCTGTTGCGATTATGATTGCAGTATGTTGTTGTTGTTTGAAGATAAAAGAAGAAAAAAGTTGATGATTACATGACTTAATTAATGTTGAAATGATGATGATCTAAATCTTAAAATCTTAAATCAAGATATCGAAGTTTAAATTTCATATCTCATCATTGTGATTAATCTTCACTATTTCATCTTATTATCTAAATCGCTACATCATTGCTTTTACAAGTTAACTACTGTTTTGCATTCGCAATGATATTTACTCACAAGCGCAAGACTATTGAAGATTATTTCAACAATTTTCATTCAAAAAAGATTAAAATTCATGTGCAAAATATGATAAATAATGAGAAGAAAATTGAAGATGCGAAAAACAGAGATAGAAATATTCATTTCTACTGAATCAAGCAATTCAAAAAATCGAATGTCTATCTACAAGCATTGAATGATGATCATAAGTTCTTGTTGACTGCGCATGTGAATAGCAAATGAAATCAACGATATTTTTTGCAACCTTTTTTGCAATTAAATATTAATAAATTCATAGAATTGCAAAAGAAAATACAGTGAATCATGTAAGAATACGTCTCAATGTCGCAAGTCTCAATCAAGATTCTTCAATACTAAGTGCTCATTTCAATATGAATGTGAAGAGTTTTCAATGAAAGAAACTCTTTGACATCAATGATGTTCAGATGAAAGAATGATATCAGGTGAATGACTTGCTTCTGAGTGAAAAGCTTAAGATGATGATGAATGAAGAGATGATGAATGACTTGAATGTCATCAGAGAAGCATTAACAATGAAGATTCTTCGACAGTTTCAGAATTTCTGAAAAGACGTAGTGCGTCATCTTATTGTGTAAGTTTTTGACAGTTCTTTTTGTAATTTTGTTTACAACATGATTATTATTTCTTTTACTATTTGAACTTTGTTCTTGATTTTGCTCTTGATTTTGCCCTTGATTTTGCTTTTGATTTTGCTTTTAATGTTGCAAACAATTTTGCAAACAATTTTGCAATCAATTTTGCAAACAATTTCGCGACTTGTATTTCAATATTTATACTAACATTGTAATATATAAAAAAGCAGAAAGCGATCAGTATCTTTAAGTCTTCTTCAGAAATTATCATATTTCTCAAGATCACAAATTGACATCAAAGCACTTTCGAGAATCATTCATTACATCTGAGAAAACTCTATGACATGTAGTATGATTGAGAAGAAAGATGATTAAGAACAAGTCATGCAAGTGAATTGTGCTATCAGATCAGACTGAGAATTGATCGACAAATTTTGACTACGACAAGTATGAATGAACATCAAATATTTCACACAAATTGACACATGAAATCTGAAAAGTAATATTCAAAATTAAGAAGTCAAGTAATCTTTTTGATTCTCTTAATACTCATATTTTAGAAATTGAGCATTTTTAAATCAACGATCTAGCTAGTTTTGCAGTCACAAGCTGATAAATAGAATCATTTATTGCATGCAGCATCACATTATACTTTTATGTAATAATTAAATAACAGAAGTGAACAGAAGAATTAAACATTTTTTTTGCATAATTTTGTGCAACGATTATTTTGTACTTCAGTTCATCTCTGTATAATTATTTTCTTATATTTGTAATAAGCTTCTTAATCAATCATGATGTTTAAAATCTATTAAAATGTGCTAGTTTTTAGAATAATTAACAGTTAATTTAAAAGATAAGAATCAATCAGTCACAAGTCAACAGTGACGCACGATTTGCATTGATTTTCAAACTTTAAGCTTAATAACGACGCTTGAAAAATTAAACTTGTTTTCAATTCTTTTTACAACTTTCTTTGCAACTCTTTTTGCAACTCTTTTTGCAGTCTCTTTTTCGTTTAACTTGCTTATCATGTGATTCTCTTGAATGAGAACATCGAAATTGCAAGCAAGTATGAACAGTTTATTCAGTTCTATAAATATATTTTCAGAGAATCTTAACGACAGTGAGCATGATAGTGCTTAATCTTCTTCTTTTAACATTGCTTCTATCATGCTCTTTGAATTGCAGTCATTACATGATGAATGATATGTATTATACGATCATAAGCAAGAATATCAACATATATTTCAGAATTGATGAAAGCAAACTCAATATGCAATGCAAGTAGAACGAAAAATATCAGACTATCATCATTCAAAGTGAATCTTACAGTCATGAACAGATGAGATATAAAATAACTTTTATCAGACAGTTTTAATTGAAAGTGAAAGATTCAAACTCATTTGTCGTTTGTGTTTGCATATCTACAAGCATTCTAACAATAGAAGCATCAATAACAGCATCATGAAACATCATTTGAATAGCAAAGATTGTGATAGATGCACAAACTTAGCAACTAAGATCATGAAAGTTTAAAACATTCATAACTTTGTTAAAGTTAAAGTTTTGATAAGTTGCTTCTTAATTGCACATTGCAAAAGAGATTGCAAAACAGATTGCAAAAGAGATTGCAAAAGATTAACAAATCACAGCATCGCGCTTTTCATCAAGAATATACTTCAGAAGTTTTTGCATTACAACTTCAAAAGACTTTCGTCACTTTGAATATTTCTCATGTTGCTATTGATAATCTTCAATTTCAATGAGCATTTGAAATGACATGATTGAGCATTACTTTGTTGCACAGAATCAAACTTATGATCTCTTTCAAGAATTAAACGACTGTTGTTTGAGTCAACATACTCAAGAATTTATCAACGAATTCTAAAATCTTCATTAATCTAGATGAATGAACTAGTTCTAATAAATTATCTTTTCTAGTCATCATGAGATTTTACTACACTGAGTTCTGAAAATATCATAAAGTCTTGTTGAGCTTTGAACAAATTGAAAACAAGCATATTGATAACAATCTAAGCAGTATTACTGAATGAATATTGCAAGAACTTGATATTCAAGATCGAGTTATGACTATAACCATGAACAATGTCAGCAATAACAACATCATGATGATGACATTAAACGAAACTTTGCAAACATTCTCAGCTACTTCGCATTTATCATGTTTAGCACACGTAATTCAGTTAGCTGTTAAACAGTTACTAAAATTGCTGATGTTAAGTTCAGAGAATGAGAATGAGAAGAAATATTGAATATTCAAGATTAGTCTTCAAAGCATGTCTGTACAAGAGAGTCTATCTTGAACATTGTTCAAGATAATCAATAATTTTTATTTATCATGTTACTTTGCTCTGCAATTATTTTTACAATCGATTTTACAATCGATTTTGCAATCGCGATCAGAAATACAAAGTAAACTCTTATTCATGACATTATAATAATCTTTAATTAGATTTGAAAGCTTGCTGTTTATATGAACGCAAGTTTTCAGAGAATAGAGAACTTTCACAAGATTCAACGCAATTTTGAACTTCGTCTCAAGATGATACAAGACGTTAAAATTCGCTGAAATTTCATCTGTCTTATGCTTTTGAGAGCACTTCATCTTCAAGACTTCATCAAGAGTTATATTTCTACTCACGAAAATGAAAATATAACTCTTCAAAAGCTATCTCTCAATAGTGAAGAATGAAAACATGTTTGATATCTTGTAGAACTACTCAAATCATTCGCGATATTCACTGATTTACTTGAACATAATCACGAACTCAACATCAATTCAATTTACATCGTTTATGATGTTTTGTTCTTTTATATCAAAGATTACATGACAGCTCTGAAGAGAAAGCAGCATTCTTGAAAGCATTCGCTTTTGAAAGTCTTAACGCAAGCTCGAATCAAATTATTCGAATATTATGCAAATGTCAGTTACAATCGAAAGTTAATGTACAATCTCAAAAATATTATAGATTCTCATCAGAAACTAAATCTATACAATCAATCTACATGATAAAACAACGACTATAAACAAAAATACAAACGAAAGTTTATAAATTATTATGTTAAACACTACGCTTTTGACTCAACTACATTGCAAGATCAACTTCAAGAAAGAGTTTTGCAATAATCATCTTTCATCGCAAACATAGTCGCTAAATGAAATTTCAGACATCACAATTCATCATCACTTGTTTCAACTAACGAAGCGAAACGATATCTGAAGCAGAGTAAATTTTTCTTCTCTTCATTTCATTCGTTGCACAATTAATGTTGTTTCATAATTTCTTTGCAATCGATTTTGCAGTCATATATTTTAAAATATTAAATTCTAATAAGCTTTAAACATTGTTCAAGACATTGATTTCATTAAGTTCTGAAGAAATTATCTCAGAGACTTTATTAATTTAAGCAGAATGACTCGAGATATTTTAGCAATTTCAGCTATCTCGACAGATGTTGAATGAGTTTTCAATTTGAAACGAGACGTATTATTTTATCATTGCAGCTCTCTTGTTGTCAACATCATATTGAATATCATGATGATTAAGCATGTGAAAGCTCTGAAGTTGAAATCAGAGTTCGAGTCTCATGAGTTTATCAAGAAGAAAAGAGCTTTCAATGCACAGAAACAAGAAAAGAACAAAGATTTAATCTTCATCATCAACATTAATGAAGATTTAAAGTATATCAGCGATGTATCAAATGATGATGTTGATGATAATGAGCATGATAAGTAATGTTATATTTTTCATCATCAAACATTTAATTAACAATATCAGAACTGAAGAATGATGATTCAATTGATGTCAATCTTTTCATAACATTTTTGCAATCTAGATTCTCAAACTTCAAAGAACTCACGTTGTCTACGTTATTCAATACAGCAAGATCTACGACAACTTCACTTTCAAATGCTCAATTTTCAGCGTCTGCTCATTTTGATCGAGTTACATCACACTTGACTGAGAGAAACAGATTGAAGAAAAATGATCAATCATTATAAAAGATTGTGAATCAAAGAAATTTGATGAAATTCGTTGCAGTCTTTAAATTGAACGAAGAATTTAAGTTGTCATCTTTAGCAGTGAAAAAAGAACAGCGCAAGATGACTTCTTCTTTGAAGTCAAGTTCTGTTTCAACATGTAAACGTAGCTTTGAAATGACTAATTTCGAGAAGAAATCATTATCTAAGAGTAAAGCTAAATTGAATGCATTGTCTGAGCAAAGAAGACAAGAAGACATCAATAGAAAGCTCATGTAAATAGTTTTGCAATTCATATTGCAATTCATTTTGCAATCTACTGTTTTCATGAAATTGCTTGCACATTTTCCAAGCAGTTTAGTTAGAAACAGTGACTGAGATTTAAGTCAACGATAGAAAAGTTGAAGACATTTCTCTACATACATATAAATTTCTTTTCGACATGTAAATAAAAATTATTCATACACACACATTTTAAAATTTCATAATTTCATTCTACTAGTACTTATTTCAAATAAGTAAAATGTCTAGACATGTCGTTGAGTTTAAGTCAACTTGTCGAGTTGATGAATTGAATCAAAAGTCTGACTCAACTTGATTGAGTTGAATTGATTCTTCTCAACTCAATTCAACTCTGAAACTTAACTTGAGTTGAGTTGAGCAATTCGAATTCAACGACAGATCTACAAAAGCTCTGATCAGTTATTCATTTTATAATTGAAATACACTTGCAGATAATGTTCAAACATCTGATTCAGTCTTTCTATTTGATCATTGATTTGCAAATGAAATGCAGTGCTTAGCTTTTGCTTTGCTTCAAGATGTCAACATAAAGTGATTCAGAAATGATTGATAAACAGTGAGTCTTGATTTGATATAATGCTTTGCATCATTTCATGCTGAAATACAAATTTTTGTCATAGCAGATTTGCAAGTTTCTCAATGTTCAAATCTTTGATCATTGAAATATAAATTGCGTGCTTGATCAACTTATTTATCATTATCAATATAGCATCTCTTGTTTTTTCAATGTATGAATTCTTCGCAGAGAACATGTTTATTATGAAATTCATGATCATCATGTGAAATGAATTTACATCTTCTGAAGATATAAACATCAACTCTTCATAAAACTTATGATGATGCACTTGCATTCGCTGACAGTCTGAACAGATGCAAACATATTTCATCATCTCTTTAAGCATTTTTGACCAGTAATATTTTCTTCTTATTGCAATCTCAATATAAGCATATGTGAAATGATCTGCTTCAAGATCATCATGATTCATATGCAGAATCTTATTTCTTGTAGCAGAATCATTGAATACATAAATTGCAAGATCACGACGTAGCAATTCATCATCTTTCATACTTCATTTCAAAAACTCATTCTTTTTAAATGCAAATCATTGATGTCACTTTTCATTCATAACAAAGACGTTTCTTTGTTGTAACTTCAGTAATCACGCAGTCATTGATTCACTCATCTTCAAATAAAATCTCTTCAACTTCATAATCTGATAAATCAGAAGTCAAAATGACACAATGTTTAAAATTCTGCAAGATTTAGCGAGTACTTTCTCATTCAAACACATGACTCAAGTATCTGCAATGACTATGTCATTCAGTTGCATCATCAATGCTGCGAGTTTAATTGCTGTTGAAACTTCTTCATTCTTTAACAGTTCAGATTGACATTTCTGATTATGAAGTTTGTTTCACAGAGTAGATAAAAAATAATCATTATTCTTCTTGCTATCATTTGATTTCATGATGTCAAGTTTTCTTGATGATGCATTTGCAGAATTTAATTTGTCTCTGCAATATTTTATATGAAAGTCAAATGCAGCTAATTTCTCAGCTCAATGCATCTGTTATGCGTTGAACTTCTTCATCATCATAAAGTAATGAAGATTATTGTAATCTGTTATCATACATATGAATCATTTGCTACTCTGAAGATAGTATCATCAGTTTTTAAAATCAAGAACTATAACATACAGCTCTTTATCATGCATGTTTCATCATACTTCAGCTTTTTTGAACTTATAACTATAGTATACAATAAAATATCATTGATCAGTCTTGCTCTTCTGACTAAGCACATCTTCAACTTCGTAATTTGATGCATTGATCTTTATGCAAAGATCTGCATTTCAACCGTAGTGTTTCAAAATGAAAGCATTGATAAAGATTGCTTTCAATCTTTCAAAAGCTTCTCTTACTTTCAACATCATTGCAAAGAACAAATGCATCATTTTCTTCTTCACATTCTTAATTAAATCTGTTAAGAGCATGATGATTTGAAAGAACTTTCTTATAAATTGTTGATAAAACTTCGCAAATCTCAAGAATACAAGAATGTTCTTTGCAGACTTGAATTCAGATCAGCTAGTGATTACGTCGATATAAGATTGTTTCATCTGAATATTTCTTCGCTTTAAGATTCAGCTTGACTGAAGACTATTAACAAGCGAAAATGACTGTTAGTTGACTTGACTCAATCAATGTCGATCGCTAGAAAACAAGAAGATTAAGCAGGGAAAAGAGAATAAATAGATCATCATCTCTTCTGTTTTTCTCATCATCTCTTTCTGTTTCTTCATTTCTTAGAATTCAGTCAGAAACGCGCTTTTGCATCTGCTACTCACTTTGCTACCCACTTTGCTATTCACTTTGTCATTCACACTGCTACTCACTGCTGTCACTGCTACTCACTGCTGCCATCGCTATTCCCTGCTGTCACTGCTATCTTATTTGCTATTCACTACTGTCATCACTGTCGATGATTGCTTCTACTCGTCGTTAGAGTTGCGTCAACGTCGACGTCGCTGTCGCTGTCAGCAGAAGACAAAGTCATCATCACTTTCTCTCTTCTCATGTGTCTCACTCTTGCTCATCTGCATCATTGTCGTCATTCTCATCGAGTTTATCTGTTTCTTTGAATGTTTCCTTGAGAAGAATCGACTCAAAACAAATCGTCGAAACATTGACTACTCTCATCATGCAACAAAGAATTGAAACATTCATCAAATAAATATGAAACGCGAGCTGAAACAGAAGCTTCGACGACTAGAAGCTCAGAGTACAGCGCTGAATCAGTCGAAAAACAATTCAATGATAAAAAGCATTATCAGTCAAACGTCAGATACTATTCTCTCAAGTAATTCTTGCATTTAAACAATGATATCTCGCTATCTCTTTATTGATATCATTCAACTGATTCTCATCTTCAAAAATGATTTTTGAGCTGTCAATATCTTCAAGCTGATCAATGATCATATATTAAATTCAATCAACAAGCAAGATCTGCAATTGTCATGAATCAATGAGCTGCAAGCTCATGATGATGATGTCATTCAGCAGAATCTCAAGAGCATGATTTTCTTTCTATGCTGTCTAGAAGTATATAATCAATGTCTCATCAAAATGATCAATGATCAATTGAGACATTTTCTGCAAGCAAGCTTAGCTTGATACATTGACTATCTGTAGAAACTTCATCTGCATTACATCTTTAAATCTTTGTAAATCTTTCACTTTCACTTTCACAAGATTTGCATAATAAAAGAAGTCAACGACTTGAACGAGTGATACAATGTTGAAGATGAACTTGTTGATCAAGCATTGATAAAGAAAACATCTGCTATCGCTTTTCAGATGAAATATTAAAGTCAGAAAGTTAGAAAACAGATTTATGATCTCAGATTCAAAAAGACAAACACAGAGTTTTCAGTATGCAACAAGTTCAATGATGACAACTGCATTTATTCTAGTTGCACATATCAACATATCTGCAGCGAATGTGATGAGACTTACGCTGCTATCAATTGCAAAACATCGAATTCAAACAATCAATCAATTATTGAAAAAAGATGATGTTGAATTTCGACCTTGCTGATATCAATATCAGAATTCTTTTCATATCAGCTCATGAAGATTGATGAGATTTCTCTAACGCGCAGAAACTCTCTAAATGCAAGCGCATGACAAACACAGCTAGTCGAACATTCTGATCATAGATATGTTCAAACATTGCTGTTTATTATTGAACATGAAGTTAAAATTGAATATTGAGATTTCGATCAACTGATTTTAAGCAAGAATCTTTTCTCAACAAATGAAGCTTCAGATACTCTTCAGATCAATTTGATGCAGCAAGTTTGCTGTGATCAACTAATCAAGATTCAACATGTTTCTCATCACTTTATATTTTCATCATTGAGACTAGTATCAAAGAAAAATAATCATTGACATTGAATACATCATCTATCGTATTTGAAAGAAAAGTCAGTCAACTGCTTCATTTTCAAGAACTGAGAATCAATTGAATATTTCATCTTTGATCAAGTGATCATTGCTTTATGTGATGTTGATTGAAATGCAGTTCTCATTAAAAGAAATCTGATTGATGTCTTTCATCATATGTCGATAGCAACATCAGATCATTGACTGCTCAATTTCTTCTGAAAAGATAAGTATTGAATAGATTGCTTTCTCTTCTTCGATTTATGCACATCATCATATCTATTCAACCTTTTCGCTAAAGATCTTTGCTGAATGCTCATAATCACTTTGCAATGAGATTCAATAATAAATTATTTGAATGACTTTTTAATCATACAAGTGAACATGATTGAAGCTTGTAAATACGAGAGTGATTTCAATGATTTATGCACTCAGTTAAAGTTTAATGTTAATCTTAAAAAGAATTTTATTGACATCACATGCATCTTTTTGAGCATTAAGTTTGACTCAATCAATATGATGACTCATTTATCATCGCTACACTTCAGTCAATCAGCGTGAGTCATTGAACTTCTGATACAGCAAGGTTTTTCTTGATCACTCAGCAGTCAAATATCTTTGATGAGATTTAGTAACATTCATCAGAGACATCTATGATACAGTCAAAAGAAGTTACTTCATGTTCTGCTTCTTGATCGTCAGAGTTAAATATTTGACTTCAATCTCAAATCTGATCAGCTGATCAGTAAATCTAGAAGACAAGATGATCAAAGTTAAAATCATTAAAATTTATCTCATTGATCTATGATCACATCACATTGACGTTGAATATTCTGACATTGAGATTGAAACATTTCATCATTCTACATTACAGCAAATCATAGTTGAAATTCAAAGACTTCAAGACAACGATCAGACTTGTAAACAAAGATCTATAACATGAAATCTACTACTACTATTTTTACGTCAATTTGATCAATCTATCATTGAAGAAGCAACATGACATGCATCATTTTGCCTGATGTTTGCTGACTTTCTATGCATGAGCGAGTTTACATGAAGTCAATTGAATAAAACATTTGACTTCAAACAATGACATTTAACTAGAAGTTCAATTATCTTTCAGAATGATTCATTGCAACTCATTCTACTGAGCTTCAAAATCAATCTCTTCAGACGAGAAATGACATTGATCATCATCATCATTGACAATGAAGCGTGCATTAAAAAGTCACTTGTCATTCTGTTTTCAAGATTTTCTGCATTTCTGCTGATGTTTCTGTTTGACTCAGAATATTCATATACATGAACTCACGTCATCGAGATTCTGCGCAGAACGCTAGTCACGCAGAGCATAGAAGATTGCTATTCAGATCACTTCTTTCGTCGAGATGCAGTCATTTCAGCTCATCAAACGAAACTTTCAAAGAATGAAATTCAGCTGCTTGAAAGATGAAAATTCAACAGCTATCGCTTATATATTGAAGCTCATTCTAGCTACATACTAAATGCTTCTAGAAGACATCAAAGATAATCACATTCAATCAGTCAACTAGAATCAGAGCTTTCGTCGATCTTGATACTTTGCATTGACGTTTCTGAGGTTTGAGAGTGCTTGACATCTCAGAGCGACTTTCGAAGCAAATTTTAGCTCTGAAGATCATCAGAAATCATCAAGTTTGCTCAAACACATATAATATATATTCGTTCAAACGAAGATGATGCTCGATAGATCATGAATTTCAGAAAGATAACTTCATCATGATTGAAAGTGCATTTCAACAGCTTGACATACAGTCAATATTTCAGTAGCATGTAAAGAATCTTGCACACATGCTTTCAATGCTGCTCTTTCATCTCAGAATATACTAAGATGTCATTCAAATATATCATGCAGCAAATATTCATGAATGATTTAAACATATGATTTACATAAAACTGAAAGATCGCAGAAGCATTTATCAGTTCAAAGAACATTATCTGATATTCAAACTGATCATAGCATGTGTGAAAAGTCATTTTTCATTCATCGCTTTTGCAAATTTGAATACAATGATAAACGTTGCAAATATCAATTTTGATAAAATGTCTTGCATGAGCAAAGCGATTCAGCATCTCAGACAGTAGAAACAATGAGTAATTATTCTTTACTGTTATTTTATTGAGATCATGATAGTTCACGCATAAATGAAGACTTTCATTCAACTTCTTTATAAACAATACAGATGCTTTTGCAGAATTACTTGATGAATGAATTCATTTTTTCTTTAATGCATTGTTTAAATAGTTTCATATTACAGCGAACTCATCTCATGTTATTTTATAAATAGACTCAATGCGAAACATTTTGCTCTTCATCAAATCAATGAAATGTTTCATCTGATCATGCATGTTCAGACTATCAGAAAGAATCTCAGAAAACACTTTCTTAAGATCTTTAATAGCAGAGAGTATCTTTGATTCTTTTGCTTGAAGTGCATTGCATTTTGCAGTCTGACAATCTGCATTCTGCAATAAGTCATCTGTAGATAGCAGCTGATAAAGCAAAGCTATATAAGTCTCTCTTCTTTTCTTAGCTGCAAGCATTACTAGCTTAACAAATTTCAATGTCTTACACAGATTAACTTGTATTTGCTTTGCACGCTGAGTACTGTTTTCTCAATATGATCAGCAATGTTTGCATCAATGAATATTTGAATTGATTTCATCTAATCATGAATAATCAAGAATCATATCATATTCTTGCATGTTTACAGCATGAAACTCAATGTTTCAGCTTTTGCAAACTTTGTCATGATCAATCAACTTGATATCAATCTGATGTATATCATAGCAGAGAATTCAATGATCATCAATTATTTGAATCTGTTTCAGAGTTGCATGATTCTTTAATAATTTATGCTCTTTTACTCATGATTGCAATATAAAGTTTCGCTCGATTTCAGAATTAATAAGACAGTGAGTTTCATGCATCTTCTCAAAGACATTTGTCAGTACTGATATCATCAATGCACGTGATAATCATCTTTTCGTAGTTATATTTAATAATTTGATGATGAACATTAAACTTTCTCTTTTTTTGTCTCTTCATCATGATTGCAAGTCTCTTGTCTGAATGCATAGTTGAAACACATCAAATTATCAATCTTGTGTTTCAGCTTCTTGCATGATCAGCATGTAAGATTGAATGAAGCAACGTCTTGCTTGAACTCACTGAACTTGAATGTCACATCGTTTTTAAACTACATGCTTGAAGCAGAGAACTTTGAATTCTTCATTGCAGCGACAGACTTTATCTTTTCATGCAAGAATTAAGAACTCTTCTGAGATGCTGCATTCTCATCTTGCTGCGAATGTAACTTCGACAATGCATCAGTGTCTTGCAGATGCAAGTCAATGTTTATAAAATGCTTTAACAGATCGATATAATTGATAGAGATATATAAAATGCAAAGAGACTCATTCATGATGATTTTATTAATTTTCATTCGCAAGTACATCATGCGAGTTTCATTGAATATATGATAGTTCAGATCTGCATACAGTCTGATGAAATACTGTTTGAAATTTGCAATGCTTTGATCAACTCGCTGCTTTGCAGCTTCAAGTCAACATTCTGTTTAAAAGTTGTGAATTTCAGAATTGCTAAATTTAGCATGCAAGTATTTAATGTAATACTTTCAGTTGAGTTTCTCATCATGATTGTGCATGCTCATCACATGATCTCATCACTGATTGCAAGACTTTTCTGATAAGTATGATGCAAATCATCGCAGCTTCTCTTGTTTCATGATGAAATCAGATGATATCATGACTATAAAGTCTTTGCAGTCTTGCAGTCAGAACATTAAGAAGTCATAGTTCATGACACTTTACTTTCTAAACTCGCAAGATTGATTAACATGCTTGCGTGCATTACTTCAATAATGATCATCACTATGTTGACATCAATGATCAGAAATTGATTAAATTTCTTGCTCAAGTTTTGATACATGAAGTTGCAAGACAAGCAGTATATTCTGCATCTTCGGATTTTTTAACTGCTTGCGTACTTCACTTGTTGATCATCAAGAAATATGATCTGTTTATTCATTAAATTCTTACAATTTAAACTTCTCATCTGCATGTTTGAATGCGTGATTCTCAGATCTGTTTTGATGAAACGATGAATTCTCAGTGTCATTGACAAAATGTTCAGCAGTTAACTTTTTGCTCAATGACAAAATCTGAAAAAGTCGGCTCAATTCAGCTAATAATCAGCTAACAACTGATTAATCAGCTAAATGTCAGCTAAAATCGATAAATTTGAATAGATTTTCAGTTTTACAAGATCGAAAATATAGAAAGAATAAAGACGTGACTGCAATTGCATATGATGCATGTTGATTACTTGAGATATTACAAGCTTATGAACTTAATATTATGTACTGATTTAATGTGTCTTGAATTTGCGCTGATGAACTCTGATTTTTACATTACTTGAAGTCGCACGTTATGACATTTGATGAAAGTTCTTGTAATGCATTAACATGATGTATCAGACATATCATAGCTATGAAAAATTGAAATCATTGCAATGAAACCAGGTTTTAAATCAGTGTTCATTGAATCTTGAATATGTTCAAAACAACTGATGATTTATGCTTCTTTCATTGAACATGTTTCAATCAAAAGTGAAGTTCAAATCATCATTTTTCTTTATAAATTCTTTGTCAACATCAAAATCATCTTGAATAAAATCATGAACATTTAGCTTTTGAGACTCAAGTATCTTATCAAACAAACTTCATCAATGAAACTGTCTGTTATCAATCACTTTTTCGATGTCGAAACTCATGCATATGATGTTATATGTAATGATGAGTCTCATTTGCATGATACATTATATTCTCTTCTTCGCTTGATTCTGCGTACTCATCATTCACTTTGAATTTAATTGTACTAAATAATGAATCTTAGTGAAAGTTAATTCTTAATCTATCACTGAAATTATGTTTATAATATATCAAGATGACTTGATTTTCGATGCAATGAACTTAAACGTTATTGAGCATCATCTTCGTTTGAACTAATATATATTATATGTGTTTAAGCAAACTCGATGATCTCTGATGATCTTCAGAGCTAAAATTTGTCTTGAAAGTCGCTCTGAAATGTCAAGCACTTTCTTTATTTAAGCGACTGAGTTTATGAAGTGAGTGAGTGAGGCAAAAGTGCATTTCTGACTGAATTCTAAGAAATGAAGAAACAGAAAGAAATGATGAAAGAAACAGAAGAGAGAACAATTTATTTATTCTCTTTTCTCTGCTTAATCTTCTTGTTCTTTAGCGATCGACATTGATTGAGTCAAGTCAACTAGCAATTATCTTCGCTTGTTGATAATCTTCAGTCAAGCTGAATCTTTAACTGTAAATTCTTTTTGAAACAATCTCATGATCTCATGCAGCTGATTCTTTCTTAGAAAGCTCGTAATTAAGACGCAGAGAATTTTCTTCATGATTATGAAATACTTTACACTTGAAGTTAACATCGATAATGTAAAGTATTCTTGCTGCATTCATCATCACGTTGCTAAGCAAGCAGCGCAGCATACAACATGATCACTTACATGATAAAGTATTTCTGCTTGCACTGAACTCATTGAATAAAACATTATCTTCTTCTTGAAATCTCACTTCTTGATGAGTTTGTCAATTGTTGCTATCTTGAAGCAATGACTGTGATCGCAGATCTTTCTTATGTGACGTTGAAATGAGTTTGCGAAATTACCAGTCATTTTATACAGAATCATTGAATTTATTTTGATTCATCTCTGCTCTTTGCTGTATTCATTGATTAAAAAAAGATGCTTTGTTGTCTTCAATTGTGAAAGTTGAGAAAAAAAGCTGAGCATTCGCAGTATTTTAACTCTTGCTAAATATTCTTGAATTTCAACTTTTGACTTATCATTTAGTTCGTTGTGTTACTTTCATGCTGTCAATTTACCCTCATATATTAGCTTCATTGCTTTCTTATGTGCATTCATGCTTTCGTTGATGACTGTATCATACTGTGAAGATAATTGTACAGTTATCTTTATATGCATCGTAGATGATACATCAATTAAAACTTTGTCATCAATGAAAGTCAAGTGTTTGCAGATTCGCATTAAGCTGACTGTGCTCATGAAGTCGATCATCTTGTCGATATGAATCTTTATCTGTTCGTGATTCACAATTGATCTATTGATGATTATCTCATGAAACTTATTTAATGCTATGATCAGTGATAACGTGTAGTTTTTCAGCTTTTTGCGATGTTTATCTTGTGCTGTTCACTCAATGTTTATGTTTAACTGCGTTCAGTCTTCAATACTATTCAGTCAATAGATTATTTGAATCAAACTTCACTTCATTGAAGTTTCAATTATTATTCATCGACGAGTTTTTGCATTCAAGCCTGTGAATTTCTTGATTGTAAATAAAGTTCGTTTCACTTCGTTGTGAACTTCGTCACAAGTCACTCTGTCTCAAGAGTTCAGAAATCTTCAATCTTTGAATGTTTTAATGAAAGACTTTTCTCTCTTGAGATTAAACATTACATCATAATCTGTTCATACTTTATTGAGATGTTTTAAGAATGATTGTATGATGATGACACAGATCAATCTATTATCATTTATAAAGTGTTTTCTCTGATCATTGTATTTGCAAAATTCTGATCTGTCATTCTTTTGTAACTTCAGCTCATGAATCTTCTTTTGAAGTGAGATCTCTTTATATGCAAAGCGAATTTTTCAGTTCATTTCGTCATCATATAGATTTAAATGCTTCTGCATTTAAGATATTCACTGAGAAAGCAAGATTAAAAACACATATATGAGGTTGAAATTCTTGATAGAAACAATTAGTGCGAATGAGCTGTTATCGATGCATGAACATTGAATTTCTCATTTACTCAAGATATCGAAGAAACACTCAATGTTTGCTAGTTGAGATTGAGTTTTACTGTCTCTGTGCAGATGTTGACTGAAATTTTCTCTGTGTCGATGTTCAATCACTTCAATCTGTACAAGTACAAGTAATCGATTCAAAGCAACTAGATTGAGAAATATCAAGATCTTAATTGTTTGTTAATAGAGTAATTTTCACAACATGTTTGAATTACATATCTTTTCAAGTTTTATTTCATCTGCTAAATATTCATCGTTTTGTCACATCTTCATCTCAATCATTACAAATATGTTGAAGACTTGATAAAGATATAACTTTGTGACTAAGTTTTTGATTTTAATACATTTGATGAAGACAATCTTGTTTTCATCATGCAAAAACAATCTGATTGCTCTTTTTCATCTGTTTGAGTCACTCAGATGCTTAACATCTTTCATGAGTATGTTCTGCAGAAATCTTATTTCTTTATTAATCTTTGCAATCATTGTAAGAGTTGATGATTTACTTACTTGTTTACATTGATATCAACAGTTAAATTTTCTTGCTCAAAAGTCAAATCATTTTCATTAACATTTGTTGAGTTCATCTTTTTCTCAGAGAAAGTGATAGTAGATTTTCATGATTGTTTCATCGCGAGTGTATTTTCAACAACAGTTGTATGACTGTTTACATTGATCATAACATTAGTTTATGTTTTAAGATCAATGAAATCTTTCACATTCAACGATAATTCTTCTTCATTAAATCGTGATATGATGTTCATGAAATTTTCAGAAAGAAACTCAGACGAATTATCACTAATCAAATTCTGTGATGTACTATCTGCGTTTAAAGAAATTTTACAAATCTTATCTTTGATTATCAATGAATCAGAGTAATAATTCTTGATGATATTCTCTTCATTTCGTGACTTTAATTTGACTCATTTGCATATTGAAATATTCTCATCATCACTATTTATCAAGATGACATTCTTGTAATCATTATTGTCATCAATGATGATTCACTTTTCAATTTATATGCTTGACTTTTGAGAATGATCAACTGTACTGATATCATTTGATAATTTCTTGAGTGAATTCTCTATTGACTTAACGCTTGAAAGATGATTAAAATTCTCTGTGATAATGTTTAAGATGTCTTTAGCTGAGATTTATATTCTCTGATACTCATGCATTAACTTACTCGTAGTCATGATAGATGTCGAAGCTATGTCATTTATATGAGTGATATGATGATCGATAATTGAAACTCTTTGATGTATATCAATGATCAAGTCTGATTGAGCTTTGACTTGTATAAATAACATCACAACTGATTCTTCAAATGACGTTTTATTTCTTTGCTTTGTCAAGTGATTATCAGAGTTGAGCATAGCATCTAATGTAACATTAGTATCAAATGATGTCTTAATGATTTTTATAACTTTGATAGTATATATCAGATGTAAGCATGATCAACTTCATTTTGAACGCAACGTGTCTTTGATCATTCTGTCATGAAGCATACATCATCTGCTGAAATTATCTATCATCACTGATTACTTTTTTCATTTTAAATGTGTATTTGATAGTAAATGCATACTCTTCAAGCTTCAGATTTAACTTTAGCAACTTCTTTCATTCATTCAAAGATATCTGCATTATAAAGTTAAAATTTGAACTGTCTGTCTTTGACATTATCTGATAAACTGAGCAGTAGCTAATTGCTGAAGTATCGATTCACGTCGCTGTTAACTAAAATACTTTCATATTCAACTTTCAATGATTCAAAATATGTTGCGTTGATGATACTGATCTTGTGAGCAATGAACATGTGTTATTCACGTCAGTGAAGTTTTCATCTCTTGAAATTAAATTCATCGAAGTTGTAGATATGAAAGATATCGCTGTTTGTAATGACAATTTTTGAGTCTTGCATCTTTCATTGACAGCATTACAACGAATGTTGAAGAGAATTCATTGAATCAGCTTTTTACAAGTTGCATGAATATAAACAGTCTTTAAATCTTCAAATTGATCTGATCATTTGTCATTTAGAAACTTGATGCATGATTGTAATGCTTTATTATCGCTGACTGACTTGATCTTTGTTAAGAAAGATTCATTTGTAGTCAGTCAAGCTGTGATTTATTCATATATCTGTTCAACTTGTTTCGCGTTGATTCAAAGAGCATTGCACATCTGAGTTACATTGTTGAATTTGAGTTGATTCTTCTTTAGCTGATCATCAACGTGTTTAAGCATGATGTTTCTCTTAAATGTGTAATACTCACTATTCATATTCATCATTGTCACTCATCTGAATTGATTTTGAGCGAAGAATTAAGCTGATAGATTTAATGAACAAGATTAAGATAGAAGTTTAAGATGAGATGAAGTCTGATGCATCATATTTGTGATCACGCTCTACATTCAATTAGTGAGTCAAGTTCTCATCAATCATTGAAAGTGTTGAACATCAGTGACTAGAGTCAAGCTACATTCAAATGAGCGTTGCTTGCAATGAAGCATGACTTGTTGTATGTGAAGTTCTTTTAAACGTACTTTTAAGATTCATTGTTGAGAAGTGCGATGGCAGGCTTGTTCCTAGCAGCTTATTGCGGTAGCTCTGGATCCAGTCTGGATCCAGTCAGGCTTGTTCCTAGCAGCTCTCTCTAGACTAGCGTCAGGGGTAAAGCCGCG
>JAABUY010000783.1_pt1 | contig 50289 bp, 53 predicted proteins | sample 5560271 | NCBI WGS metagenome assembly JAABUY01 (sample SAMN10711886, study PRJNA513374) | rock metagenome | isolation source: Antarctica rocks | place: Antarctica: Victoria Land, University Valley | reverse complement strand
TGCGCGGCGCCACCGTGGCACCTTGCACTGCAACAACCACAGCTCGACCGGTGACTCTATTAGCTCTGAAAGGCAAGCCCTTCAGGTTCCCAGCCTGCACCGCGTGGAGGAAGAGTCTTCGCAGGCCAAAACATATATATATATATAAGTAATTAAAGTACATCAATGTCTTTTATTATAACATTTATAATCTGCATAAATAAAATCAAATTTAGATAAACTTTGTACTCAGTCAAAAGATAATTATTAATGAACTTATTAAGTCTCTGTTTAGACAGATCTTTAAGTAATTTATTGAATTTATAAAATTTATTATTGATGATTAATTAAATTTTTAAATTATTTGTTGAACTTATGACAATTTATTAAGTTATTTGATGTTTATTGTCAGTAAGAGTCAATAGATGCAGTCTTACTGAGTGAAAATGTTAAGAAGTGATGTTTTAGCTGCTTTTATTGAGTTAATTAAAATAAGCTGAGTAAAGTCTCTGTTGATGTTGATTGCAGTCAACATTCTTAACTCTTTTAGACATGACTACACAGTCATAGAGTTTCACTAGACAGCATAGTATAGCATGAGTATCTTTTTCCTTTCAAGAAGAATCAATTTAAGCACATGAATTTCTATTGTTTGTTTACTATCCTAATGTTTATTTACATTTTGATGCGTCAACACATTTCAAGACACAAAGACTATTTGGGTTAGCGCTCAGCATTGAGTCTATTTGAGTCCTTTTTACAGGCTGACTACCATCTGAGTCTTTTATGCAGTCGCATGGACCAGCTGAGTCTTTTACCCTTATATATAAGGTATGGTTGGATGAGCCCATGAAAAGATTGGTAGAGAATGGTCTGTCTAGGTGCTTTACTCGACCGCAAATACCTGGTGTTTATAATCATTATATCAATTACTACACCCCTCCTTCTTCAAGGGTCTTTCACATACCGATCGGAGGTAAAACGCGTAGGAGAATATTCGTCGGAGTGGATATCATAAAATAAATAATGCCGAAGATGGATGCTTTCTGACGGGGGAGCCAGCGCTATATACAAATGACTGCAATGCTCTTTTCATATAACTCGCGGGCGGATCTAGGCGAATCTCCGCTCAAACTCCCGAAACAACTGCGGACTGATTTCATCACTACTGTTTCCTTTCACGGTCCATAGCACGCCTTTACGCTCATATTGCTCGAGGAGCGGCTTGCTAGTCTCATCGAACTTCTTCAGCCGTTGCTTCCACGTCCCTTCGTCGTCATCGGGCCTCTTCGTAAGTGGCTCGCCGGTGACGTCGTCCCTTCCAGGTACCTTTGGTGCGTTGAAGTCGGTATTATAAACCCTTCCGCTTGGCGCATGAACCCAGCGACTGGCAATCCGGCTGAGGATAATATCGACGGGAGTAAGCAGGTTGACGACAAGGTTCACGGGAATGAGGGAGTCGAGGCGGGCGGCTTGTGTTGCCGTTCGCGGGAAGCCGTCCAGGATGAAAGATGCGGAGGGGTCATCTGAGGGCTGTGCGGGTATTGCGTCACTGACAGATGTTTGCAGAGAGACCCAGCGCTTCGATTTGAGCTCGTTGAGGATCAGCTTGAGGATCATGTCGTCCGGCACAAGGTTGCCCGCTTTCATTGCGGATTCCGCTCGGAGGCCTGTCACACAGTTAGTCGATCTTGGTGTCAGCCTGTGGACAAGGCTTTTGACCGAGCGCTGTTCTATTGTTCACATTCTCCCTCAGCAAATCCCCCGAACTGACGGCAGAGAGCTGCGGAAACCGGTTCATCATCCTCTCTGCCTGTGTCCCTTTCCCCACCCCTGGGGCCCCCACAAGGATAATACGCGCTGCTCGTTTGAGTTGTTTCGTACCCATTCTGTCCGTACAGGGGAGCCCAACAGAAGCAAAAGATGTTGTCGTCTAGCCAATGTCCCGAGTCTTGAACCTGAGTTGACCGAATGGCAGAATCCCGCGCGCGGATCGGAGGTGTTTTGGAAGCTCAATGCTTCGGAAATCTGATATCTACAAACTCATTTCGAACATATCTCGTCCTGCCAACAAAACAATGCATACGTCGGTACAGCTCCGCCTAGCCAAAAAGTTGATCCATGGACTGTTACCTGAACGGTAGAGGTTGAACCGTTGGGGGGTGGGGTGGTAATATATCACTGTACTCCGTAGCGGGCCCTCGGTTCTGGTAGTTCCAATTACCGGAGTGATAATGGCGCGTCAGCCCAAATCCCCGAATGTCCCCACTAGTAAACCTTTGCCGTCAAGAATGTTATACGGAGTCCGTAAGGCTCGGAGACTTTGGCAAGGTCATCTCGGATGAAGGTGAATACTAGGTAGTAATAAGCCCAAAGTACCTACTTAGAGACTTTCCCCGTGAGGCCTACCGTACCTACCGTACCCCTTTACAATCTGACCGGCTCGTGGCAGAATGACGTGACCCACGTGACATCGGATTTATGTATAGCCGAGGCTCTGTTGAGAAGATGCTTACAGAGTAAGAGCCCAGCTTTACCGTTGGATCCACGCCTTTGACTCCACTTCGATTCAGATTCACACGGCTCGTATACAACCGATATCTTGACCTCTCTGATACTGACACCGCCCTCCCCGGCGTCAGCTTGAGTGCGCATCTAGTTTGTCTCCGAAGATCCCATCCATTTCCACCCCTGAACTGCCCTCTCGCAATGAGTGCATCGTCGAGGCTGGTAAGGAATGCTTCAGCGCGTCGTGTGATGCTTGGTGGAGGTATGTCGATATGTGCTTGGTTGGACATTGTTCAGGACTGACGGGTGTGGTAGCGCGAGCACCTTTAGGGTCTTCATTGTTCGCCTCTTCTGGTCATGCAACACTTCTGCGCAGCCACGCTCCGGATCTCCCGCCTCAGCTGCAGGCTTTGACGGTGTTATTGTCGCGCCGTAGATATGCTACCGAGACTCCCACATCGGCTGGGGTGGGAGCTTCGTTCCCACCGCCAGGTTTCAATGCAGAAGAAGCGAAGAAGCCTCGCCCGAGGGAGCAACAACCCAAAAAGTCATCGAATGCGCAAGCCTCAGATGTGGCGAAAGCAGCGGTTGCCGAGATCAAAGAAGATTTCGCGAAGACCGGCGCCACCGCCGTAGAGAAGAGCAAAGCTATGGAAGCCACGAGCATCTCTGAGATTGCGGCGGACAAGGCGACAGTTACGAAGGCGGATGAGAAGAAAGTAGCCGAGGCCAAGAAAGAGCAGAAGAAGCTGACGATCTTGCAGAAGGTCAAGAAGGAGGTTCTACATTATTGGGATGGGACAAAGCTGCTGGCAACGGAGGTGAAGATCAGCACGAAGTTGGCTCTCAAGATGGCCGCTGGGTACGAACTCAGTCGGCGAGAAAACCGCCAACTCCAGCGTACCGTGCAGGATCTAGGCCGTCTAGTGCCTTTTTCCGTATTCATCATCGTGCCATTCGCCGAACTCCTCCTCCCGGTGGCCCTCCGCCTCTTCCCCAACCTTCTCCCCAGCACTTACGAAGGGCAGAAATCCAAAGACACCAAAGCCACCACCCTTCGCGCAACCCGCAAAGAAGTCAGCAACTTCCTTCGTAACACTCTGAAAGAAACCGGCCTTCCTGTCAGCGCGGCCAACGCTCAAAGAGACGAATTCACCGAATTCTTCCGCAAAGTCCGTGCGACTGGCGAGTCTCCCACACCCGAGGATGTCATCAAAGTGTGCAAGATCTTCAAAGATGACCTCACGCTCGACAATCTTTCCCGACCCCAGCTCGTCGGCATGTGCAGGTACATGAATCTCAATACCTTCGGCACAGACATGATGCTGCGTTACCAGATCCGGCACCGCATGCGGCAGATCAAGCGCGACGACCGCGCCATCTCCTTTGAACGTGTCGATTCGCTCTCCGTGACCGAACTCCAGATGGCCTGCGCGTCCCGTGGTCTGAGAACCCACGGCATGAGCCCCGGAAGGCTGCGTGATGACCTGCAGATGTGGCTGGACCTACGTCTCAAATACGGCGTGCCGTCAACACTCCTGGTGCTGAGCAACGCATTCATGTACTCTCAGGGCAAAGACTCGGAAATCTCTTCCCAGATCGACGCGCTGCAAGCCGTGCTGTCCTCCATCCCCGAAGAACTCTTCCACGAGATCGAGCTCGAGGTGCACAACGCTGAAGGCGCCGCGACAAACAAGCAGAGATTGGAGGTCCTGAAGGAGCAGCAGGAACTGATCGAGGAGGAGAACGAGCAGAACAATGAGAACAGCGAGACTGGCAGGGCAAACCCGAAGGATAACGAGAACATCGACGAGAAGGAAGACCAGCGGAGAGCTGATGCCAAGGCGGAGGGGAAGGACGAAGGGCAGGCGGCCGAGGCTCTGGATGCTGAGCGGGAGCGTTCAGAAGCCGAGAAGGCGGAGAAGAAGGATTGAGAACACTGTAAATTCAGCTTTTCTTTGTTCACGCATCTGGCCCGCGGCCATGCAGGCGCTTTCACGGGGTTTTAGACTGTACACCATAGACATGTCGAGTGATTCCAGGCCAATATGTTACTGGTGATGTGCTTGGTAATTACGATTTAGATTCCCGACTCGATCAAAATTATACACTGTCCTACATGCATGTGGTAATAAGCCATTGATCATACTGTAGCTGATACTTACGCCCACCGCACCTATGCCATCGAGTAAGGTAACCATGGAGATCACGTGACACAGCCTCTGAGCATTGGAACAAAAACCACCTACTCGAATCCTAAACGCAGCATGTTACACCTCAATTTCTATCTACTATCTAGGACCATACAGATAACTTGAGATACATCAAGCGTCATCAACAAGAAGTAGGCTTCTCATCCTCAGCAAGCCGAGGGAAGAGATGCCCACCTCTTGCGTACCACCGACGATACCCTAGCTCCCAAGAGCAATACCGGGCCACCACGAGGACCCCAAAAGTGGCGACCACGAGCGACACTACCTGGAAAAAGTAGATTAGAAAGATGATCGAGCAAATAATAACAAAGAGAAGACTTACTCCCATGCAGGCAAAGTCCCGCCAACACCCCACCCCACCGTCTCGGGCAGGACCCCAAGGATCCACTCCAATGATCCAGCTGCGAGACAACTAGAGTTGAGACGTCAGTCGATGATGAAGGACTGAAAGTGACCTAGTGCTTACCGTCTTGCAGATAACAAGTCTCCACCATGTTGGATCCTCCCAAGCTGCCACCCATGAGCCTACACCGAGACCGGTAGACGATCCATAGACATCAGCGTACCCCAAAAGTTGACAAAGGAGATGCTGCGGAAGCTGTGTGCCAATAACGGAAATCCTCTTCTCGAGGGAGATGCTTTAGAATGAGTTTTGTTTTTTCAAATTTTTTTGTGCTTTTGTGATTTTTGGAAAAGGAAAAGAAAGCAACGCAAAGGCAGCAAGAACAGCAACGACGAGGAGATCGAAAGAAGAGAGAGAGAAGGAGTGTGCGATAACAGAAGTCCTCTTCTCGAGGGAGATGCTTTAGAATGGTTTTTTGGTTTGAAATTTTTTTGGGGTTTTTTGGGGTTTTTTGGGATAAATAAAAGAAATGGTACTTCTCTGTAAGGACTGTGCCACGCCGAGATGGTACGTCCCGGTCTCCATGGAGGAGCTTCAAACCCATATGGTTCCGCGCCAACACCCTAAGGTCCTTGTCTTGGTGTCGCGGTGTGTGAAGTTGTCGGGTTGAACGTGAGTGAAGAGGCCGCAGGTCTGGTCAGAGCGAGGACCCTTGGTGACAAAAGGGTAATGGAAATCTGTGTATTTTCTTCCAAAGATGTAGATCGCGAGAGGTGATGAGCGAGGGAAGCGGTAGCGAGGCTGACCAAAGCTGGGCTGAGACCCTCGATGACCGGAGGGGTGTCGTAGATGCAGACAAACTCCGTTCGAACTCTCGCTGCAGTCGAAGTTGAAGAGTCGGAGAATGTGCTGCCGGCAGGTGGGTGATTGCGCCGTCTTGTCAATGCGCTGAGGGTTCCTCAGACGTCGAGCATTTCAATGTCGCCATTGTCATCCTCGACGTCCTCGGGGACGTCGGTCGGCCAGGTGGTTCGAGGGAAGGAGCGCTGCCAGTGGCCGTGAGGCTCCAGGTAGCGTTCCACGGTGGCCTCGAGCCTGACCGCGTTCCAGTGTACCCAGGGGTACACGACCGTCCGGTGCTTGTGGATCGCTATCATGACTTCAGTATTCTCCTCAAACTGACAATAGCAGGATCACTTACCTGGATCGAACCAGTTCTCCACTTCCTTGACCTCATTTCGGCTGAGGTCGAAGGAGACGGACTTCTTGGGGGCGGCGGTGACTGGGCCCCCAGGAATCCATCGTGACACTTCCCAGACCTGGTTTTGACTGAGGTCAAAGGAAACGGACTTCTTCTTGCGGGCGAGGGTAGCTGGGCCCGCAGAAGCCCGTTGTGGTCTCACGCGAGACCACCATGTCAATGCCGCTTGGGCGGCGGCGAGGCCAAACTCGCCTACTACAGAAGCACACTGTTTTCAGTTACGTTCACAGTCATTGAGTGAAGAGACTTACCGAGGGCCCCGACATTGATGACGAAGTCCTTGAGGTAGACGAAGGACATCGTGAATCACCGAAGGTACTTGAGTGTCGGTGATGTAAAAAGAGAAAAGAGGAGTCGGAGAGTGAAGAGAGGTTGAGGAGTGTTCGATGGAGTAGTTGATCGTGTTTTGTATAGCTGTGAGTAGAGTAACAGTCTGAAGCCTGAGCGTGCAGAGAGTATGGTGAAGAGAAAAGAAGAAGAAGAAGAACCGGGCGCGAGAAAAAATGGGTTGTTTATATAGACTAGCAGGTACACAAAAGATCAACATTCACCAAAAGATCAACTTTCTCTGCGATTACCTAGTTAGGAAAGCACGACAACCTCAAGATCACCCAAGCGACCACAACCAACACCCAAGCGAGGTCATTAAGCGAGGACCAGACACCTCAAATTCACAGCTGGATCATTCTCCATCGCCGGGGAAACGGCTGACCATAGTAGCCATAATATCCGAGTTGAGAAGGAACCCCTGAGCAGCAATCAGAAAGGTAGCATGACGCCTTGGGATTGAGAGAGTAAGGTAGTCCCTAAGGTATAGCGATAATCATAGAACTCTTTTTACATCTTCGCCGCTTTCTTCAGATCCTCCCGTCTAAGCTCGTCGCCCGGCTTCCTAATCGGGCTCAGTCTTCCCATCTTCTTGAGACGCCCTATCATGTTCTCATCACCAAAATGGCTGTTGTGCTCAAACTCGGGCTCTTGCCCATATGCGACTCTGGCGGCATCAACTAAAATCCGAGCTGTCATACCAAACACTCGATACCGCTGTAGTTGCCCGACCTTTTCGGCTCGTTCGAGCTGGTCAGCAGCCGATCTTTGGTCCGACTTACTTGACCTTGGCTTCGTCACCGTCTGGCCAGCAATGGGTACGTAAAAACTATGCATCCGCCATCGAGACTCATGCCAATCTGTCCAGGCGCCATGATACCAATCTGAAACGCTTCCCGGTACGTTTTTTTCTTCGCCCGTGTGCACTTCGTCCTTCGCTAACAAGAAGTTATGGAACGGGGCTGTGAACACGGCAGCGACCTCCCTAGCGTCAAGTCGTGGTATAAGAGACTCTTCAGCATTCACATCGTGTTTCTCGTCCTCATTTGCTGGATGTAAGAACGCTACGCATGGCCGGACGCCAAGTTCGGTCCTCGCAAGATTTGTCGGAAGCTGGCAGAGATGTTCTACCTGGAACGGTGGTGGTAGCTTCTTGTCATCACTAGGCAGTCCGATTTCCTCGGATGCTTCGCGACGAGCCGTCTGAAAGGGCGTCTCCGATAGCGTGTCCGCCTTGCCTATGCCGCTTGAGTACCCTCTCTAATAGCTGGTTTCTGGAGTGCCTAACCTCCTGGTAAAGCCGCTTGTCCCGGGTCTTACAATAAAGTCAGCTCAGGTGCTCATCTGGAGTCTGGTATCAGAGGCGTCAGGTTGCTGTACATGATTTTAGGGTACTTGCTCGCATTGTCAACACCACCCTGAGTTCGCCTCGACGGTCAGCAAACAATAGTATCAGGACCGCGGCCCGCCTGGTCAAAGGTAGAGACGAATATGCCGACGGCGGTGGTACATATGCCCTCAACCGTGCAATGGCTTGCTGCACCAAGCATCAGCATATATATTGCCCTGATAGCCAGCTATAGCACCGGCGTGACGAGGCCTGGCACTAACTGCAGATGCTTGTGACAATGGGGCCATTCTTGCGTCTAGCCCTACTCCCCTTGAACAGCGCTATCCTCGGACCTTACATCGCCTTCCATCCTCAGCGAAGAGAAGAGCGATTATAGGACGTCGTCAAACCTTGGGGCTAAAGTTGCCGAGGTCTGATCTACGACTACCTTAACTACCTTACAACCAAGCTTTGCGGCTCTAACTTACCTACACAGCTCTTGTCTTCCCTGCCCCCTGCCCCTTGTTAGTTCGTAGTCACTGTAGCCCTTCTCCCACTCCGCTGCAACACTCTCATATAAATTATAATGACACTCGGTTTTGCCCATGTTGGAGATGGATATTCTCCGTACTTTGCATCTCCCTTGGGCCACTCGCTAAAGCTATTACCACATATAGCGATAACTTGGAAATACTCGGCACAAAGCCACCGGAAGTGGAAGTATTACAGATTGATCAAAATGCTCTTTGTTTGGAACATGCACCACCATGTCAATGGTTTTGCGTTGATTCTTTCACATAATACAAATGGAACACCGGTTAGGCTTCGAGATTTCCGAGTCCAGTTAATGGCTCCGTCTTTGTCATGAATAATTCCTAATACCGAGAGTTGCTGTTACTCTCTTTGTATATGACTGCGATATACTGGCATGAAAGTTATGTGAATCCTCAACGGGCTTTTCTGTCCTTAATCTTCGAACTGTAAACATGCTGGCTGCTCCCCAGTCGCCGATGAGGCATCCTCCTCTTCGCAACGAACAGTCTTCGTCGTCATCTCTCAATGGATTGGAGATGGTTCTGCCTGGCAGATCAGCTTCTTCTCGGTCATTCCAAGACTCGATAATCGAGGATCTAGACATTGATAAACCTCTCCCACCTACACCTCCTCGAAGGAAAGCATCGAGTGTGTACAGCAGTGGGCACGACGATCTGATCGCCTCGTATTTGGGGCTAGTTGCGAGAAACGAGGGACCCCCTTCAGATGTCTACCTTCAACCCATTATATACAGCTCGAGCAATCCGGAAATCCCGACCAGCAATGCATCCAAATTATCGACCTATCAAAAATTGCAGGAACCATTGTCTGCTCCCTTACCCGTAGAGCATCAACCCGCATCAGCGCAACGGCCGAAGCCTACAAAGAGAGAGGCAAGCGACCACCGACATCCCAAACAGAGCCCGACACTATCGGAGAACATTGCACATGACACAAAGGTCCTTGACAACGTCGCGGTAAAACGACGGTTCGAAGCACAGCGCGCAGTAGGGCCACCACAATTACCCACACTCCCAGGCTTCAAAGCCGTCCTTTACGACTCCGAACAAAAGCGACATGCCCAACCCTCGTCTCGCGGTAGCAAAGAAGTCATCGACCGGTCGTTAGTTCCGCCGCCGCTAAGCCTGCGTAAATCACAGCTTAGCGACGACATCGAATCGAGCCACTTCTCAGCGTCATCGAGCGGCTCGGACGACGGGACCTTGCACACGGGCCTCCGCCAATCCCTTCGCGCATACGCCCGCAAAGCTTTGCACCTCCGCAAGAGTACAGCGGAGGAGAAGGAAACGAAGCGGGTCATGTCCGTCGCATCGGCCAAATATCCCTTCATGGACGCGTCGTCGGCACCGCGACGGGCGAGCAAGTTTGGTTCCCTGTCGAGCGAACGGCGAGCGAGCATCCAACAGGGACTCTCGAACGTATATCACGGCGTGGCGAAGATCTCGACGTGGACCCCAATGCCCACTAGCAAGCAGAAGAAGAGAGACACAATCCCTAGGGACCTACGCAGTCCTGCGATCCCGATCACGCCATACCAGCAACTCGGACCGAAAGCATGGGAACCCGCGCCGAAATCGCCGAAGTCGCCCAAGCAGAAGAAGAAGAAGCCTCCGAAAGGGAAAACGCCTTTTGCGATCCTGAGTTCGAATAGAAGAGAGGCCAAAGGACCGGACACGCCGTACCCGCACCCAGAGGGTCAGTCGCCGGACGAGCCAACGCCGGAACATCAGCCGAAGCTCAAGCGGACGGCATCGGAAAGACGGAGGGATGAATTGAAGAGCAAGATTGTGGTCGTAAGGTCGGCAGGTCAGCATCTAGATGGCAAGGTCACCCATTGGATGTGATGCATCCTGTCTCCCTGACCCTGGCGCGCAAGGGTTGGTTCAGCGCGCTATTCTATAACCTGGCATAGAGAAATACTGAATCGCAATCATGTTTGAACAGACCAGTAATCACGAAATGTTGCTGTATTTGTGAAATGTTTAGTCACCAAATCAGAGTGAATCAAAAAAGGCAATGGAAGTTATATCCTAATCCGACTGATCTCTCTTCCGTAAGGCCCACACCCTTCCTCACTCACCTCCGGTTTCCGCCGTTACGGTGACTTGGGTTTTCTCTCTGTTATTTTGTATTCTCGGAAGTGAGGGATCTTGTAGTGCGGAACCATCATTCAAGGGGTGGCAAGATTCATTCGGCGCAGAGGGGCGTGCTTATCCTTGGTTACTCTTCTCTTGTCAATATCTAGAAGACCTACAGTTGGCCGACTATGATGATAGTCTACTCCCCTCATCTTCCATACATACACGTCTCTAATGAGCGGATTGCACGAAAGACCCATTCTACTGAGAATCTATGCCATAATCTAGAACCATCTAATTCTATAACATCTCACAACAATCTCGATCTACAACAGTGGATTTGACCTGTATTCTGGCGCCGCCCCGTTCGTCTCAGGCTTCGACGCCTGGTTCTCTAGCTCCAGTTCATTTTCGACCGAACTTTCCTCGTCGGCGAGGAACTTCTCCGCTTCCAGAGCCGCGATACATCCGGAGCCTGGTCATATCGAATTAGCACATCACTGCAGGCTAGAGTCCTAGAGGGAAGTGGAGACTCACCTGCACTAGTGATAGCCTGCCGGTACCGCTTGTCTTGCACGTCACCAGCTGCAAAGACACCCTTGATGTTTGTATAGCTCGTGCCGGGTTTCGTCAGAAGATACCCGTCGGCATCCGCATCAACTTGGCCTTTGAACAACGCCGTCGCCGGATCGTGTCCAACCGCGTAGAACAGCCCGTTGGCCGCGATTTCTTCTTCCTCCTGCGTTTTAATGTTTTTGATCTTCAGATGCGTCATCAGCCCTCGGTCTTTCTCCTCACCCTTGACCTGCGTCGCAACAGTGTTGAACCTAACGGTAATCTTTGGGTGGGTTATCAATCGCGTCGCCATCGTCTTGGATGCGCGTAACATCTCTTTCCGTACGAGCACCGTTACATGACTTCCGTACTTGGTCAGAAACATAGCTTCTTCGGCGGCCGAGTCACCGCCTCCGATGACGACTAAGTGCTTGTTCCGGAATATAGGCACCGCGCCATCGCAGACCGCGCAAGCGCTGATTCCATTCTGCCAATACTTGTCCTCTCCCGGTAGATTTAGTCGACGCGCGGAGGCGCCTGTAGCTATTATGACGGCATCTGCGGTGTTCGGCACATCGTCGGGACCGTCAGAGTACTCGGTCCAGAACTTGAACGGACGCTTGGAGAGGTCGACTTTGGAGATGGTCTCTGATATAATGTTGGTACCAAAACGCTCGGACTGAGCGCGCATATCGTCCTGCATGAACGAGCAATCAGTTCTCCGACTGGTAATCCAGCTCCGTGATCCTCACCATCAGTTCCTGGCCCCCAATGCCCTTGGGAAATCCAGGGTAATTCTCGACATCGGTGGTAGTTGTCAGTTGCCCTCCTGCTGCTATGCCATTTGCCAGCATGCCCTCGTACAAAACAGCTATGCCCTTTTCAGTGCTGGTCTCCTGAACATGCCCTGGGACACTCACGCTTTAGTTCGGCTCTCGAAAGGTATATAGCTGCGGTATGAGCGGCCGGCCCCGAGCTGCATTGTCCGCGTTCAGCAATTGTTCCAGTCTACACTTTCCCCCATAGCCCGGGCGGTAGAGGGAGGCTCATATAGATTGCTTACCCGATAACTATAGCTGGGTTAGCGTCTGTCTAGCAGTAGGAGGAGTTCCGACATCGCTCACTGACGACTTTGGTATGCATCCCTCTAGACCTCTCCTTTCGTGGACTGCGCAAAGGCGCTGATAATAAAGGTAACGCAGTCGAGGAAGTCGTCGACTTCTGCTGGAATGAGGCTACCGCCGCCAGAGAAATGCCAAAGGCAGAGCGAAGAGGAGGAGAGGAGGCCCGACTGAATAATGTAGAAAACAGTTTGACTTCTGCGACCGAGATCTTGTGAAAGATTGAGGGGTCTTTATATGATGAAGATTCAGTGGGATGAGTAAGGTATTGCGTGCGATTGACAGGAGTACATGTACTAGGGAGGGATCCTGTTGATTATCGTATATCTCTGTATTAATGTTGCTGCTCAAATTGGAGGCATTGGAAAGCCTTTTGACGCCGTGACAAATCCGAGAAATTCCCAAGACCGCCTCGGACTCAGCCGTCATGGGCTATGCCGAATTAGTGCACACTGCACCCTCATGATCACCTATCATAAGCATCTGATGAAGTTATACTGGACCTTATATCATTGTGCATAGATCCACCACCCTTACGATTATCCGAGCCAGAGAGCACTGGTCCACGTCAGGCAGGGAGAGTAATGTACAGAAGGCGCTAAAGCTACAGTAAGGTATGCGCTGAGAATCAAAACCACCGTTTACGTCCTTTTTCTTTGTACGCCTCGACCCCACTATATCCACCTCCTTGACCATATGGGCTAGCTTGTGAAGGGCTGTATGGTTCAGACTCATGCCTTCCAAGCTGTTCCTCGCTTCCTGAGCTTTCACCACCCCACTCACCGTCACCCTGTCCTCTCGCCAGTCCTGTGCTCTTGCGTCTCTTCTGACCCAATCTGCTCAGCCAAGTGCCGGTCTTCAATTTGAGAGTATTGATATCGCCCTCCCCTTCGTAGAACAAAGCGGGGACGAGTAGTCGGTAAGGCACTGTCACACCAGCAGGATCTTTTTGGTCGACTTCGAAGTTGAGAGCAATATCTAAACCTCCTTCTAGATTGATATGCCCGCTTTGTTCTGCTCCACCAGACTCTTCCCTCCTCATAGCCTTCTCACTGAGGTTGGTCGGCCGCCGGAGGAAGCTAACACGGCGGGCTGGTGCGGCAACACCGTCACCGTTCACACCTGCATCCATGTGCTGCTGCGGTAGCCCTTGCGGCGGAGGGAAGTAACCGTCAGCAGGTCCCGATGCCGGGTATGATACCACATCGATCCTTGGCGTTGCAAAACCATTGGCACCGGTGTTTTGAGTTGCACCACGCTGCGATAGCCTACGGAGCAGATTACCAGGCATAACATCCTTTCGTGTCAAAGACAAAGTCCGTTTTAGCATGCCTGGCGGTATTTGATGCTGGTTAGAGGCCATGTCTTCTGCCGTGGGTGGCGTTGGAAGCGGCGTCGTCCCTGAGTTCTATCAGCAAGCAAAATACGGCGTCAATAGATACTAATCTGCTTACCGGGATGATACTCTCTAATAGAGCACCAATTCCTTCTCAGTAGGAGTCTCTTGTTAGCCCTCGGTTTACCATCGACATCATGAGTGAAAATTGGAATCATGTCCTCTTCGGTCTCTTTATCGAAGTGATGCACGCGGTTTCTTTTGTTGAGGATATCCCCCAACAGCTCCGGGGGAGGAGTGTTGACAATGGCCGAAGATATCACATTAGGCATATACCTGTGATCTTGATCCTTGTGAATCTTGAGTTTGGGATGCGAGTAGAATCGGCCAAAGGCCCCAAGATGAACATCGCCACTACACAGTCCGTGAGATTAGTCGACGGTGTAGCCAAGCTTGGTGTTCACGAACCCAAGTATTGTGATCCGCACAGACTTTTCCGCAGCCAGCTCCTGCAACTCTTCCACGAACCAGTTCCTCTCGGCTTTGTGATTCTTAGCGGTCCAGTGGTCGTCTAAGTCGTCCAGGACTTCCACGCCCCCGTCAAACTGATTGAGAAACCCACCAAGCATGCCGGCACGACCGAGTGCTTTGATGGGATCCATGAGTCTGCTGGTCAAAACAGTTTCAAGCCAAACCAGTCTTGGATAGGCGATTGGGATCCCCAGTAACACTATTAGATGTTTGGTTTCACCTTCGACAATCTCTTTCCGACACCGATCGAAGACTCGGTCATATGATTGCTGGCTGAAGACCTCATCTCTCTGAAACTTCGTTTCAGCAACATCATGGAGTAGTCGAGATGACAAAACGTACCGTGCGTTCAGTCCGGCAGTCCATCCCTAAGAACGCTACTCTCTTACCAAGCGACATGAAGACACTGCGACTCAACTCGTTGATATAAGGTCCAGGAGCTGCGCCAAGAAGCCAGCTGGGTTCATCCGCTTGAGTCTCATTGGGCGCGCTCTGGTGCTGAAAGAGCATATAGTACTTGAACGCAACCGCACCAAGACCCATAAATACTGGTGAGTTCATCAGCTGTTTGGGGTATGAGCCAAATCCGTCGATGATGTCTGCAACGCTCTCGTTAGACTGGCTATACACATGGCGACAATGCGCAAGAATGTGGTCATAGATCAATGTACGGTGTAGAGAGGAGCCTTTTTCGGTGAAGGGAATGGCCGCGCAAAGCAAACTCACCATGATCGTCCCAGATATTGATCATTGGAATCTGAGAGTTCGCCATTCCAAAAAGACCCTGGGAGAACCACATCGTGTACCTCTCGAGGTAGAAGATTTCCAATTCGTCTTGCATCTCGTCGGAAAATAGCTGAGAGTGTTTGTGGTGCGGGTTCTTGATTTCCAGCCATTCCTTGAATAACGTTGTCTGCTGCGTTACCGCATCATTATAAATTTGATCTCCACCACCGATCATGACATGGAAAGGCCGTATCTGATGGGAACCAAGAACATCACGCCACATAGGGTCTGGCCCGCTGAAGTCAACTGGGTTGACGCTCAGGGAAAATCCATTACAGCTGTGAAACATGACGTTCATGGTTTGCCCTCTGGCGGGAACCCAGAAATTTATGGCAGGTCCTCTGTTGATCCGATAAGCAATGCAAGCCTGAGTCGCACCTAACTCAACCTCAAGATTGAAGCGCCAGAATGTGACCCCACGTTCAGCATGCAACCTGACACCTTTGACTTCCTGATATTTGCCCATCTTTTCGCCATCTTGCCCTTTCAACCTGCCGATGTGGGAAGCTGGTCTCCTCGTCCGGGACGGTACCCTGTCATGAGCACCGTCTACGTGTGCAAAATCGGCAAAGTCTTCAAAAAGTCCACGATTATCCTCGATCTTCGAGAAGTCCACTTGTTCCGCCAGGTATTCCACAGGCTTCACGTAAACGGTTCGGCCAGTCCTTGACAGCTTGGGCAAACCAGCTACAAGATCAGCGTTATCCGTGGTCGATTGCTTCTCCACGTCAATTTTGGGTTGTTGTGGGATAGGGGAAAGGAGGTTCATTGGTTGAGAGAACAGACGGAGTCTTGGTTCTGTGACGTATATGCTGTCCGAGTCGGTGGTGACAATCATGACACTACCTCGCCAGATTTCTCTCTCGATGATGCGCGATCCCACTTGGTTACTCGTCTCTGACACACATTCCCTCTTCAGACCAGTGTACCGGAGTAAAGGCCCGCATTTGAGATAAAGTGGGGGCTGAAAGGAAGTCTGGCCTGTTCCCATTCGAATGCGGATAGCCCGCATATCTGGTTAGCAGCTTCCTAGACTCGGTAACACAAGAATGGTCTAAATCAATCAACTAATATAACAGTATGACCAATGCACGGAAGTGGTGAAGACTAAGAAAATTCGAGTTGTGAGAGAAACCGTCTATAATTGAAAGCCACAAAGAGCCAGATTTTCTTGTGTATGTCTCCTGTGAATTGATCGCGAGATCCCCCCTTGTGCGATGGGTTCACTTTCATACTCCAACCCTCATAAGTCACCTCTCCGGGGGCAAAGGAAAAGTTACTGCAGAAAGAATATAAGGAATCTCATACCATTTTCATCTTCAAAACTTCCACCTCTGTCAGAATTTCGCTGGCCTTGGTTAACTCTCTTTTGACCGCGTGCCTTTCTCTCCCACCAAGGTTGCTTCAATGATGGATCTTGGGGCTCCATCAGAAAATCGAGTGCTGTAAGTCGCGCTGTCTTGCCTCCTCTCCATTCGTCCAAGCGCTTTGGGGCAACTCGATGGGTTTCGAGGGGCATACTTGGGCTCCGTTTTCCGTGGTGTAGGAGATCCGATAGATGGTGCTTTTCATGGGAAAGACTCTCTATACGCTCGTATCCACCGTCAATAAATTCAGTGGCCTGCCGCGGTCTCTGTGTGCCGGCAGGTGGTAGTTGCGCGTACCCCACAATCTCTTGATGTGGATTCTGTATGGCCTGACCGGGTACGGAGTATGGTTGCTTTGACTCTCGAACAAGTGGTTGCTCCTTCTGGAGCCTTCGACTGCCATTTCTCCCAATCATCACAGGTACACCATGACCCGAGACTGTGCCACTTGAAGTGAGCTCTGTAGCGTCGGGATATGTGCGTCTCTGTATAGTCGCTCCGCCCTCGGGCCAACCGCCCTGCTCAGAAGAGTACGTTGGATTTTGCCGATCCTGGAACTGCACAGTACTCTCGATGTTCCTGTGATGTGGATCACTAGGGTTCACAGTTATCGGAGAGTGCAGCGACTGCGCGTGTTGCAACTCAGTTCGATCTCCTGTATCATCAAAACGGTCTGTGCCGCCGTCATTGTACGACTTCGGAAATATATGACTTTGCCGCTTTCTATAGTCAAAAGTATCTCCCACTTGCATGGGTGCTCGATCCATCATTGTCACTCTTTTATCATCATTTTCAGTGTCAAGACCCCTTCGCAGAGAGCCCTCCTCGGTGCTGTGAACATTATCGAGCATCAGCTTCTCAGGATCCTTCGACATGCCTCGTGAGACACGCCGTGGAGGGGCTTGTTCGCTAGGTGAAGCAGCTTCTTGACCTGACTCTCGATTGCCACGGGCCGCCTTGAAATCCCTCAAGCGCTGTTCGGCTTCTTGGACTCTTGCTCGCTTCTCTTCCTTACTAATCTTGCTGATATCATTCAATTTCACCTCGAGTTTCTGCAACGGTGAACGGTCAGAGGCCCAATTTCTGGATCCAGTCGTGGAAGTCGACTCCTTACGGGTATTGGATCGAGATAACGGAGATGCAACGGTGCCGTTCGGTCCCAAGGACAAGCTGCCTGAGTGTTCGATTGGAAGAGCCTGGTTTCCGGACGATGACGCAGAAATGGTAGGTCGAACCTGGACGTAGCTCAACGTAGACGAGTCACTGACGGTTCTCGGGTATGGCCGAGCAAGCTCTTGCTCGCCAGGGCTTGCGCTTTGATCAGCGGGTCGCCGCAGCGTCGGCGAATCCGCTTCGTGCTGCAGTGAGCGAGCTCGTGCCGAGAAAGATCTAGAGCTACCGTGGCGAGCGGAAGGTGCTACTGTGTCGACGTATGGGCGTTGATAAGATACAGGCGGACGAGCTCTCGGTACGTCGGGTGCCGCAGGTAATCCATCTGGAGAAGGTGCTTCACCGAATGGCAGTTGTTGCTGCCCTCGGCCACTCCTTTGTCGCTGCCACCTCATGGCCTCTTCCCCATTTTGTCGCAGCAGTTCCTTCCCCTGGGGCGGTGATGATATGGATACCCGTCTGCCGTTCACGTGGTAACCAAGTCCTTGAGATGAGCGTTCTCCATCGTTGATTGGAGGAATTTGCTTGGACTCGTTCACCGTCACCCTTGTTGGCAGTCGCTGTGGAAGATAGCTGTCCGGTTGAGTTTGCAGGATCCTTGGATCTCGGCGGGTGGGTTCATGGATAATAGGCTGCACTTGACTTCGATGCTCCATAATGGCGATAGTTTCTGGGTTCATTGAGGGGATCAGCCAACAATCAGCGCATCAGTCTTCCAAGGGAGCGGCTCATAAGGCCTAGATCTAGGCTCGATTGCTGGCATATGGGGCGTCATTCGTACACGGGCTACAACACCAAGTCATGCTAGGCGTGAGTCCCATATACACTTAGGGAACATCGTCGAAGAGCGTTGGGTACCAGGTGATATACCAACAAGGGTGTACAGCGATCACTATGATCACTATGATCACTATGATCACTATGATCACTATGTGTGCACCACCGCGTCGACTGAATTTGGAGACACGGTGAGGCTGAAGCTGAGGCAGCGCTTAAGGCTTGGACGGACGTCGGAGCTGGTCATCAATAGAATATAGATAAGGTAATAGACAGTACTGAGTAGGTCAGGTATGTGTGACTATCTATAACGTTATTTCGTATATACTTTCGTATATACAGACAGCTCTGGAGTTGATACCTCGAGGTAAAGTAACTCCGTACTGGAGCTCTTTTTAGCTCCGGTGCTTGGCACTCTGTTACCCCGGGACAGCTCAGCTTGGCAACCAATAAGCTGCTTAACCTTAGCTTACGTAAGGTACAGGTACCTAGGTACCCTACCTGTACTTCGTGCGGTACGAATCGTACCATACCTTAAGTTACAATAAGGTCAGCCAATAAGATTTTGAAGCCACGGTGCCCTTGAACGTTTGGTTTACTCGTTCAATCGATGACGATTGTTGTTGTTGTAGTCCTATGAAGAAAGATTTAAAGTAGGCCTTTCTCTTTGAGCCCGATCACAGACGTCAACTGTTCTACGTCCCCGGTGCAATTCGAAGGGAGCCGGAAATCGCCAACAAAGCGATTCCTAACCTCTGCCCTGGCTGCAAGCCTCAAGCGCCCTCCCCCCCACATCTTTGCTATACGCCTTTTGAAGACTGTCGCCGGATCATATTCCCTGCAGCAGAGAGTTATCTGAGCGTTTTGAATGCGCCCTTTCCTCCCAAGATCTAATCAGGCCTTGAGGGATTGATCCAGGCGCCGTATTCGATATAACTGAATCACCATCGAGGCCTGCACCGACATCATCGGAGCCATGCGAAGAATCTTGATTCTTGCATGGCTTGCAATCACCTGCTCGACCGTCGTGCTTACAGCAAGGACTCGCAACCACAGCACTCACGATTACTTTGTCCTCCACCTCAGCCCGTCGTTCTCGCCTGATGCGATCGCTACGGCACTAGGCTTGGATTATGAAGGCCAAATGGGCGAGCTGACAGACCATCATACTTTTTCCTCACCACGACACAGAAGGCACGGTGGGGAAGAAGTCTTGCAGGAGCTGAGGCGGCGTCGGCGAAGACGAAGTGTGAGGCCTTACGCTGATGTACTGGACGGTGTGCTTTGGTCGCAGAAGCAGGTCTTGAAACCACCGAAGCACAAGCGGGGTGTCGTGCCACCACTGAGCTCAAGGCACAGTACCGCCGATCCGCAGAAAGACGCAGGGTTGCCTCCAGCTGTGGACGCGGCCATTGCTTTCGGGAAAAAGCTTGCGCAAACACTGGACATACAAGATCCGATCTTTAAAGACCAATGGCATCTTTACAATCCAATACAACCGGGAAACGACCTCAATGTCTCCGGTATTTGGCTGCAGGGGATCACAGGCCACAATGCTACTGTTGCTCTGGTGGACGATGGCATAGACATGTATAGCGATGACCTGAAGGACAACTATTTTGCCGAGGGTTCCTATGATTTCAACGACCATACGGATGAGCCGAAGCCAAGGCTCTTCGATGACAAGCATGGCACGAGGTGTGCGGGAGAGGTCGCTGCGACGAAGAACAACGTATGTGGCGTTGGTGTGGCATGGGACGCCAAAGTTGCGGGGATTCGAATCCTTTCTGCACCAGTCTCAGACGAGGATGAAGCTCTCGCGTTAAATTACGGCTATCAGAGGAATGACATTTACTCATGTTCCTGGGGACCTCCGGACGATGGTCAGTCCATGGATGCACCAGGGTTACTGATTAGAAAAGCTATGGTCAATGCGGTGCAAAACGGACGGGGAGGGAAAGGCTCGATCTTCGTGTTTGCGTCGGGTAATGGAGCGGCGAGCGAAGATAACTGCAATTTTGACGGATACACGAACAGTATCTACAGTATCACTGTTGGAGCCATTGATCGCAAAGGCATGCATCCGTACTATTCGGAGAAATGCTCCGCTCAGCTCGTGGTGACCTGCAGCAGCGGTAGTGGGGATGCTATCCACACGACAGATGTGGGAACCAACCAATGCTCTGCATCTCACGGAGGAACATCAGCCGCGGCGCCGCTTGGAGCCGGTGTGTTTGCACTCGTTCTTTCAGTCCGTCCTGACCTGTCATGGCGGGATCTGCAGTACCTCTGCGTCAATACCGCCGTCGCAATCAATGAAGGTGATGGAGCCTGGCAAAATACAAAGACTGGGAAGAAGTACAGCCACACCTACGGCTACGGCAAACTGGATGCATACGCAATAGTGGAAGCTGCCAAAACTTTCGAGTCAGTCAAGCCCCAAGCATGGTACTATTCTCCTTGGATGCATGTCAACCACGATATACCTCAAGGCGACCTCGGACTCGCCAGTGAGTACGAGGTCACTGATCAGTCCCTGAAAGGTGCCAACTTAGATCGATTAGAGCACGTGACAGTCACTATGAATGTTCGGCATGCACGACGAGGAGATCTCAGCGTCGAACTCCGAAGCCCTGATGGTATTGTGAGCCATCTAAGTGCCACTCGGAAGCACGACACAAGCGCATTCGGTTACGAAGACTGGACATTCATGTCTGTGGTACATTGGTTCGTACTCTGGTGGAAGCGTCAGGATCTATGTCAAGTACTGACTAAACTACTAGGGGCGAGTCCGGTATTGGCAAATGGACAGTTGTTGTAAAGGACACGCAAGTAAACGAGTTCAACGGCACGTTCATCGATTGGAAGCTCAACTTATGGGGAGAATGCATCGATGCTTCAAAGCAAGGTCTCCTGCCTATGCCTACGGAGCACGACGATGACGATCACGATGTTACCACTACAGTTCCGGCTGTCACCACAAGTCTTCCGCCCGGATCTCCGTCCACGAGTGTGTTGTCTGCTAATCCTACCGACCACATCGATCGTCCTGTGAACGAGAAACCAACCGCCACTTCTTCTGCTATAATCACAGCAGTCACATCAGCTACTCCAACCGCAACCTCGACTCCTGATCACTTCTTACCCTCCTTCTTCCCTACCTTTGGAGTCTCGAAACGTACCCAGATCTGGATCTATGGCGCTGTCGTCCTTATTGCCATTTTCTGCAGTGGGTTGGGAGTTTACTTTCTGGTGCAAAGGAGGAAGCGCCTCCGGAATATTCCTCGTGATGACTATGAATTCGAGATGCTGGACGAGAACGACCTAGGTGGTGGGCCGGACGGTGCAGCCAACAGAAAAAAGCCGAAGCGAAGAGCTGGAGAACTGTATGATGCTTTCGCGGGGGAGAGTGATGAAGAGACGTTCAGTGATGCCGAGGAGTACAAGGATGAGGATGACCTCGGTGGTGATATTGATGAGGGGGGAAGGGGGAGGAGACCGTCTAGAGACGATAGAGAAAAGTTACTCGGTCGATAGCATTTCGCGGGAAGTCCGGTTGGTTGGCTTGTTCTACAACGGGGGCGTCATGTCTTGAAGGAATTCATCTATCCTTATGTTATATCTAGAGCAGGAATCCTGTAACATATACCCTCGCACAATTTCACTTCCGCGGAATATCAATCAATATTAATACTTCGATGATCCACAGTCTTCTCACTAATTAACAACCTGCAGCCTAGCTGACCCCAAACCCAAAACTCCCTCCCCTCCCCACCAAGCGGGACACCTCCACGTTAGGTAAACAAACAGCCTTCTCGGCACACTCCAAAACATCAACTCGCATCCAGAAACACCAGTCCAGCGCCAAACAAACTCCGCGCACAAACTCACTACTGCCACCCCTCCACAGTCTTCAACCTGCAACCCTCCTCCGTCCGCAGCAACTCGTCCCAAGCCAACCGTCATCGTCCACTAACGAGCTGCAACCTTCCAGCTCCATCAAAGACACCAACACCCCTCCCCCTACGAGCACCGTTGCCTACACACTTACCCTCCCCAAAAACACCGCCGACCCACCCAGCCGCCCAGCCGCTCTCACCTTCTCTCCAACGCCTCAACCAAAACAGAAGAAAACCCCTCCCTACACACCACCTAATCACCATGGCCGCACCCCACCAACCCCCCACCTCCACCCCAACCACACAACCCCAACAACCCCCCGTCGAGCTCGACTCCCACCCCATCGCCCCTCCCCCTGCGCCCTCCTCTTCCCACCAGCCATCCGCCGCCACGACGACGACCACGAGCACGACGGACGACAGCGGCGCGGGACGCAGGCCGTCCATTTACGAAGACCCGGAGTCCATGGCGAAGCTGCGCGCCGAGCGGTCCGTCGATCCGGCCGTCGTGGACGATCCGGGGGCGAATGAGCCGGCTGCGGAGGACTTTGCTGTTGCGGCGGGGTTGGAGGGGGAGGGGGAGGGGGTGGGGAGGGGCCGGGACGGGGGGTAGGGTGGGTTTATGTTGTTGGTGCGTGTGCTGGTGGTGCTGGTGGTGGAGGTTGGTGAAGTTGGTTGGGTTTGGTATGGGGCGTTTCATTGGTAGGCAAGAGGGGTTGATTGATTGGGGCGAGGGATGTGGTTGTTTGGGTGTTTGGGTGGGTGTGGGATATGGTTGGGCTGTTTAGGTTACTGTTACTATTACGGGACTGGGGTGATGTTGGATTAGCTGGTATGGATTATTAAGCTTGGTACTGATGCTGCTCCTGCTGCCCACGACCGGACTCCTGGTCTACCATGAATCAGTGCCCAAACTTCACCCCCGAAGCGAAGGGCATGGTCGATCCTGCTCGACAATACGCCTATGACACTAGTACGTCGTACATGCTCCCCCATCTCAAGCAGGTGCCACGCCTTGCTTCTCCATGTCCACGATATACCGTTCCCAAGTATCGATCGTGCCCCGATAGAAGCTGATATGTGCATCCGCCAACCCGCCCAGCGTGTCGCGGAACTCGACGGCCTTGATCCTCTCGAAGTCGGCCACCTCCCTGACGACCTCCTCGTCGAACATCTCCGTCGTCCGCTTCGCTTCCTCCACTTCCCGCGTCAGCCGGTCGATCTGGACTTCCAACTTGCGCACCCGTTCTCGCCGCGACTGTTCGTGATCCACACCTCGTACGTCTTCCAGCTTGCTCCGGATGAAACCGCTGGGGCCCCCTAGGCCAGACGCTCCGTGGGACGAAGCGAGCATGTCACGGTCGTTGGCCGCCTTGGTGCGGTACTCCGTCAAACCCTCGAAGTCGAGCTGTTTCTGCTCTCGCAGTTTGAGGAGGGATTTGATTGCGACGATGTAAGCTTCCATGTCTCGTAGTGAGCTCAAGTAATCTTGATCGGTATGCTCCTTTAGTTCCTTAATCCCTCGTGACGTATTTTCGACGCTCGCCGCAAAGGCGTGTAATGGCGCCTCGACACCGGATTCTAGATTGACGAGCTTGTGGAATTGTATGGCAAGGTCGGCGTAATCGGCCTCCAGGTCTGCCTCCCGCCGTGCTACTCGTGCGACTATCTTCTCTACGTGACCGAGATCTTCGTCTAACTTATCCGCCTTCTCCCGCACTTCGATGAAGCGCTTGTCTGGCTTGTGAACTTTGCTAAAGGCATTCACAAAGGTGTCGGCGAAGTTGTCGAACACGCTGCTGCTCTGTTCTGATACTGAAGATCCTCTTGAGGGGCGTAATCGCATATGCGCGTTCCATTCAGGGCTTTCGAGGAAGATGGCGAGTAGGGTGCTTCGACGGAGGACGGGATGGAGTGTCAGCCGCTTGAGGAAGCGATGTAAAGAGTGAGCCCGCCGTTGGGTAAAGTCTGGGCCGAATCTATCTCCTCGTACATACTCCATCTTGTGTTTGTCAGGCAGTGGTGGCACGGCACATGCTGGGTATTCTCGCGAAAGGGTCTTGTAGAGAAATACAAAGTCGGTAAAACGGCGACGGACTGCGAAGTCGGGTTTCTGAAAGGATTTGAAGTCGGTCTGGAACCCTCAAGTCAGCTTACCATACTTACTTCATGAAAGGCTACAGATCGAAAAAGGGGCGTACATGTATAGTGACGAGGTACGAAACGTATGCGTCCTTTGTCCCATCGCTCTCTTTCTGGGGGCTTTCGACCGAGCATTCGAGCCTTCCGTCTCCTACTCCGGCCAGATCCACCGCATCGGCGTTGTGCCCCGCTTGTAACGAAGCGCTGCTTACACGTCTCTTGCCATTGGCGCCAGGTCGACTATCGTGTCCTCCGCTTTCGCCAGCCCTGGATATTGGAGGTCGTGATGTTTCATTTTCAGGCTCATTCCGCCATGACACGCTATCGAAGTCGTTGTGATCCATTGAACACTCAAGAGGTGTGGATAGCCAATATGGCCAAGGCTCTCGACACTTCCCTCAAGTAGGGTATGGCTGAGTTCGCGGTAATTATAGGCTCCGATCTATGAGTATCAATCACAGGAAGAATGACATCTCCTCTTGTATATTTGTCTTTCTTACAGGGGACAATAATCTGTAGTATGTCTCGAGGGTGGACGTCATGCCGTGCGGGAAGATGTGCAACACCTTAGATAGTTACAAAGTAGGTTGACATGGTCTGCCGTATAGATCACCGTAGTAGCTTTGTATTACCTAGGTAGTCCTCTGCCACCAATGGGAGCGAAGGTCGGTTTCTATCTCCTCAAAAGCCGATATATCAATGAGACGTCTTTGGGATTGAATTGCGTCCAGACATGTCTATCCTCAGTACAGCGGCCAATGGATCACTAAAATAAGGTAGTATCAGGAAAGTCAACTAGAGAAATGCATATACCATATACCCACCGAATCTATTCTAACGCTTTGTTGTTGGGTAACTTGATCGCAGAGGGTAATATGCATGTCCTCCAAAGACGCCAGTTTCCCATGGTTTAAACCCTCCAAGACGGTCTCAACCATTGTCATCAGATCGACGTACAGAGAGTCCGTAAGCCCATGAACACCAAGGCTATGACCCTGCGAGAAAGATCTTCCTCAGTCAAATACAGATGCTTCGATCAGGGGATAGACAAACAATCTACTAGTTCGACTGGCTTGTGCTCCGGAGCAAGGCCTGTATGTACCGTAGACTCAATCGCCACACTTCGATCCCTGGTTTTGAGCCTGTGCTTGTAGTTTTCCGGGATTCGCCGGACTTCATCTGGCCTTAGAATTGTAAGCTTCGAAGAGTCTAGCATAGTGAGTGCTCCTGCGTCACAAATGGCTGTATTGACCTTTCAGTATAGAGGGTGAAACGAATGGTCCCTTCCGCCGTATGAAGACCTTGAGAAAGATGAGATACAATTCATCGAAGTGAAAGGTGACCCGATCTCGTCCAAACGTTGCATCACCTCCATCTTGTGCTCAGGCGGAAGTGCTTCCAAGGTGATCAACGAGATGACGACTGAGTCTTGTGAAGTCTAATCTTTGATTGAAATGCTGATTATCAAACAGCCATGCCACCAGTTCTAGGAAAACAACAAAACGCCAATCGAATGCAAGACTAGGAGCTTCAAGGTTATACCCGAATATTCTATTTACCCAGACCTACTGAGCCCTCTTCATCCCTGTCGCCATGTCTGAAGACATCCTGCTTAGTTCCAGAAGAATCGTCTCGATAGCCTCCGACATCGTCAGTATCCGCGTCGTCGAAGAAATCTACATTGTCGTCTCGTAGCACAGTAGCTGCAGCGGCCTCGTCCTCCGGATCATCTGAGAATTCACCGTAGCCCTCACCACGCGCCTCGGATTGCCGTAAACCAGATCGTTCTTCCTCTTCAACTTGTTCGGCTCGGGCGGTAGTCCTGTCACGATGTTTAGCCGTGACTTAACGAAAACGATTTTTAGTTCCAGTCTTCCTACCTCCGATAAATGAACCAGCCCGTAGCTATTCCAAGTAGGGCGCCAATAACGATACTGGCGTAGTTGATGGCTTTCGTCCCCGCATCCATTTTCTCTCCACTTCGCGCAATGGCCACGAGTCTGCTGCCAATGAAGACATGTATCAATAGTTTCGGAGACGCAATGGCTGTTGCCAATGCGAACGTAAGAGGATGCACAGTTGGAAAGGTCGACAATGCTCCGTTTGATATCGAATAGGGTAAGGGACATAGCCTGATCATGCAAAGTAATTTGAGGCCATCATGTTTAAGCGTTAGGGACAGCGCAGCGAACCGCTTGTCCTTCGCTATCAGCCGATGGACGAACTTTGAGAGGATGGTCCTCGAGACCATAAATGAGCATAAGGATCCAATCACAGTAGCTGAAGCAACAATAAACCAGCTACAGTCTAAGGTCAGCAGTTTATCTGGAAAGTGCAATAAATTTCTTAGATCATATACACATGTACAGAACACTTACCCGACGGGAAAGCCATAGACGAAACCAGCCGTTGTCACGCAAGTCGAATAGCCTATCAGAGGAGGGAAGGCGGCTGTGAAAGTCAAGGCCCAAATTATGAGCCAGCCGCCCCTCAGGTCTTTCCATTTCGCGGCATATGGCTCCAGCCAGCCAAAGATCCTCTCATTATAAACCAAGAAGAGTATGACAAGTACGACGTTCACAACAAGCGCAACGACTGCCAGATATCTTTGGACCGGAGTCAACCGCTTGAAAGTTCTAGAAACCCGCCGCTGGATTTGCTCGGCGTTATCTATAATTTTGTCGCGGAGACCACCGCCACGTGAGAAGGGAGAATGCCTTCCAGACTGTGGCGTACTCGACTGACGGCGAGACCAGCCCGGGGATCCACGTTGGTGCCCTAATGAAGGGGACTGTTGTGGCGACGTTGGTAGAGCCAGCGCTCTGGCCGTCGAGTTGTAGTCTGAAGGCATGAGAGCAGCTTGACCACAATAATTTCGGCAACGCGACTGCGTATATCCCCAGGATATCCACCAGACAGACTGTTAAGCTCTCGCCGGGTCAGGGAGTTGGCCGAAGATCCGGAGTTCCGTCATCGAAGTTTCGGGGTGTAAGACGGGAGTGTTGATATGTCTTGAAGGTAGGTATGACGCTGCAGAGATCAGAGATTGAGATGGTGGACTCTGGGTAAGATGTTTGAGGGCAAGCTCTTCAGGGAATCGAACACAGAAGCGACACACGAATCGGTGCAGCTGAAGATGTGATGTTGGTTTACCTACTTATGGACCTTCGGACAACCGCGCGTCATACCTCGTGTCCTTAGGCACCGAGACGGCATCGGCGCTACGTAGATCCGTTACCCATCGTCCCGTTATAGGCTATCGCAAGGCCCTTCTCCTATACAATAAGGTAAGGTATTAATGAGGCTTGCATTCCGAGGGGCTACCGGATCTTACCAAATGTCAGGCTGACTTGATGTTTACAGTAAGGGGCAAGCAAAGCCTTTGCCCCCAAGTCATGGGTACGAGTATGAAGACGAAGTAAAGCGGACTTGCGATAAGATACTTCAGACAGGACTTATTAATAGCAAGGTGGTCACAGTTCGCCCCAGAACATCAAGTGCCTACTTTACTTCTCTCCTCTTGATCTGACTTCTCTGGAATGTTGATCCAACTGGCTTGTCCCCACTAAGCGCGTATCTGTATTACCTTAGTCGTAAGCTGGGGCTGATAGGTATCCATTGTAAACCAATCGGGGACGGGTAAGGCGAGACGACGGCATCCCGCGCCTCGTCCATGTCCTCCCTATATATGCGCTGAGCTGCAAATCTACGTTGCAATGTGACCGCAAAAGGTCTTTAGCAGTTAGCTACAACTCACTTTGCTAACATCTTGCTCTATGCCGCAAGCAGTATTCACCAGACGACTTATAGCGACCTGCAGCGACCTGCAACTACATATCATCGAGCGCCCAACCCACCCTCGTGGACTCAGCTCCAGCACCCAAACCCCCAACGTCCAAGATGGTGTCTGATACTGTGTATGATCTGTGCCTTCCAGTTCTTGAGGACAAGACGTTGGAAGAAGAAGACAAGACCGAGAGGCTTGAGGAGCTCTTGAGCAAGGAAACGTCGCTTGCCGGACCACTCCTGGAGGATGCGATACTGAATGTTCTATGGCGCTTTCGGGATTCAACGGCACCTTCGACGTCCCCTCCACCGGTGCGTCATACGGTCATTCGGCGATCCTCACCGGCGCCATGGCAGATGCCGCGCGCTGGAACACCCCTGGCTTCCTCACCCACCAGCGCGGGCGTGACTCCTGCACCGCCACCGGGTCTGGGATTCGCGCCGCCCGGATTTACAAGAGCTAAATCATCGACCGCTTCACCCTTCACCTCACCACGTCCTTCGCCGCGTCTCGCGTTTGCCAGCCCGATTCCGCATAGTCCGAATCTGAATGCGTACGAATTCAGCGATTCGGGTCCGACGCCAGAAATATATGGGGACTACGGAAGTGATACGGTGGATTGGTTAGTAAACGATGATATCGCGAGTAATGCATCATCCGTGGGAGGTCGTCACAGCGGTGAGAGTGGCCTCAGCGGAGCTGCTGCTACTTGGGTACAGCCTCAACAGACGGACATGAGTTCATACGATATGCTACGGTCAGTGCTGGGAGATGAAAGGTCAGATGAAGAGATAGAGAGAGCATTGGAAATGAACGGATACGATCTTAGCGCTACTATTGTGACACTTATGGATGGCCAGTATATAGAGGCCCAGCAGATGCAGAACAATGCTCCTGAGCAGAACGGCACCATACTTGTCGGAAAATCAATGAAGCCAACCGCGACGCTACCTATCATCAACTCAGAGCAAGTGCGCATTGGCGCTGTCTGCAAATTCTGGCTCTCCACCGGCCAATGCTTCAGAGCCGATTGCAGATACAGCCACGACCTTAGCAACCATATCTGCAAGTATGTCTACGGCTCCTGTTGAGCATAGTAAGGCCGACTTGACTGACATGATAGGTACTGGGTCATGGGCAATTGTCTTGCCGGGGACAATTGCATCTTTTCACACGATCCTTCGGCCCTCGTGAACCGCCTCACAATGGATGATGGGAGCTTAGATATGGGCACCCCTCCGCAGCAGAACCTACAGCCTAGTCTTCAACTTCAAGACTTTGACTCCTTCCCAGCATTACAGTCCATGGGAACGAATCAGTGGTCCAACGCAACCTACCCAAACTCCATGGGCCCGTCTGCTTACCAAACTAATCTATATGACGGAGGCGGCCTCGGACCACCGCTTCCTGCATTCACCAAAGGACAACCATCCGTCCAAGCAGTCAATGGCTTCTCGGTGCGGTCTAGTTCGCGGCCAACAAGTCGACATCAGTCTCGGGAGGCAACGCCAGCCATCCCTGTGGATGACACCGACGCTTTTCCTTCTCTAGGATCAGCCGGCTCGAAGATGGGGAAGAAGCATCACGGCAAACGTGGCGGTCACGGTCACTCCCATAGCAAGGAGAGCATTCCGAGTTCTCTCGCGGACATTGTCAAGATGTCGCCGTCCCCAACACCTAGTCTCCTCCGCAAGGGGCTCATGAAGAACAGGAGTTTTACCAGCAGCAGGGAATATGGGTCAGCTGCACAGTCAATCCCATCGCCTCAGCATGTTCCGTGGCTAGAGACTGGTGAGAAGGCCAATCAGTTGTATTTGAAGGCACGCCAGGATGCCATCAAGCATGGTGGTCTGAGGAACAAATTTCTGCAGAGGTATGTCCATCTCAGATGTTCTCAACAATCTATAAGGACGATCTCTAAAAGACATATGACAGTGCCGCACAAGCCTGGAACCGCAACGACGCCCGCGCCGCCAAGGCCCTCAGCCTGCGCGGCCAGAGCGAGAACGACCTGATGCGGAAAGCGCACCGCGAAGCCGCGCGTCTGCTCTACGAAGAACGCAACAAAGACGCCAACACGAGCTCGACCGCCGAACTCTACGTCGATCTACACGGCCTGCACCCCGAAGAAGCAGTCGAGTACCTTGAGCGCGTCCTGCTCGAACAACAAACCTCTAGCCGCCCCGTCTATGCCATCACGGGGACGGGCCACCACTCCAAGAACGGGAAGGACAAGGTTGGGAAGGCGATCCGGACCTTTCTGAACGAGTGGAAGTATGCGTATCGGGAGTTCAGCGTGCCGGGCGATAGGAACAATGTCGGTGGGATCCTGGGGATTGATGCCAGGAGCTGCGACAGAAGTGCAGGTGAGAGCGGCGAGAGGAGCGAAGGCACACGCCTAAGCAGCCCCGGTCTGGGTCTAGGGAAAGTGAGGGTGGTGAAGGAGGTGCCGACGGGGCCGAAGGGGAAATCTTAATGAGACGACATGACCAAGAAAGAAATCTATCAAAACATCTGATGTTTCCTATATGTTGACGTGATGAATTGACCGCTGATGTGTGATGACTAATCAATTTGATGAGAATCTTGCACCCTGACAGCCATCTCCGCGTTGCCGGATGCGGAAATATTGGTTCCTTGTCGGACGTCTCCGGTCGCATGGCCTGAAGGAAAGGCCCCCAGAGTACCAACAGGAGCAAAATCATTTGGAGGCATCATCAGAGCATGGAGAGTCCTTCCTTACAGCTTGAAGCCCCTCCAAGCAATCGCTCTTCGTTACCTGAGACGGTCAACGAAAAAGCAATTATTTTCGTAAAAGGGTTTTCCAAACATGTTCATCGAACGTCTCAACCAGAACAAGCAAGTGCTGGGGTTCCCTACTGAATATCAAAAGGATCAAGATCCTGCCTGTCTGAGATGAGACGTTCAACAAACATGTTCTGAAACTTTCCTTCAGCTCTGGAGCTCCCTTCCTCCCTCTAACAACAACAAACAGAATAATCTAGGCTCCAGGATCCGAGACGTTCGATGAAAGTCTCCAACGATCTTTCGGCAAACGAATTCCTGACGAGTTTGAAGTCCTCCCATCTTCTGTTCAGGGTTCGTAAAACCTGCGACGTTCGACGAAAGTCCCGAAAAAGCCCCATCTCAACGAAGTAGCATCTTTCCAGGAGTCCTCCCATACCTCGCCCATCCTACCTTCGCCTCTTGGACGGACTCTTCTTGGGGCAATGCTAACTTTCTTCAGCTTACCTCGCTTGGTACCTCCCAAACAACAGGAAGGAGACCCCCTGGTCTGCCACTGCAATTCGTCGTACTCCTCCCTAACTCTCATATACAAGGCTAACTCTCTCATATATAAGGGTGCCCGACGTTCCATTCCTCAGCCGTGTCCGCTGCAACCGACTAGGGTCTACTCGTGATGGTGAGGGAGAGTCGTGATCGCTTACCTCCGAAGGAGCATTGAGGTTTCGGCGCTGCATTGAATACATTATGAGGTTGAAAAGAACAACAGATAACAACAATGACACTCACTGTCGCTTGAGGAGAAGGGTTTCCGCGCTGTGTCTCGTCTGCTACCTAGGTTCCTCTCTGATAACGTTGGTATCTTGCTTAGTACCTTACTCTCGAGCGGGCCCCCTCTCATTAACTCCACTCTAACAAGCTAAAGTTAGTGCTTGCCCTACAAATGTGGCACAATGGCGGCACAGATGAAGAAATCACAGCGGTAGTGGAAGAACGTAAGTAAATCCACTTTGACTCGACCCCAACCACCACAGATAGATTGACCCGTGACAACAGACATGCATTTATCCCACCAATGCCCCAGAGATACATTTTGCTGCAAAACCGGTCCACTCATCGGAGGCGATCCCTCTCTACCGACCGATCCAGAACCCGAGACATGACAGAAGAACTACCTACGAAACTTGACGTGTCCGGTCCTCACGGGCCAGGGGGTCAGAGAAGCTGCAAGGAATGTCCGCAATTGTTATCCGAGAGGCTCAGGCGGAACTTGTCAATCATCTCGTCGTGCAACCCAGCTCGTATCTTCAGACCAGGGACCCATCCAGGTTTGCGGACAAGTAGGGGCCCAGACAACCGCCGATATCGGGATGAAACTCGAGAGATTCGACGTCCAGGAAGCCACGTTGAGGAATTATTTTCGGTATTGGCAGCACTTTCTCTGCTACCTCCTCAGGGCTCGCACAGATCCGGCCAGCAGCAGGCTAACTCTGACCGAAGAGCAAAGGAAGATGATCGACGACTTGAAGGTTTCGATAACCACCTCCACACAGGTGTTGGGCCGGACGTCGTCAACATGTCGCTCACCCTACCTCCCTCGGTGAACCAATGGGGCACCCTCTCTTCACCTCCTTTCAGGCCATTTCCTTCCATGTCGGCGAAGCACTGGTCGTTTGATCCGACGAGTCAGAAGGCTTTGGCCATAGTCTCCAAGTGCTTTGCTTTCCGTGACAGAAAGCGAGCGTACCTGGAAGGAACTCGGGAGGTCCTTCCTCCCTCCAGGTCACAGAGCCCGAGACTTTCGATGAGAGAGCTCCGGAAACCCCTCTTGGAGTACTTCGCATTCAATCAGGAAACTCATAGTACTCTGGAAGAGGGTCCCCCCAGGTCGTTGAAGACTTTGAGACGTTCGATGATCATCTTCGAAAACCCCTCTTTCGGCTGAACCCATTCCCTTCCGGGGTTGACCGCGACGAGAGAGACAGAGAGAGAGAGAGAGAGAGAGAGAGAGAGGATCGCTGAGCTTGCGCCCTGCGGTCTCGCCACTCGCTACGTACGTCGGTTGTAGGAGGAAGGGGAAGAGAGGTTGGTTGGACAGCATATCATTAGATTCGAGGGTACTCATCACTCAATTCTGTCTTCCAACAGTTGAGACACCCTGAAAACGAAACGTGTAATTCAAAGTGTGCAATATGGATATCTTATATATACCCTTCCTAAATCCACACAGTCCCAAACTCCCCCTATCTACTTCCCCTCATCCGTACTCTTCCCCCCACCGAACCTCCCCCCAAAGTTGCCCAAATCCCGCTTGAAGAACTTCCCGATATTCCTCAAATTATCATTCAGATGCGCAGCAGCGGCGGCGTGCCCTTCGTTGCCTTGAGGCGGCGACATCGCTCCGGACGGCGTGTTCGAGCTAGTACCACCTCCGAGGATAGGCGTCCCGAATCGGTCGACGCCGTCACGGGCCGCCGACATGAGTGCCGAGCCGAAGGTGGACGGGTCGAAGCGGGCGGGCAGCGACGAGGTGCTGGGGATGCCCGCCGCGTTGCCGATGCTGATGCTGCCGAGCACCGTGCCGCCGTGGGAGCTGCTGCCGCCGCCCTGGATCTGCAGGGAGGCAAGGAGCGGCGAGGAGAGTGGGAGATGTTCGTTACGTGGGCTGTCGCGGTGGGCGTGGAAGAGCTCGACGAGAGAAGGCTGGTCTTGCTTGCGGATGCCCTTGAGGTCGAGCACCTTACGGAAGTTGACGTCGGATTTGTCGCCGATGTGGATCAGATAGGCTTGCACGAGAGCTTCGGGAGGCGAGGGTCGGACCTGGAGCGTTTTGAGGAGAGGGTCGATTTTGGCCATGCTTTGGGACACGCGCTTGATGTAGCCGGCCGGTGCTGGCGTACCCGGATGGTTGATGTTGAAGATTTCCTCGAAACCTTTCTTCAACACGTAAGAGTCGAGGAGCATCTGCTTCACGTAAGCAACTCGGGCCAATTCAAGAGCGGAGTGCGATTTACCTGCTCTGCACCAACCTCTGACACCGGCCGGCACTGTACGATATTGGCAAGGTAGGCATTCGCGAGCAACTCGACCAAGTTGTCGCAGAAGGCTCGCGCGTATTGTTGCTTGTGCAGTAATCCCAAAATCTCTCCCGCTCGATCCTTGACTTTTCGCAGTAGCTCGGCCACGTACGGGCTTTGGTCACCAACGCCCTCGAGCTTACTCCATGACGTGTTACGCATCTCTCGCCAGGCGCTCTCGCAATCCACTTCGACTTTCCGGACAAGGCCACGAACCGCTGCGCTAGCAATCCCCATGAACGCATCGGCTTGACTTTGAAGATCAATGGTAGACTTGAGGTCCTCGTCAACCCGGCCTTTGATCTTCTCTTCCAGCTGCGTACACGTTGTGTAGCAGTAGTCAGCGGTGTTTAGGACCAGCACAGTATCCTCGATGGAGGCTACTCTGGACGATGTTTGGCCGGTTGGCCGCTCGCTGATATAGTACAACAACACTTGTTGCGCATACTGATCGAGATACTTGGCGAAGACTGTAGACAGCTCGACAAGCCTACTGCCGGTGGAAAGCTTGGCGCATTGTGCCAATGTCAACCGGTAGAAGCTGAAAAGCTCAGTTGACGATGGGATTACGAGCTGTGATGAGAACTCTTCGTCAGGCGGACGAGGCGACTGCTGGCGGTATCTTGGTATCATCGTTGAGAGTTGCCTGTGCTGGTCAGTTGAATCGAAGAGAAACCAAAAATTCAGTGGCTGGATACCTGTCCTGTGCTTCTATCCAGACGCTGAGGTAAGGCTCAAAGGCTACCGAGATAGCTTGGGTGAACACTGGTGACCTATCATCACTGGATGTGAGAGTATCCATAGAAGTGCGTGACTGCGGCTGGGTCAGTAGATATACATCATGGGAACACTCATCCATACTGTAGTAGCAAAGCGCCTTTCCAGACCATGCTCGAAATCCAAAGTCTCCTGGAGGCAGGATAACAGTAGGTTCACGTCTAGCGATTGCCCTTCCGCCTTCCGAATTGCCCTTGACAGTATGCGCTGAAAATCGTCTCTCGTCGCTTCGCAGAACGCATTGGCCAGCAGCTCATTGACTCTCCAATAAGTCGGAAATATGACGGCATGTTCATCATCATACGTCTTGAGCATCCTCTTGAACCATGAATACCTCCTCGAGATATTGTCGAGTGATCCCGCCTCGTCATTACCCCGGAAGACCTGTCTGTACTCTCGCAGCTGCGTGTTGCAATACCAGGTGATCAACCGACTCCTTGCGTTCTCCCCGAGAGCATCCATGACCGAGCACGCCTCGGCCAGCATCGCCTTCCGCTGAGCAACCTCGCCCTTTGCGAATGTGACTTCGAAGTCCTCACAGACCTGCTCCAACAGCTCTCGCTGCAGATCCGCCACGTTCCGGCTAAGCGTAGCGATCTGATCAATTGAGCGGTAGGATTTGAAGTGTGCCATCAACTGTATAACTGCCTGTAACAACTGGGCACATTCACGGTATTGCCTGGACTTGCCCAAACCGCGTAATTGTTCATACGCCGTCGTCAGCATTTGCAGCCTCTTCAGTGCCGTCATCGAAAGCGTGAGATTCCGCTTCGTGTTATCCAAGCGCTTGATATCCGCCGTCATCTCTGTAATCGCCTTCTCCGTTTGTACAGCACGCTCCTGCACATCCACGATCTTTTTGAATAACTGGGCGAGATCGGCTTTGGTCGCTTCAATGCGTTGAATGCTCTCGACATCGGTGGTTGATTGCTGAGCGACGAGCTCAGCAATGTCAGCCTCAAGCTCATGTTGGTGATCTTTCAGAGCTTGGGACGCGTTCGAGACGGAAGAGAGAGTGGAAGGGTGGGAAAAGATTGCATTCAGGTGATCAACGGGGTCATAATCGGCTGAAGGTGTAAGATATCAGCAAGCGTTACATGCAATCCTTGATAATGGGCTGCAGTACCTGAGTCTAGGGAGTTTGATGTAGCTGATACTCCATTCGACTGCGGCATGGACTTCAATCGGTTTCTGCATTGGCCTCACCGTTGGTGTCTCTTTCGAGCTGCTCACTGAAACAGACACGACGATTGCACACAAGTTGCCCCAAGTGTAATCCAGGAAGATGGACTTCAGTGTCGAGACGAAAATGCTGAGGGTGCTATTTACGTACAGCTCTGGCAGCTTGTGAGGGCAACATCGAGCGCACCGCAAGCGCAACCTAAAGTAAGGTAGGTACCTAGGTACTTTGACTTAGGGTTCTATGATTTCCTTATACGAGTGTAATACAGTTCTTCGAATGAGTGATACATTGTCAATATTGTCAATATTGTCAATATTGTTTCTATTTTGAAGATTGATAGTACGTTCTGTATTTGTGGCCCCTCAATTAATCCTGCAGGAATGTGCTCGATAGCGCCTGCACGCCGCTCCTTTGCCTAAGGTATTCCTTTGCTTTGCGCTTCAAAGATCCACGAGCTTACCGGCACAGATCGCTATCAGTTACAGGTTATGTAAAGTGTTGTACCCGGTCTCGACTAGACTTCTTGGGCCTTTCGCGTCTGCCGTGCCAGTCCAGTAGAACAATCCTCCAAGCCTGTTCTGCGCGACGTACTTTGCTTTCATCTTGACAGTTTGTGGATTGTCATAGGTGACGAAGCCACCATCTTCTCCGACACAGTATGCAGCGCCAACCTGTTCATCGACGTACTCCTGTGAGTCAGGCCGAGGGAGTTCTTGATACTCAAAAGTCCCCTCCTCTCCGGCGTGCCCGTTGTAGCTTTCGCCGATAGAACTGGCGCCAAGGAAAGACCGTCCGTACGCGGGGATGCCGAGTAATATCTTATTCGAAGGTACGCCTTGGCTGATCACATAGCTCACAACAGAATGACCTGAAATCGAAGCGGCATCACTGTGCGGACGGCGTGGAGACCACAACTGTGCTTGATGGCCGCAAGCGTCCACCCACGGGCCCGAGAAGTCATAGGTCATCAAGTTGATAAAGTCTAAATAGTCCTGGGCCATACTTAGGTTGATGTTCCTCAGTGCCCATTCTCCAGCCGGCAGTGCGGAGGTAAGGATGTACCGCGGTGGTGGTAGATAGGCCCGAAGAGCGGCAAGGAGATAGATATAGTGCTCTCCCTGTTCGGGGTTCGTGGGATGTTCCCAGTCAACTGCAAGCTTTTAGTAACTTCAAACCTCTGAACGGAGACGCAAGGGCTTTCAAGTACCGTCTATACCGTCGAGATTATATGTCTTCACCAGCTCCATTGCCGTTCGCGCAAAAGTATCCCTTGTCACTGGATCGCTTGCTACACTGGCGAAAGCAGACCCTCCTTGGCCGCCGCCACCGATTGAGAGGATGAGTTTCAGGTGTTGGTGGTCTTGCCTTAGCTTAACGAATGACTTCAGACATCCTTGGGTACCGTCGACATCCATCTGTGAATCTGCGTAATCATCACTCAGCTTCGATCAGTGTCAGTGACAGTGACAGATCGAAATCCAGCTCTCTCGGACGAACTCACAAACACGCTACCATCAGCTTTCACCCTGAACAGGTACCAACAGTCAGCGAGATCAAAGATGCGGACAAAAGTCATAGCACGACGTACCATGCAAAGGCGTAGTAGACATGCGAAACAAATCCAAGCTTCAGGGACGAAGGTGGTTGGTGCCTGTAGACCCGCCAATTTGGATAGTAAACTGCGTTGACAAAGTACGGAACTGTCGACTCCCTTGGATCTGGCCTTCGCCGGTCTTGGTGGTGGAAGGGATGGGTAAGCCAATTGACCGGTGGAGAGTTCCCGAAGAGGCCGGACATCTGGTAAAGACGTCGACGTTGCAGAGCTTGATATGATCGGTGAGCCGAGGACTTGATCCTACTTTACCATTCGGAAACGGTATGAGGTCTATCACGAAATTAGAAGGATAAGATTGGATTCGGAAAAGATATAGGCCTGCGCTCGTACTCGGTGGCGTGTCCTTCCACCAGATGGCTCTATGTCAATCGGCAGAACAAAAGGGTATAGCTGAAGATGGAGTCCACGCCGAGTCAAGGGGTATAGGCCTAGGGGGTGAATCAATGCCAGGTTCACGATCTTGACGTCCTCCATTGCCTCAAAAAGGGAACATGGCACCAACATGAGACCGAGCTTTTGCTTTTGTACTATCTGGCATGCTTCAGAACAACATGCTATTATCCGGAAAAGGAAGGGCTTCTGAACTCCTATACAAATAGCGCTCGAGGATTCCTCGTACCTGTCTTATGATGTTATATTGAGTGACGTACAACAATGGCAACCATATCCGACCCGACCTAATCCGTAGCTGGTGCTATTGCAAGATACGGGGTACAAGGACTTCCAATGGTATGTTCGGGAAGGCGCGTAAGTGGTCTCCAAAATTTATAGATCCCTGATGGATCGTCAAGGGTTATCGTCGTCCCAAGATCCGAGCACAAACCAGGTATCCATCGTCCGGCGTTGAGCATCTATTGGCGGGCAGCACAATGCCGGATAAGCAGAAGCACCTGTCATTTTTCCAGACCTAGGAAGAAGCTCCATCCAAGCCAGTAGCTGCATATACAGTACTGTAAGGTAGGTAAGGTAGGTACTCTGTGCTGTGTCGTAGCGGAGGGATGGCGCAAAGAATAGTCGAGTTGGGGGTGCTAAAGGCAGGTCCCTGAGGCTCCTAAGCAGAAGATAGAAATAGATCTGCGGATTTCGCAGCAGGCTAGCAAGGGCTAAAAGAAACCAAGGCGAACGAACCTAGGTAAAGCACAGACATCGTCCATCTCGACGGTAACTGCTACTCGTACGAGTAGTTACAGTACACGTAAGGTAGTTACTGTACCTAGAGACTGTACCTAGAGAGGTAGGTAGGTAGAAATACTGTGGATCAACCCTGTTGATACTGTACTGTACCTACACTGATTGACTGAGCACACAAGAGAAGCGAGTGGTGGGAAAGGAAGACCGAAAGGACCATGACATCGAACACTTGATGCTTCCGCGCAGACTCTTGGTGCATGAAAGTAAGAGTGATTGAGGCTTGGGTGCCCTGCCCTGCCCTGCCCTGCCCTGCCCTGCCCTGTTACTGGGACAAATTCGATATCCACGTGCGTCGATGGATTGTACTGTACCACGCAACGGTCACGTGGTTGCTTGTTCTTCTCATCCTTCCACGATGCAATCGAACACGAACCCAAAAGTCGAGGGCAGATCGACCCGGCCCTGTTGACCAGGACCAGGAGCACGACAAGTAAGTTACATGTACCTTACAGTACAAGATGCGGAGAACGAGTGGAGGGATGGCTTCCTCTGTACGTCAATAATCACAAGTGCCAGAAGACACGGCTCAGCTTACCTCAAGTAGATCTCTTCTTATACATACAGTACCTTAAGGTAGCTACCTAGGTAGTCAAAGTTGACCTAGATTCGTATGGCGCATCTTTTAGAGCCCTCGATCATCGAAATGGAAGTTACTTCGTACATACCTAAGTTCATCATGTTGGGAGCGGCGAGAAGACCCGATTGGCTTACTTAAGGTACTGTACTTAAGGTAAGGTAAGGTACCTAGGTACCTAAGGTACACAGTAGTACGGAGTACAGCGCATCCTCCTACCTTACCTACCTTAGGTACGCCATATTGATAAAATTGACAAGGCTGGGAGCCAGAGCGTCTGAGTCCATCTGAGCGACCCTGTGCGCCGAAGTCTACCTGGTATCTACAAAACTTAGATCATCATCAACGTCTGCCCAACCAAGATCCGTTCCTTCATAAGCAGAGCTGACATCATCTGAGCCGGCCAGTCAGCACTTTTCATTTCAGCTATGACCGTCGCTGTCGATCGCGGCACAGCAGCCCCAGCCCCAGCCCCGGCCCCAGCTATCAGTTCTACCAGTCTCGCCCGGGAAGTCTTGATGGAATCGCAATCGCCACCGACCTATCACTTCGCTTTCACCGACTTTCTCAAGCGGGAGTATCGCTTCGGCCTGGATCCGAACCGGCCCTTCTGCAAGGCCTTCCGAGAAGGGCATTGTCCGTTGGGGAACGCCTGTCCGGACAAGCACAGCGTCACACATTCCTTCAACAATCTGGTTTGCAAACACTGGCTGAGGGGACTGTGCAAGAAAGGGGATCAGTGCGAGTTCTTGCATGAATACAATCTGTGAGTCGCTCCATCCATGTGGGCACTCTGCCTGCAGCCGGACCCTTCCTGCACGCATGGGTCTTGACTGGATCCTTCTGACTCGTTACAGACGTCGCATGCCAGAATGTAACTTCTACACCCGCAACCTCTTCTGCCCTAACGGCTCCGAATGCCTGTACCTACACATCAATCCGGATATCAAGCTGGCCCCTTGTCCGCACTACGACAAGGGATTCTGTCCGTTGGGGCCTCGATGTGCGAAGAAGCACGTCCGGGCTAGGCTTTGCCCCTTCTACCTTGCAGGCTTCTGTCCATACGGGCGGAACTGCAAGGAAGGGAAACATCCGCGGTGGCCGGAGAAGCTGCCGAAACCGACCGTGAGGGTTGAGAAGAGTGCCGAGGAACTCGAAGCGGAGCGGCAAAGGATTCGCGAGGAGGCGGAAAGGGAAGAGGAAAGAGAATGGGAGAGAAGGGAGGGCAATCGACGAGATGGCAGGGGCAGGGGTCGAGGCCGATATAACCAGAGGAGGAGGGGTGGCTATGACAGGTGATTGCTGGATCTGAGAAGATATCTATCATGCAGCAGGCTCCAAACAGCCGTGAGGCCATGCATCACGATACAACACAGCCAAGTTGTACTCAGACTCATCATCACTTTTGTCTCGGACGTCGCCGAGCTCTGCAGAGATGCTTGATGCCTTTTCGACGCACCCTTCGTCACGCCGGGGTAGTTCCTCAATTCGAACCCCGACGTCCTGACTCGTTGCTTGGGGCCTGTCTCAGGCTGAGATTGCGGTTATCGTGATATGGGGCGGATGGCTCACATTAAATCAGGGCCTGTCCGGCCGAGACTGCGATCATCGTGGTGTGCGGTGAATGGCTCACAGTAGATCGGAGACCGATGAATCGGGCTGCAGACGTTGGGTGCCGTATTGAAAGGACTTCGTTGGGAGATGGTGACGAAGAGGGCGTCGGAGAGGGCGTAAACAGCACAACAAGCGAGAGGATGGGAAGAGAAAGCGGAGGTAGGGTAGACGCTTGGTGCCGTGGTTCAAGTTTGGTGATGCGCAAGGGCTTGCGCTACTTCAGCGGGTTGGTCGAATCGGCTTTGGTGTTACTGTTGCATTTAGGCCCTTTATTGCATTAAGACTTTATTGGAGGTGTCAGTCTGATTACCGTCACCCCGCCTTTTCCAAAACTAAGGTACCGCATGGTTCTTCAACCGGATACTACCTTAGTAGGCGACTGATGCAGCAGGTGGCGGATACAAGGCCGCCATCCAGACGTCACAGATGCATATACAAGATACGTATACCTGTATACCTTACCTTACCTTACAGCTGCACCGCTTTGCATCTGCATTAGACTCGATACGGATCCACCATGCTGGAACCGAAATGGTCGCCACACTCAAAGCAAGCTGTCGTCTAAGTTGCCGTTGCCGCTCAAGATGTACTCTACTTCTTTCTCGGGAACCGGAACTTACCGGACTCGATTAGGGCTCTGTCCGGACAAACCCTGCCCATTAGTTCTCAATCTCGAGCACTTCAGAGATACAATGCAGTACAGTAAATTCCTTCACATAGAAGCCTGCGCGCATATACAGTCATGCTCATATAATGCCTCCCAAATCCCCTACCTCCCTGCTCTGGGCGTTCGAGCTCCGTCGCCAACACATGAGCGTCGCATTGCGGATAGACGCTCTCGAAGCGGCATTGCGCCAGCGGGACGACGATGCTCATATTCGGTCGATGTTAGACAACGTCAAAGATGAGGTCCGGGAGCTAGCGAGGAGAATTGGGGCTGTGGAAGCAAACGTCGATGCGCTGAGGGAGGTTGAGGTTGAGATTGCTAGGACAGTGGAGGACGAAGGGGAAGAGCAAGAGGCAGAGATGGGCGGCATTTTCGGGACGGAGATGGCTACTGGTGCGTTGTGATGCGTTGCGTGTTCTTGTCGTCGCTCCTCTTTGGCATGCAGCGGTACCTGATTGCGAGAGGCAATTAAGTAAGTCTCGGCCAGCCGGATTCGCAACGTACAACTGCGCGATATCAAGAAGCTGGCTCCTGGTCCAAAGGTAGCAAGCAGGACTTCCTGTTCGACGAAATCGATGCTTTACAACAGGGTGAGCGCACATTGGTAGAGTATATCCAATGCGCGGAGGATATTCTCAAGAGGGCTCCGGCACAGTGGGAAAGATACATAGTGGAGTCGTTTGTGGAGGGGATTGCGAATGAGGAACATAGAGAGCTGGTCGCAAACGCTTTGAACGAGGAAGGATACACATGGGAGCGAGTGAGCGTTGCTGTACAGACGATAGATGATCACGAAGGAGGAAGAGGAGGAAGAGGAGGAAGAGGTCTATTATACTTCCGGATGACAGCGAAGCGTAATCCGAATGTCACGCCATAACAATAACTCCGGCCAACACCGTCACTTTGCCTTGATATCTTTCGAATGATTCATATTCGGCTTCCTATGTCTCCTGGAACTCGTACCCCCCCTGCCGATCTTGAACCTCCACCTCAATCTTCCCCTCGTCCAACTCCTGCCCGTCAACCAAAATCCCAGCCCTCAGCACATCACCCGTCTTGACCTCTCCAACACCCTTCGGCGTCCCCGTCAGCACCACGTCCTGCTTTTCCAACGTCATCACTCTCGAGATATCACTCAGCTGCCGCGGGATCCGGAACAGCATCAGCGCCGTACTATCCTCCTGCTTCGTCTCGCCGTTTACACTCAAATAGAGATTGACTTTATGCGGATCCGGTATCTTTGATTTCGGGATGAACCTGCTGATGGGGAGGAAGGTGTCGAAACCTTTGGCGATCGACCAGGGCAGCCCCTTCTTCTTCGCCTCGTCTTGCACATTGCGCGCCGTCATGTCAATGCCGACCGCATACCCTACGGACCAACGAAACCGGATCGTGAGCAGGCTGCACCACGTCCCGGCCGGTCTTGACGGAGTTGTTCTTGACTAACCATGGATGGCATCCATGGCCCCCTTTTCGTCCTCTGGATCTAGATTCCGTATCTGCTTGCCAATGATCACTGCTAACTCTACTTCGTAATGCAGAGTGACGCCTTTCGGCCGTAGCACGGGACCGTGACTTCGCGGCAATATCGAGGAAGGAGGTTTGAGGAAGAAGAAGGGCTGTTTTGGCCGGACGTTGTTCAACTCTGCGATATGGTCTCTGCAGGGATGGGTCCGTCAGTCAAGCTGTAGGTGTCCGTATGTAGGTCGAGATGAGGGCATACGCATAGTTCCGACCTATACACACTACTTTTCGAGCATTCTTTCTGATTGACGACATGTTGTATATACAGCTAAATTGGACTCCTGATCAAGTACATGAATGTTTCCCTTCGGTACATCTTTGCCGAACCTCAATCTAACCCCACAATCCACAATCACCCGAACCACCTCACTCTTATTATCGAAACCTACCTGAACTATCCTTACGATCTCATCCTCAAGTCCAAGTATGCAAGTAGCATCTATATTATCCGACCTAACCTCTCTCCGCGCCTGCGTAAGCCCCTCCGAAAACCCCCTACCTGTCCTTACTTCGAACCCCCGCACCCCTTATTAAACACCCCGCACAGGGCCACGACGAAGCTCTTGCCCTCGTTCGAGCCAACCGCAACCTCACTTCCACCTCCTCCTCACCTGGGAAAGCTCGAAAACCTTCCATACCAGCTATTCCGACGTCTCAGCAAGAAGAGACAGATCCAGACCTTCAACGAGTCTTAGATTTGGTCGACTTACATTCCTCCGTCAAAGTCAAGCATCTGCAGGGTCCAGATGTAGGGCTGCAGCGAGCGGGCGCGGACGTGGAGGCTGTACGGAGGAGATTTCAGGGGAAAGAGGTACTGAAAAGATAGGAAGGGGTAGGATTGTCGAGATGGAGCGGACGGTTGTGGACTGTGCTGGTGACTGAGCGTGGCGATGGGCTCAGGTCTGTGTGGGAGAGCGTTTATAGCTTCAGGTAGGCGGTATTTCTCGGTTCATGAACATACCTATCTGTGTGCGCAGTGGGGTGTAGAAGGGACCAGGGCGTGCCTCGGGAGCCAGGATTGAAAAAGCTGACACTTTTTCATGAGTACAGGCAGATATAACCTCCTGAGCACCGCCAGGCTTCTACTTCAATTGCCGGGGCACGGTATATGATTGTTTTGACGTTTTTTCATTGCTGTCGGAGGGTACGAGACAGATGCCTCAAGTACCATCCACGACCTGCGATATACAGTTGTGTCTAGAAATACAGGCGGAATCAAAGACTTCATAATCATAAGCAAATTCAGAACTGTGCTTAGGGAAAACTAAAACCGAAAACGACCTGCGTTCCTATCAAGAACAACGATGAACTGATCTTCGGGGTCGGCGAGTACGAGACAGTTGCCTCAAGTATCACCTGGAAGAGAACGTTGAACATGAGGATACAAGAGTACAATCAGAAGAAGAATGGAGAGTCGGTCAAGAAAGAGCGAGAATTACACCTCCCTTCGTGTCCTTCATCAACCATCGTGAGTGTTTCGTTAGGATTCGTAACGGTCGTGGATTACGTGACGCAGACCTTAAGCGGCACCACTTGCATACAGCTCCAATGCCGCTTTCGCCTGGTCCGCTATCTCCCTGCCAAGTAGGAGTTGGAGAATTGGCTTTGGTAATGCAGCATTTCGTAGCTTGCGTAAGAGGCGGCTCACCCATCTGACCTTGGGAACTTCGGCGGGCGTGGGAGTGACAATTGGTTCTGGCTGCCAGCCAGCAGGCACTGGTAGCGCGCCAGACATCATTGGTGGAGTTCCGACGCGTTCAGGCAGGGTGCCACGGGGCTTTGGTAGGTCGTAAACATGGTCTGTTACGTCGCCAAAAGGGTCTGGTAGGGCGCCAACCGGTGTTGGTAGTCCGTGAACATGGTCTGTCACGTCGCCAAGAGGCTCTGGTAGGACGATAACGGGGCATGGTTTGTCGGCAACGGGTTCTGGTTTGTCGGCAACAGGTCCTGGTTTATCGGCAACAGGTTCTGGCACGACTCCAATCGGCTCTGTTGGGAGAGCGAATTGCATATTTGAAGCAAGAACGGCATCATCCCACTCGGAGTCGCGAAGTCCAAATGCTTCGAGTACTGATTGAGATGGACGCGAAGTCTCGCCCTCTTCGTAGCCATTGGGGGCAAGAAGGGGTGTCTTGGTGCGCGCGGGAGGCTGAGGGAGAAGACTAGAGAGAGACTTGTTCCGGACCAGAGGGAATGAACGCTGATGCGACGAGTAAAAGGGGACACTTTCCTCTGAGGACGCGAAGTTGCTACATTTGCGCTTGCCTTGAGCGACATCGGAAGGCGGCTGCACTATGTGCTCGCTGGAAGCGGACGAGACGCTCTTGGCAACATCCTCCTTCGGATTGTCTGGCTCTGCCGGGGATGGCGTCCGGTCCTCCATCTGGATGGGAGGAACATCCTCCTGGATGGAGGGAGCGCGCTCCGGGGTCTTCTCCCCCTCTCCGGCATGCCCGGACTCTTCCTGCACCTCCACGGGGAGCTCCATAACATCAGCAGGGTGATCATCGAAATCAATCTTAGGCACCTACCTCTGCATCGTCCTGCGCTGTCGCAGGCTCTGCCAACGGTGCCGAAACCTCGGCTACCGGGGCCTCTGGCGCCGCCTCCACTGCAGAGTCCGGCTCTGCAGCAGGGGGTGCCACCTCAGCTCCCGCGGGGCTGGCCGGGGCGCTACCTGTAGTATCGGCGACAAGGTCAGCTACTGGTGATGTAGAATTTATCCTGGTATGATTACCTTCCTCTGGGAGAGCGGCGGCTGGCACCGTCTCCTCCTGCTTGTCGGGGCTATCTAAATCACGCAAAGCTCATCAGCCACTGACACCTGGTAGCTTCCTACCTGCGCAGAAGATAAGAGCATACTCTCACCTGCGGTGCCGTCCCCTTGGGAGGGGCTGTCCACTGTGGTCTTTGCGACCACGACCGGCGGGGCAACCGGGGTGATTCGGGCGAACCACGTTGTTTGGCGCTCCGGGGGAATATCCACCAGCCGGGGCCAGCCGATCTCGCTCCACTTGATCCACTGGAATCCTGCGCCCTGGCGGTTGGCGACGGGACCTACCATACCTGTGGCTGATCGGGACCGAAGGATGTGAGGAAGATTTCGATGAGTGGTAGAGGGACTCTTCCCGACATCATTAAGAGTCAGCTTACCATTATCTGCTCCGATTATACGAGGAAAATGCTTACCGTTGGCGCAGGCGAGTCACCTCGCGACGCGGTCGGATAGGTTCAGGGAAAAAAGTTGGATTAGAGGCGATCACTGTAATGAAGGTGTAGAAGTCGATACGAAAGTAATCAATGAGGGTCAAGCACGGATGTCAGATACTAGAGTCGAGAAGCCGAAGTCAGTTCATGGCATCGAGCGCGAATACGGATGGGAAAGCCTCACCGCTGGTCGATGGTCGAGTTACGCTACGTGTTATGTGAAGGAAGAGAAGTAAACAGAAACCGAAAAGGCCCTTTATTTATGAGAGATGGAATGGACTAGTGTCAAGTAAACAGAAACAGCTTTCGGATGGGTCCCAAAAGCATACTAAGTGTTGCGGTGCCCCTTTTCCTCGTTCCTTCCTTTTAGGGTACAACAACATCGTTTTCGGGTCGACCCAAATATCACGCCCGCAATACTAGGACTTGCAACGCTGTCCACGCTATATTTGTAGAGTTGGACCTCTCCTCAGAGCCAGTTCGCCAGACAAAATTGGGACTTGTTCGCTGGGGTTGTTTACATTTGCTTTTGCCCTGATCACGGTCACGGTCACTACACCAATAGAACACCACACTACATCTGCGGTCTTGTTACATCTACTTGAGAATCTTGGAGAGTCAAAGACGCGTACAGGGTCTGCTTGGAAGGGGGCATATACTTCGTGGTTCTGAGACAACGACATCGCCGTACTGGACCCCTTCACCCCTTCCTCATTCGGATGCCTCACAGCATTGCTTGACTAGACCGATCACCACGGCAACGAAGAGGTTTGCAGCCTTCACCGCACACTGTACACATGTATACGATCGACCGAACGTCATACTTGTTAGCACACTGGTATCTTGACGACCGACGTCCATCCTGAGAACCTAGTGTGATTCAATTTTATACGACGGATTACCTAAACTCGAAGACTATAAATAGGACATACGATATGGACTTTCCCTTAAGTCCTGAACCCAGAGCGTTTCCGTATACAGTGGGCTTATAAGCAGCCCGTCTCACGGCCGGTCTTGCTTCCTCCTCCTTCCGCTTTTGGAAGATCTACACTGCAATAGTTACAGAGAAGACAATATCATCACCGAACACAATTGCGCACCAGCAAGGTACCGTCAATCCAAGGCACTTCGATGAAGCCCATAGATACAAGCTCAGTGTAGACAATTAGAGGAATTACGATCAGAGTCCGTACTATCATGTCGGGGAACGTTATCAGTGCTAGGGCACAGCGGTTACTTTGGAGATCCTACCTTCTTTGAAACTCCGGCGACGACGGGATCTATGTCGGTGTTGTGATGGTATTCGGCGCGATATTAAACACGAGTGAACAGCACGGTCCTGATCCCAGGGGTTTGGTCAGTCGATATTTAGGTTACCCATCCGTGACTTACGTTGGCGGCGCTGGGACTCGGTGTGTGTAGGGTGGCTTCGGCATAGCATAGGGACATATCATAGGTCTATATTTCCACTGCATACCACGCTGAAGACTTGCATATGGCCTGAAACTTTGTCGATATCCGCACTGAGCTGCTTGTCCTGACACAATGGGGTGCTCTGCGGTGGCAGTCAGGTACGACATAGGTACTTTGTAGGTGCTTGCACCACGACGATGTACATCCGGCCTTGCAGCAACGTTAAAGGTACAGTATGTAAGTAGAACCATCGAGAAGAGCGCCCAGCGGACTATCGTTCCTTTCTACCTAGCATATCGATCACGGTATATGTACACAGACAGAGACAGATCAAGCAACCCAAGCACTACCACCCCCATTGATATCTGCAACCTTGCTATACTCCCTGCCAGATCCCCCTTCTCTCCAGGCGACAAAAAGTCCCTAACCAAACCATCACAAACCGTCAACAACGAAGTTCGGTTTCCCGCCGCTGTTGCTGGCCCGCAGGGCCTTGACCTTCTCGCGCAAGAGCTTCTCCCGGAGTTCGGTAGCCGTCGGCGTCGGCGACGTAGCCTGCGGCGAAAGAAACGTAAGAATCCCGTTCAGCAAAAGGAACTACTACTAGGGACGGGAGAGTCGGTCGAATGCAAGCGGGCTGAACGGAAAGGTATGTACATGTTATGTTTCTGAGTCTCTACCCACCTCTTCTTGTTCTTTTTCGGTCCCCTGTGCTCTGGGTGGTTCGGAAATTGCCGCAGCCCTGGTCGTTGTCGTCGTCTTCTCGGCGGGTTTGTCAGAGGGTCGATTGTTGGCGTTCGGGTTGGATGGTCGCGGTGGCGGTGGTTGACGGTGCCTGCTTGCTTCCTCGGGCGAAGAATCAGCCGTCTTGCGCCGCTTGATGTCAACAGGTGAGGAGACGGATGAGGTATTGCGCCTTCTCCTGCCAGCTGGCGCGTATCGCTCTATCGATCGGTGTCTCTTCTGTTCCCTTTCCTTGCGTCGGCTCGGATCTCGGCTTCGGCTGCGGCTGCGACTGTGGGTTTGTCGACGGCGTCTTTGGTCGCGGCCTTGGCTTCGGCTTCGGCTTCTGCTTCGCACGCTATGACGGCCATCGCGACGTCTTCGGTCGCGATCCTTGTGAGCATCAGCCCGCGTAATACCAGCTTCATCATCAGTGCTGTAGGAAGGTAATCTTCTCGCTCTACCAGAACGCCTTCGGGCTCCGTCTAATGACAAGGAACGCGTCCTCGACCTCGACGGCGAGTTGCGCCTGTGCCGATAGTGCCTAGATCGTGGAGGGGGTGTGCGGCTACGTGATGAAGCAGATGGAGATCTCCTTCGAGTTCTTCTAGGCGAACGTGAGCGAGAAGCTTGTGGAGGTGTTATGGATCTTGCTCGGTGATCACCACGATCCGGACTCCTTCTTCTCCTTCCCCCTCCGGAACCTCGCCTTCTTGGAGACGGCGAGCGGGATCTGCTGGGGTGATTGCGACGTCGGTTGGGTCTTGGTCCGTCATCGTCGCGCATCCTACGGCGAGTGGGTGAGAGGGATCGAGATCTGGAGCGGGAAATCGAGCTCCTGATTGATCGCGAACGACGTCTTCCCTCATCTCGGCGGCGGAGGCCGCGTTCGCCAGGGATGTATGTATCCATTTCGCGCCTAGGCGGTGGCCCACGGTAGTCATTACGATCAGGCGAGCCACGTCTCCGTGGGGGCGGGGACCTTGAGTGTCGAGGTGAACGTCGATCAAAATCTCGACCGCCACGACCGCCGCGTCCACGGCCACGGCCGCGCTCTCCACGTTCCCGTTGACGGATGCTGTCAATGTCACGATCACGGACTCTCTCCCGCTCTTTGCGTTTACGGGCTTCCTCTGCAGCTTTCTCGGCATCGATCTACCATCTATCAAACTCTAATCCAACACAGAGGTCTCGAGAAGCACCTCACCTTTTCCTGTATTAACTCCAGCTTCTTGGCTTCCAACAACTCCTTCGGCACACCTTGTGGATTGGATTGGGCACTTAGACATAATGTCCAGAGTTCCTTGCAGAACTTTGCTGTATCTTTGTCCAGAAATCCCGTAAGCTGTATCTGGAGAACCTTGATGTCTGGCTGATATAACAACTTCAGTCAGTAACGAGACGATGGACTGCTACAGCAAAGGTCCAATAAAAACCTACAAAGCGTGCACCCTCAAGCAAATTGAAGCATAGTTCAATCACAACGTCATCCTCATTACCCAGGATTTCTGACAATTTGCCAGCAATCCATCTGGAAAGGCTACCATTAATCTGCCCGCAATTCAAGATCCTGATTCGGGGATGGCCGCTCACTTCTTCATCACTTCGACATTGACCTTTTTCATGTCCACCTTTTGACTGAACTCTGCCGGGAACTTGGTCTGCTTCAGCAGCTTCGCGTCTACACTGGTCGCCATTTTGAGCTTCGACGCTGCGCAAACAGGTGAGCTGCACACCTTCAGCGTAGTCTTCTAGACTGAGGTCTTCGGACCGTGGGTAGATTGGGCGTACAGCAATTCCTAGAATGTTGGCTCCTCGGTTCGCTCAGAACTTTTTGCAACTTTTTTTTGAAAATCACACTCAAATTCAGTGTTTTGATGTTAAAATCACAATAAACAAATAGTTTGCATAAAA
>JAABUY010000782.1_pt1 | contig 50349 bp, 46 predicted proteins | sample 5560271 | NCBI WGS metagenome assembly JAABUY01 (sample SAMN10711886, study PRJNA513374) | rock metagenome | isolation source: Antarctica rocks | place: Antarctica: Victoria Land, University Valley | reverse complement strand
CTAAAAAACCCCCCCCCCCCCCCCCCCCCCTCCCCCGTCCCTACTACCAACGAAGTGAATACTTTTCCGACTGTCGCCACCTCCTGCTGCGATCCTGTGCGCCGTGCGAGCGGGCCCATGAGATCGGAAAGCTCTGCGACGCGCCGTTGTGCCAGCCGCAGTGGGGGCAACCTCGTAGGATTCTGTATGGCCTGTAAGAAGAGTAAACATGAGATGAGTACTGTAGGTTGTGATGAGGAACGGTTGAAGGAAGGGTGTCTTTCTTTGAAGAAATATACTATATCGATTTCTTCCAGTTCACATGCTCGTCTGTGCAAATAAAAATGCAAATACAAATACAAATACAAATACAAATACAAACAAAAAAATCTTCACGAAAGAAACATGATTCTCTTCCATTTTCTTTTTTCAATCCTTCCCACTCTGGCTGGCAACGAGATTCATCTGTACGTGGTGCCGACTACGAACCTTTTGATTCTATTCTTCGAATAGAAGTCAGAAGAGTCAAGAGATCTCAATTCGACGCAGTTCGAACGATGTTAGAACGTTGCGTGGTCAGGAAAGCCGTCGTGCAGAGTTTTCACCCACGCGACAACATCTCCTCTAACAGCCACAATCGATCTACGAAGAAGATTAATGACATGTCGATGTCAGTAAGAGATGGGAAGATACTACTAGTGGAAAAAACAACTCAGATGAAGAGTCTGCGAGTTGTGATTACAAGTGATCGAAGGATTTGCGACCCGTCGACTGCGTCGATATCGAAACGTCTTCATCACATCGACAGTGTCGTCGAGTAATTGATGAAAAGATATCAGATAGAATAGTCGTTTCAGATGATGAGTCTGAGAGTCGTGACTACAGTGCTCGAAGAAGTAGTGACTCGTCGATCACGCTGATATACTGAAGAAACTTGAACTCATCTTCTTTACTTGACGTCAAGTCATGTATCTGTCTACGTGAAAAATTGAGAGCTCATGAGAACGATCAGAACGCATTCTCTACTATCGATCAGAGTCATGCATCGAACGATTGCGATCGCACGTCTATACTAACAATCTATTCAACGTTTACGTGACACAAGTCAAATCAAGAGCAGAATAGAATTATCTAATACAATCGCACTCTATCTTCTCATCATGCGCGTCTTTCTTTCATCACATATTTCTCTGCTCAATGAATGACAATCATTGAGCAAGAGAACACAGTTTTCGACATTACAATCATGAACATCACGAGTGCAAAGAAAACGTCTTTCATCTTCGAATCGAGAATCGAACCGGAACATCGTTTGTATAGAATACCGTCAATGAAGAGCAGAGCAAAGACGATGCGTCATAATCAAACAGCACAGACACTCTCATCAAGAGTTTACTCGAGCGTCATGCGCTGAATAGAAGCTATAGATTCATTACTGATAACATAGTGTCAATTTTATTGTTTCGACGACGTGAAGTCGTCATGTAGTCGGCGAGCGATTTTCTCCCTCAGAGGGTTTTGTCCGTTCGATACACATAGCATAGTTTCCCCCATGGGTCGGGCCTAAATCGATGTCACAAGGGTGTATGAATTCAAATCAAATCAAATCCTTCCCACTCTCATTTTCCTGACGTTTCTTCCCCCAAGATTTCTCCCCTTCTGACAAAGCCCCTCGCCCTTTCATCTTCTCGCCTTGTTCATTTGTTCTTTCTCATTCACTCGCATCGTTGAGAAATGCGAATGATTTGCGAAATCAGCCATGAAAGATGGGTGTTGTAAGAGAAGAGAGGGATATGGGTGAAGAGGGGTCAGGGAAAGGTAACTGGGGGTGGGAAAAGAAGACGGTGATGAGGGGTGAGAAAGATCCAGACGGGAGAAGAACGGCGGTGAGGATTTGCTGATTAAGAAACAAAAGATCCCGGATCAAAACATCTGCAATCTTCTGCAATCTTCTCATTCATCACAACTTTCAACAGATTGCAGTTCTCATTTCTTCTTGCCAATCGTCGTCATCGAATTGTCCCCCACTCCCACCACTCCTCCCGTCTGCCCCTTCTATTCCACCTTAAATAATACCGCTTGGTCTTCTCAAACAAGCATACGCTCACCCTCAAGACTTCATTCTCCTCTTCTTCCCCCTTCCGCGCATCCCACAATTCTTCTCAACCACAATTTCCCCCTCCCCCAAGACAACTAGATGAATTACACCGTACGTGACACTCGCACTATCAGCCCTGTCAAATACTCGCTGCTTTATTATGATCAAGTGTGCGAAGCTCAGAAGAGCGGTTTTACTTGTTGAGAAGTAGCATGTGGGCATGTGGGTTAGATATCTGTTTGAAGCAGCGCAGTGGCATCGGTATTATATCTAGCACCAGTACTAGTCTGGTTAAGTCCTGTAAGTAGCTACCTAGGTAGGTAGGTCTCGAGGGGTTTGGAATCCTTCTTTCCCCATACGTATTCTCCGACAAATCTACTACGAACTCTTTTTCCATTCCAGGTTATCGAATCAAGGAAAAAATCGTTGTCTCCAAGATACGTCGGGGCAGATTCGCCTTCCTGCACCCCCAGAGGAAATTATCGAGTCAAGTGTCCATGCGATCAGCACGTACCTGCTCTCTTACTGGTTTCTCTAAATATCATGCAGTCCCGACTCCAGTTTCGTCAGCATAACGAAACGGATCGTGGTAGACAGTCCGAATGTTTGATTGATACCACAGTATTCCGAGGGATATGGTAATCTTGATACTGTAGAAGACATGCTTGTTGTGGGCTGTACTATTGCTTGTTGAAAGCATTATGCAAATTATGTCTTTAAGACATTGATACATGTATGATACTCTATCTTTTTTCCCGTCCTTTGATCGTTGTATCGACTTTTTTCCTTTTAAAAAGGCGTTCACGACATTTCAACCCCCATTATCGATACTCATCAAACCTCACTCCTTCTCCAATCCTCATCATCATTACCCAGTCACAAACATCCCACCTCACACTCCGAACACCAAACATCGACAATCAAAACCAAATACCCACCAAAACGCAACCACTTCAATACCACACCCGTCTCTACCCCGAAGATGGCAAATCACACACCGTTCCTTCCCCCAACCAACTGATGTACTTACTTCCGATGGGAAAACCACCGTGCCTGCAACCACCGGATGACGCGGATCTACGCGCCGCCCGAGGCAGCACCAACCAAGCGCGGGCGAACGAGCGGCCGGACGTTCCGGGGTTTGCTTTGTGAGAAGCCCCGTCAGCACAGCCTCCATTTAAAAGGAAGCTGTGGGGTTTTGTTTCTCTTTGTCTGGTCCCCAAGGGACCGAAGAGGGGGTTTGTGAGGGGACAGTTTAGCTTGTTGAACGGTGGTTTCGCGAGCTCATCCCAGAGGGAATCGCGATCCCCCCCGACACTGGCACTGAATGGAGAAGTCAAAGCGGTTTTAATAAGTCTCTGGTTCCACGATATCAATCCAACGGGGGAATCACGGACTCGCTCGTCCGAGACTGTTGAAGGCAGAACAATATACAATTTTCAACCTCATACTTCTCACACACACACTCTCTCTCTACCTAACATTTATTCCTCTCTCTCTAAACCCCATCAATCTTGCATTCCATATCACTCAACAACAACATTCCTCCAACCGACAGAAATCCCTCTCATTCTCGCTGTAACCATCATTCTTACACACTAACTCCTCCACAACTTCCCCCAACCGAAACCCGTCAACCCTCAAAAGAAACCCCCCCCTCCCCAAAAGCACCAGAGTATCAGCACAGACAAATCTCAGCTCGAAACCCGAACGTCTGCTACGTTTTACCGTATCTCCGCGTATCTTTTTGTGGAAGGCAGTGGGTGGGTGGGTTGGGTTCGTAGCTGGGTTGTGGTAGGTGTGATGGGGGAAGGAGGGGGAAGAGGGGAGGGGAAGTTGTGGAGGGGGGGTGGGATATTTTTGGCATGCGCATCTCCGCAAGTTCTGATATCTCATTCATGGGCGGGGTTCGAAAGACGATGGGATCGTTGCTTTCCTCCGTTTGCAAGGCTTTGGTTTTCAAGACTAGCGATGAGTTGATCCGTTGTATTCGTTTATTTCTTGTCTCTGCAAAAGGTGCTCCAACGCTCATGATCATGCTTGTATCTGCCTTTGCTCGTGCCTCGCATAAAGCCCGCTTACATGAATAAAACCCCCCTTTTCCTTTAAACCCGCCCGATGAGAACGCCGATGAAGATAGCCGAAATGCTAAGCGCTCAGCAGTCAGAAAAAGCACGAACTTCGTCGTACCCGGACGTCTCCTCCCTCGATAACTTCCCTAAACCCCCACCCCCTCCCCCCTCATCCTCGTCACTACGCCCGTGATCCCGCCGCCAACCCCCTTCCCCTTCCACAGATCCACGCCGCCAACCCACCACGCGCCGGCACGCACAATCTCCATCAGCAAGGCTACTTGCTCTTCGGTTCGGGGAGCGTAGACCATGACGAAGCCGGAGGGCAAGAGGCGTTTGCCGAAGATTTGGCGGCCGGCGAGGGGGTGGCGTTCGCCCCAGCCGGAGGAGATGACGAGGGCGGCGTCGTGGGGGTGCAGGGTTAGGTGCATTGAGGTGTCCTGGGAGGGGATGGTATTAGAAGGAGAGGAGAGTGGGCACGTGACGTGAGACTGGAAATGGATAGAGTTTGGAAAGGTCTTTTATTTTGGCAGCAGAGAGTAGGAATGGAGAGGTAAGGGAGAAAATGGTGCTAAAAAGATTTTGAGGATTCCAGGTAGGTGCTGGGATCTAAAAAAGGTGCACCATGAGGGAAATTGATTATAGATCTAGCGCGGAACACTAATAAAAAACCAGTACTTACAGTTGCATGCAAATGGCAAATTTCCGCGGTGTCGGCACATGTCTGGTTTACATGACGGAATCCTGGGTGTGTTGTACCGATAGGAGCCAAGTCGTCCTGGCCAGTCAACAAGAAAAGCGCCAGGCCATGCTTTTCAAAGCAAGAATTCCCTTTGCGGAGCAAATCCGGATAGACCCCAGCGAGATTGTGCAGAGCACGGCTCAGAGCGGCATGCAGATGAGGTGGGCCTTTTTGGTTCGTCTGCCGTTGCGGAGCAATCCCGGCTACAGTGGGACGGGGACCTGAACGACGGGGCAGGTGGACCAGATAGCTCAGCTGCGGTAGAGTGGCAGGAGTGATGGCCGGTGGGATAAAAGGGTTCTTGAGGGCGAAGAGGCGGAGACATGACACACGAAGGTAGCCGGCAAAGGTGCTCGGGGTTCCGCCTGGGCCAAGGTCGAGGAATTTCTGGTAATCACGGAGGACGAAGCGGTAGGCTGGAAAGAGGAGGGAGAAGACGACGGTAGAGTAGAGAAGATAGTTGAAGCTGGAGCCATCTGCAGCGGAGAGCAAGCGGGTGAAGTGGTGGATCGGGTGGTCAGCGATGGCTACCATTGTGAGTATCAACCAAAGTGATAAGGAAATGAACAACAAGGTAGTTGGTACCTAAGGTATCATGGTCAATGGAAAGTTGGATGATGAGGGGGAAGGAAGCTGTAGACTGCTCTCAGCCTTGTTCTCAGAGTACTTTCTGGTATCTAGAGGGTGTGTGTGGTAGGTCAAGGTAGGTGAATCAGGAACCGGGTGATGATATACCTGATTTGGGAGAGGGGGGGGGGTGAATTCAGCTTTTAGCGTGCAGTGATAGACCTGGGGTAGTTGTTTTGCAGGTATGATGTAGCACTTTGACACGATGCGGGAAAAACGGTGAGACACGTTGGGGGGATGAGGTCACAGTACGACGTTCAATCACCAAAACGGGGAGGATGGGACTGTGCAGTTTTGCGTTCCTGCTTGTTTGTGACGTAGATAGATAAAGCCGTGAATAACTGTCTAAAGGGACTGTGCGGGTGGGGTACCTGGGCATGTTAAATAGTCAAATGATTTGTAGCTGATCGAAGACAAGAGACAGTGGGGACATGTAGTCCCGGAACGATGTGACGTGAGTTGGATATAAGGTAGGTAGGTAGGTAGTGTACTGTAAGGTATCGCGGAAGTTGATCCGAAAAGGACCCCCACTAGTCAATCTGCGCTTGCTAAGGTACGAGTCCCTTACCTACCTTAATGGTAATGCAGGAATAAATGTAGGGAGCTCCCAATATCACAGTACATTAGATTAAAGTAGTTGTCTGACCCCCCGTGACAATGCTGAATTGACAAATTGCTACACTCTGGTGGTCCATTGGCATGTCAAATGACAAGCACCTCCTACATAGAATGCCAACTGATTCCTCAAATGGATTTCCCTACATGCTGACCGAACTCTTCAATACAACGATACTGGATCTTATGGCCTCCTGACCATCATCGGAGATCACATCGATATCAAAGCCACAGTCCCGCCGGATTGGAGAGGATGGTCACCAGTCGCTAGCCTTGATGGCCCTGAACTGGGCCTGCCAATCGCTAATATTCCAGTGGCTTGCAGATACAGCAGCTAGACATTCGGGGGATTGTAGCCACCAGCAGCAGCAGGTCCCGGCTCTGGACGTCTTGAATATTGCATCGAGGGTTAATTGGAAGAGCTAGCATCCGGTGTGTTGTTCGCCGTTTCTGGGTGGAGCTTCTCGTGGCGGGCATTCAACCATTCAATCAATGGACATCAAAACACGGGCCTTCCTGGGATGGATTGTCAACATGGTTTGGTAGGCAGGCGTTTGTCAAACCCGTAGAAGAGAACACATCCCCGAGGGACGGTAGCCCGTAACATTTGCAGAAAGCGAATAAAGACTCTACCGGTTGCGCATGCTTGATGGAGCGTAAAAGTCCTGGTGATTAGCTGCTTTGAGCCCCTCTTTGACCATTACGCCACGTCCATGGGAAGAGCTTTACTGTAATCCCACAACTGCATGGTAATCGCAAATCTGCGCGAGACCGACTCTGCCAAGCGTATGCAAGCACTGGGATGGGAAGCCCATCTGAGCCCCAGGTTGACTTTCTCGAGAACTAGAACCTTGGCTAAATGGCCTTTGGCGTAGGTAGCTAATCTTGATGGGAGGGCTACTTTAAGAACTCGATGGTGAGGGGTTTGCCGCCAGATAATCACCCAGACAACAATCAAAGTCGCGCTAACGACTTTGTTATGCGATGAATGCCTCGAAGAGTACACAGAGGAGAGGCAATTGCTTTACGATCCATGATAGAAAACGCAAGCACATGGTAGATTCCAAAAGCACGCTCGAGCGGCAACATGCAGAAGAACGACCGCCAACGACCATACTTTCGTCATGAAGACGATTGCTACGACATTGGGAATGCGGCCGACGTTGAAAAGTATGGCTACAGCAGAAGAAACCCATCGCCTGGTTATGCAGAGGACCATATCCCGTCATCCTATTCGGACTCGTCACGAGAAACATCTGGGTCCTATGCGCCCATGTTACACAAATCTCCTGCGAAGAAACAAGAACGAATGTACCTTTACAGGTTGCCGCACAGGGCAGTCAGATATTGTTGCTTGACGTTGGCATTGACGCTGGTCATCTTTGTATTAAGCCTGATACGGATGAGCTGGGCCTCTGCGAAGCGACTAGAAATGGGTCCGGTGGAGAAGACAACATCACAGCCCGAATTGTGGGAGAGCTTTGACTTCCTCAAGAGGTATCATGGAGGAATACGAACATTAGTATTGAAAGAAAACAGTGTTCCTGAGTGGCCAAGGGATGTTGAGACTGGGCAACATCAAGAATCAAACGCTTCACTTTCCGCCCGAGACTCAACACACCTCCCGAAGAGTATTCCCTTCGATCCTTATCCAGACTACAGCTCAGCGGATTATTCTTCCAAGTACGAAGCGAAACATGAGTGCTTTCTAGATTTCAAAGGCCACCAAAGAATACCCCAAGTCCATCACTACACTGGGATACCACAGGGCTTTCCTGATCCTGCTATGGGTGCACATGCTGTCTTGGGTTTGCGAGACGATGTCTGCTTCGAAAGATTTGGTAGACTCGGGCCGTACGGTTTTGGTTACAGTGTCAATAGAGGAGGGATAGGAGCCGGGCTCAACGGAGATCGAGAAGGGGCAGATGACCTATGGACAGATGAAGAGAGCTTGACAGAGGTGGACTATTCCAAGATCCAATGGTCAGATGTGCAGCATGTCTGTGCAGCGAAAAATGGCAAGCGATTCCAACCGCTACCTAAGATTCACGACACCTTATTCCAGGCTATGGGCACGAAATCAGATCAAGAACCGTCTGTAAATGGTGAAGAAGCTAGCACAAAGAAAAGGGAATTTTCAGCAGAAGATTTGAAGCCAACAAACGAAACTAAAGTGATGCCGCCTCAACGGAAGACTTTACTTCCTCGAACAGCAGTTTTGATCCGTACTTGGTGGAACATGCAATACAGTCAGGAGGATATCATCTATATAAGATCCCTGATTGCTGAGCTTTCTCTCCTCTCAGGTGGAGAGTATATCGTACATTTCCTCATCCATGTCAAAGACGACAATATACCTATCTGGGCAGATAAGCAAATCTACGACAGAATACTTGAGAATGCTCTTCCCGAGGAGTTTCGAGGCATGGGCGTTTTGTGGAGTGAAAGACAGATGGGTCTGATTTATGGTGGGCTTGAAGAGAGCTTCTTCCGCCAGTTGCCCGTTCATGGTGTTTATCGCAGCACCTTCATGCCTGTACAGTACTTCTCTCATCAGCACCCGGAATATGACTTCCTATGGAACTGGGAGATGGATGTCCGTTACACTGGCCATTGGTACCACCTCCTGGACCGAGTCCGACAGTGGACCAAAGCTCAGCCTCGCAAAGGTCTCTGGGAACGGAATGGCCGCTTTTACATTCCTTCCGTGCATGGTAGCTGGGAGGACTTCAAACAGATGGTTCGAGTACAGACTGAGATGGGTACGGACAGCTCCAATAACGTCTGGTCAGGTCTCAAACATGACACACCGGGCATGCCACCTTCCCCGCAAGGCAAGACTGACAAGCCAGTTTGGGGCCCTTTACGTCCGTCAGACGCGCTTGATGCACAAGATGACCCGAATCCTCCTACTACAATAGAAAAAGACAGGTACACCTGGGGCGTTAGTGAAGAAGCGGACCTCATCACTTTCTCTCCTTTATTTGATCCTGATGGCACCACTTGGTTTTTCACCAACGATGTGACAGGCTATAACGCAACGGAGGGTCTCCCGCCACGGCGAGCGGCCATCACTACAACATCTCGATTGTCTCGCCGTCTATTACAGACCATGCATCGAGAGATGTTCCTCAAGCGACATGCGATGTTCTCCGAAGCCTGGCCCGCATCCGTTGCCTTGCATCACGGCTACAAAGCAGTATACGCGCCTCACCCAGTATACATTGACCGTGACTGGCCTCCATCTTACCTGGCAGCTGTGATGAATGGCGGCAGGAATGGCGCAACTGGCGGAGCAAGAACAAGCGTCTTTGGCAGCCGGGAGCACAACTTCAAGGGTACAACGTGGTTCTATGATGCAGGATTTTCGCCGAATCTATGGCGACGTTGGCTGGGGTATAAAGTAGATAATGATGGTGGAGAGCAAGAGGAGTTGGCGGGTGAAGGAAGGATGTGCTTGCCTGGAATATTTCTACATCCAGTCAAGGGTGTCGATTTGGTGATCGAGGGGGCAAGACAGGTCCAGGAATCATAGCCGGAGCCTGTGCTGTACTGTTTATACTGTATATACGACTATCTGGTGTTTAGGGGATCTTGTGGATCGGGCAGGATATTCAACGAAGCAAAGGCACACAGGTTTGCTCTTAGTACATAGCAACGTCGTTATGTCCAAAAATCATAACAGAAGAACCTTCTCCATCTGCTCATGTATTACTGGCTACCAAAGTACTGCATAGCAAGTATTGTGCGTAAATTAAGACATTGTTTACTACGGAATTTGATAATCCCACTCAGCCCTACGGGCCAGGTCCACGAAATTAATTTCGAGTCCGCTTATTTTCAGTGAGAAAACCCAAGTCCCCCACAACACAATGGCGCCAGAAACCTCCACAAGAAAACGCAAAGCAGTGACCAGGGACTCCGCTGAAGCTGAAGAGGTAGTCCTAAGTGACGGAAGGGACGAATTTGAGTCAGGACTGCTTGACGGCATTTTATCAGCTAGTGAAGAAGAATTCTATGAAGAAGCCGGGGACGGAGAGAGTAGCGATGAGGAAGAGTTGGGAAGTGAAGACGAAAGCCATGGCGAAGATGAAGACGATATTGCCAGCGACGAAGTTCCTTCAGAAGGTGCGGACGGTGTTGAAGGCAGTTCCAAGGCCAACGGAATAAGCACAGAACCACCGCAATATGAGCACTCACCAGACAGAAGAACTGCAAATTACACAATTAGCGAAGATGCTAATGGCAATCCTCGCTATGTCTACCGGGACATCGATCCAGTATACGACTCTGACGACTCCGATGCGCCTGCAACCACTAATACAATCGGTAACATCCCGCTGTCCTTTTACGAGTCTTATCCCCACATTGGCTATGATATAAATGGGAAGAAAATAGCGCGACCAGCAAAGGGAGAGGCTTTGGACGCACTACTGGATAGCATTGAAGTGCCGAAAGGATGGACAGGACTGACAGACCCAGCCACTGGGAAGCCTTTGGAGCTCAGCCAACAAGAGCTGGAAGTCCTGAAGCGGATTCAAATGAACGAAGTGCCGGAAGAGGGTTACGATCCCTACCCTGACATGGTTGAATATTTCTCCGGGAAGCTGGAGATTATGCCATTGAGTGCTGCCCCAGAGCCTAAACGGAGATTCGTACCGTCAAAGCATGAAGCAAAGCAGATAATGAAGATCGTCCGGGCTATCCGGGAAGGCCGCATTCTACCATACAAACCACCTGCTGAAGATGATGAGAAAGATGTTGATGTCAAACGCTATGATATATGGGCAAATGAGGCACCGCGGCCAGATCATCCTATGAATATTCCAGCCCCTAAACTACCGCCACCAGGCTACGATGAGAGCTACCATCCACCGCTAGAATATCTACCAGACAAGGCAGAGAAAGAGGCTTGGGAGGAAGCAGATGAGGAAGACCGAGAGAAAGAATATCTTCCCAAAAATCACGATTCGCTGCGAAAAGTGCCCGGCTATGACAAATTCGTCAAGGATAAATTCGAACGATGTCTAGACCTTTACCTCGCGCCGCGGGTGCGCAGGAGCAAATTGAACATAGACCCCGAATCTCTACTACCCAAATTACCGAGCCCAGAGGAGCTAAGGCCCTTTCCTACTACGTGTGCTACGCTCTTCCATGGGCACGAAGGTCGCGTACGCAGTCTAGCAATTGACCCTTCAGGGGTGTGGATGGCAAGCGGAGGGGACGATGGCACGATCAGAATATGGGAACTATTAACGGGCCGTCAAATCTGGCATGTCAATCTGGGCGACGGAGAAGCGGTCAACGCTGTGCGATGGCGACCTGGTACTGATGCCATAATTCTCTCAGCCGCTACAGGTGAGGATATCTACCTGATCACACCTCAAATAGTTGATCCCGAGTTCGAGATTAAAAGTCGCGAGATTGTCGATGCCGGCTGGGGATATGCTGCTAACGGTGTTTCCAATGGTGCTCCGAAGAAGGAACCTGCTGCACAATGGACACGTCCAGGAAGCCGCCTGGAAGACGAAGGCGTGTTAGTCAAAGTAGGCCTTCGCAAGCAAGTCAAAGTCATTTCCTGGCATCGTCGTGGAGAATATTTCGCTACCGTTTCGCCACGAGGCCAAACAAGTGCTGTCGCTATACATACACTGTCCAAGCACCTCACTCAACTTCCTTTCCGAAGGCTTAAAGGCCTTGCCCAATCAGCTCAGTTTCATCCGTTGAAGCCCATATTTTTCGTGGCTACTCAGCGCATGATACGCAGCTATGACCTCTCCAAGCAAGAACTTCTGAAAATCATCCAGCCTGGTGCCCGCTGGATCTCCTCTTTCGACCTACATCCTGGCGGTGACAACCTAATCGTCGGATCCTACGACAAACGCTTACTATGGCATGACTTGGATCTTTCCGTTCGCCCTTACAAAACATTACGATATCATAGAAAGGCCATCAGGGCCGTGAAGTTCCACCAGGGAGGACTACCGCTGTTCGCGGATGCAAGTGATGATGGAAGTTTGCAGATTTTCCATGGCAAGGTAGTGGGTGATCTGATGGAGAATGCGACTATTGTGCCGTTGAAGGTCTTGAGGGGACATCAGGTGAAAAAGGAGCTGGGAGTGCTGGATCTTGATTGGCACCCAAGGGAACCTTGGTGTGTAAGTGCGGGCGCTGATGGGACATGTCGGTTGTGGACGTAGCCTACGCTGCGTATAGAATAGAATAAAATTCCCAATGTCTGAAACATTTACCTTACGAGTCTCTCTTGAGTTATTATGAATTGAGCATACCATTATCACATCATGTGACTTTATTACTGAACGCTAGTGGTCAACCCAGGCTTTGAAAGCCTCGTTTGCATGTGACAGTGACCTCGACGTTTCTATTCGCAAGCCCCGTGATTCTAGCTACGTAGCCTCGACACGTCCCATAAGATCATGGCCCCAAGAACAGCGCAATGGCACTCACCTCGATTTGGGGCATGTTCGCTGATGTAGCGGGCTACTGGCAATCTGTAAGCAGCTACCTTACTCACACTTACGAACGCAACCTAACCGCGTATCATTAGAAAGCTTACGGCTGGTTTACAAGGAAGAATCCACAGAGGGCTTTACTCGATGCCCTCGCGGAGGCGCAGTCCTATGAAGAATGGGAAGAGGCCGCGTTCCAGCTCGACGAACTGCTTCATACAGACCTATGGCGTCAGAATCCCTCGAGCAAGTACTACGACTACAAGTTGATGAATGAGCGTCGACGCGCAATCATCGATGCTAGAGAAGAGGAGGACATCCTTGGCTTAGTGAATCTGCTACGCTCTGGTCTCGTCCGGAATCTGGGCAACATCACGACCCCTCGGCTCTACAATCGCGCCTACGCGGGCACCAAAGTGCTGATCGAAGAATACGTCACTCAAGTGGCCTTGGCGATCGAGTATGTCGCTGCCTTACCAACGAGTCAGGGCTATGAGACTGGTTGGACGTCGCAGGCGAAGCTCGACTTGTTACATGATACACGACAGGCTTTCGGGCGTTCCACCTTGGTGCTTCAAGGGGGAGCAATATTCGGCCTTTGTCATTTGGGAGTAGTGAAGGCATTGCATTTGAGGGGACTCTTACCCAGAATCATCACCGGGACAGCGACTGGGGCTTTGATTGCGGCGCTGGTGGGTATACATACTGAGGATGAGTTGTTGGATTTCTTGAATGGTGATGGCATTGATCTGACTGCCTTCGGGGAAAACGATGGTGAAAAATTGACAGAGCATGAAGGCTTGATCTCGCAGTATCAAAATGGACGTATACAGACTCTCCTACGCCGGATTGCGAGGTTCATACGAGATGGCTATTTCCTGGACGTCACCGTTTTAGAAGAATGCGTAAGGGCCAACGTTGGAGATTTGACCTTCGAAGAAGCGTATGCTAGGACCAAACGAGTTCTGAACATCACCGTTGCTACAACCGGACGTGGTGGTGTGCCGAACCTACTGAACTACCTTACAGCTCCCAATGTTGTAAGTAACGAAGTACATCCCGTAACAATGTAATAATACTGACTCAATTTAGCTCATATGGTCTGCTGCATTGGCCTCCAATGCCTCCTCGACCTCCTACTCTACGGTCATTTTAAAATGCAAAGATGAAACAGGCGCCATCGTCCCATGGGCTTCGGCTCATGGCATTACGTTCCGCTCATGGAAGCAAACAAGCTACAATGACAGAGACTCGCCGCTATCTCGTATAGCAGAGTTATTCAACGTAAACCACTTTGTGGTTTCACAAGCTCGACCTTATATCGCTCCCTTCCTCCGCTCGGACCTTCATCCAAACCCAACACACCCTGGCAAACGGGGCATGATCATTCCACTTCTACGTCTGACAACACTCGAAGTTCGGCACAGGCTCAGTCAGCTGGATTCACTAGGCTTACTACCTACTGCCCTCCGCCGCTTGTTGATAGATGAAAGCATACCAGGGGCTAGCTTGACGCTTGTGCCTGACCTGAACGTAGGGGACTTTCTAAAGCTACTAGAGACGCCGACGAAGGAAAGTCTTGATTACTGGATACTGCGCGGCGAAAGGAGTGTCTGGCCGGCTGTGGGTGCAATGAAGGTCAGATGCGCGATAGAAGTCGAACTTGACAGGTGCTATCAACTAGTCAGGAGAAGAAAGCCGCTTGATGCGGCATCTCCGGTTATGATGCATAGTGATTGGAATGCCAGTAAACGGAGAAAAAGAGCGGCAAGCGTAGGGCAAGGCTGAAAACTTTCGATTGTGTTCAATGGAAATCGAAGTACATTCACAAAAGCAGACCGACAACCGCTCAACTTACTATACGGAGAACCACAGCAAAACATAAATCTTAAGGGGAAATACAGTTGCGACTGTGATCCAAATTCTGGTACTGAGAGGATCTGCACTCGCTCAGCCCTGGACCCGACCAAGCTGTTGTGTCTTTGTACTGTACAATAAGTCGTTGCTCAATGACGGTCGAGAAACCTGGAAACCCGTAAGAGTCTATTGTTGTACCGTCTCAACCCTATAAAATCCAATATCAAGATCATTATTATTCACCATCGAGCAAGTCTTAGCTAATGCGGGAATACAGCTAGTGACCTGCAAGCAGTGGTAAGAACTTTTCTTTGACACCATCCAACTTCTCATTAAACTTGTTGTCTCGACTAGGCTACGCACACAAGTTCCCTTTGATTTTTTGTGTTACCGTCAAGCTCATTGACAACGAAAGTCTTCGTTGTCAACCTTCAAAATTCATAAGTACTTCCTTTATCAAGCGAACGTCAAGCGTCAAGGTAGCAAGGTTATTGTCTCTTTAACAACGAAATTATCATTGCTCCATAAAATTTCGCAGCATTATGAAAGGCCCGGCCACCTCCAGCTTTAAAGCTTCTATCATCGGTTCTCAACCTCAGCCTTGACTGAAACATCAGCTTCGCAAATTCTCGAATCTTCTCCAACACCCCTAAAATCTTCATCAACAATTAGTATAGGCATTTCCACTAAGGGCATAAATACATCATGTGCAATCTGCGCTGCATGTACGGTTGCGGCCACATCCGCTGTACGGTTCTCGAACCCTGCCCAGCCGGTCTTCAAGGCAGGAGTTGTATCGCCGACACTCGGGAACTACAGCCCCTTAATATTACAGAAGCTTGCTTAGTCTGCACGGCCCAGGTTCAAGCCCAAGCTGCTGAAGCCCAAGCTGAGTGTGCCCAAACCCAAGCCTATCTTGCTCAGCTTGAAGCTATTAACGCAAGGATAATCTCTGAGGCTTTTGCAACAAAGGCCGAGAATCTCAGGGTCTGCGCTGACGCTGCATGTAGAAGAGTCGAAAAGGCTAAGTATCTCGGCGAGGCAGGAGTTCGACTCGAATTCCGATACGACGAACAGCATCTAGCCGAGCTAACCGCTCAAATGGAAGCTGATGCTGAGAGAACACCGACAGTCGAGTTAGCTGATGACGGGTCTCTCATTGCATTTGCTGATCAGATGAGCGCTGTGGCTGAGTTGGAGCCGAAAGAAATCGCTGATGATAAAGTTCTAGGAAATGGGGTTCCAGAGACGTCTTCTTTGGACTCGCCTCGGTCATTCGTCTCTATTAACCTTCCGTCAAAGTGCATCTGACCGTTGATAGGAAGTCGATATAGTCATTGAATATTGTGCTTGCTATAGAACATCGAATCAATTTTATTGATGGCTTTCCTGAACCTGTGAGTACTCATTCTCGCCACCTATTCTCTTTTGCAATATGTATGTTCCTATCATAGATTGGACTTCCGTCGGTGCTACCTGTGTGGTTCAGAGCTCTTGAATTTCATTTATTAATTCTATCACGACTTCATCTTATCCGACCACAGCGCAAATTACATGTACCATCCAAAAAAGTCCCCAATCCCGTTTAAAATCGTCAATGCTTCCGTTCGTTCACTCCTCAAACAATCTATTCTTTCAAGTTACAGACTAAAAGCCGAGAAATTACCTACCTGTCCATTCTTTGTTCCGCTGAGAACCGAGTATGATTAAGCTCGTTATCAAACATGGAAACGATCATGACAATGGCCTTGTTCCTGAACAAGGCCTTTATCTCATATGTCTTTCATGTAGCATTTTTGCATTCTTGACAGTCTCTACATCAACCACCCTGAACCCCTTTCCAACGCCCATCGACTCCTCAACCCTCACATCTTCCCAACCAACTCCTGCAACGAAGAAACCCTCCCCAATCACACAGAAAAACCAGCCATGTGTCACTTCACCGACATCTACTGGGCCTGCGGCCCCCATCTCTGGCAGCGCTTCTTGCACCCTTGCCCCAATGTGCTCCCCGGCCAGCATTTCTGTGACTCCGTATATCGAGAGCATCCGCGTCAACGACTGGGGAACTGCCCGAACTGTCCTCCAATGATTCGAGTCATGCCGGAATCTCCGTATTCAAATGGAGGTCCACCATCGCAGGGGCAGAGGCAAGCTCAGGTGCACAACCAAGACCAAGTCCCAAGCCAAGCGGGAGCACAGAGAGGTTCTGAGGCGCTGATGCAAGCTCAGGCACCGAACCAAGCTCAAGCGCAGTTGCAAGCTCAGATGCAGAACCAAGATCAAGTCCAGAGCCAAGCAGGGGCATCAAGACAAGCAGCCCCCCTATTACAAAGCCCAGCACAATGGCAAGCCCAAGACCAAATGCAGGCCTTAGTAGCTTGCCAAGCCGGGCTAAGCCTCGAAGCGCAAGTGCAGTCCCAAGCCCAAGCGCAGACACACGCTGAGGCGCAGCACCAAGCCGAACTCAAACGGGAGGCCGAAGCTATTGCTCAACTCGCGGCACAGAGACAGCATGAGTTGCAAGGACGGCCTGAGCTGCAAACAGGAGCTGTAGCTGAGGCGGAAGCGCGGGTTGAGGCTGCGAGGACGCTGCTGTTTATGCATTATGGGGATGGGAGGGGATGATGACTCTTTTTGCTAGAGGATACGTCTTTGTTGATGAGAGGAAAGTTTTGTTGAGGTGAGTACGTAATTTCACAGTCTCTACATACAGAATGCCAGTTTTTTCGCTTAACTGGAAAATCATTCATCAATGTTTAAATCTCATCTATAAAACATCCACACCACATATGTTACTGCAAAGATTATCAATGTAACTGCACAAAGATTTACTTCAGAAAATTTCTCGAAAACAGTATCTGTCACACTTTCATTCCTATGAAGCTTATGCGAAGAAAAATCAACGAGAAATCAGACAAAGACGAGCATAGCCAAGAAGAAAGAACTATGCGAAGTCTGAAGGAAACAAATTTCGAGTTGAGCATCTCAACAATGAATTCTCCCACTCCTTTCTCTCAAAACAGGTGTCAATGATATCATTCGTTGCATTACACGATGAAGTTCGTGTCCTCTTCCCACCGCCTAGCATCTGTTTACTAATTTTTCTTCGACTAAGAAACCCACGCACAGCTAGCTAGTTTCACCACCCGCTCAACAAGCCCATCATTCTTCTCCTCTTCTTTCTCCATTCCGTTTCCCCATCTTCCTCTATTTTAGCATCGCGCTCACCCCTTTCGTTCTCAATCACAAACCTTCTTCAATCTCCCCTCCCTCTATTCCCACTACCCATCCACCACCCCTCAATCCCCTCCTTATCCCCTCAACACCCCCCTTTCTCAAAGCCTCCCACTCCCCCACCCCCCTTTCTCAAAGCCTCCCTAAACCCCTCCATCAATACCACCCACCCCTAATCACGCCAACAAGTCAAAAATCCGCACCTTTCTTCCCCCGTTGTTCTGGGCACGAGCTTCGCGACTGGTTTCAAAGACTTGATAGCGACACCTTGAAGTATCGAGCTGGATTTTCTTCGCGTGTGAAGTGCCGGATGGGTAAAGCTGACGGGGGAGAGGTAATGAGGGCGGTTTGACGGTTGGGGGTAATTGGTTGGGGGTTAGGGGTTGTGGGGTTGTGGATGTGGGGTGGGGTGGGGTGGGACGAACAAAAGAACCCTTTTCTTTATCCAGTAAGAGAGAGAGAAGATGGAAGGTTTAATTTTTTCCCCCTCGTCCTATATAGCTATCATAAACTAGCGTATCTATACAGTAAATTTGCCTGGGTGATTACTTTTATTGAAATCTTTAACCCTTTTTTTTACATACCAACTCTATAAATACCCTAATTCATGCACCCAATAAATGGCCAACCCACTCCAACCACACCTACATAACCAACCTCTCTCTCATCCCCTCCACCCCCATCCTCCCGATCCACACCAAGAATTCTCTAGCCCACACACCCTCATCATTCCCCCTTTTCATCATCATCATCATCCTCCTCCTCACTTCTCACCTCCAACATTTTCCAATTCAGCACTCAACACCTTCCCCCCCTGCTTTTCCTCCCCCCCACTCATCCCCTCCTCACCACCCGTCCCGTCCCGTCACCCTCGTCTATCTCTCTCATCACCCTCCTGAGGATCCCGTTTATGAACATGAAGGCATTTCGCGGTAGGATTGCATGGATGGGGAGTGTTGCTCCTTGTGGTTCTTGAAATGTAAAGGGGTTGAGAGAAGGAATGGAGGTGAGAACTGGGTGTGTTGGGATGAAAACAGCGGTGGTGGTTGGGCAAGAGGGAAATCTGTGTGATTCCACCTCCACTTGGAAAAAAAATCCGAGCTGCGTGTGACCAAAAGAGGAAGAGAAGAAGAAAGAAAGAGAAATAGGAGGACAAGAGAGAGAGAGATCAGAATGACTCGAATGACTCCGCAAAATCTTTCAATGTTCTTCATACACTCTCTCGCCTTGACGTGAAATGCTGAGTGTGCGCTGTTGCGTAGTCAGTTCTTCTTCTCATCTGTACGTCATGTACGCTGCTGCTATTTCTCCTTTTTGATAAGGAGGAAAACGTCTTGGTTGTGTCTGTTTTCGTCTTTCTGACCTGAAGACAGGAACAGATAACATGATGTTGAGATTGAAGAAAACAAGACCTCATAACCATATGGAAAAGCTTGTCGATGCCCTTGTTAAGGATGAAAGAAGCAGTCAGTCAGTCAAGGCTTTGAAATATGCAAGACAGATGATAACTCTCGGTTGGAAAGTAGCGATCTGTTTGCATAGACCCGGACCAGCAGGCCGTACTCGACTTGGGGTATCTCGTCATGTTGAAGACAAATGTCCCAACGCCCACCGCTATGCCTTGTATCACGAATCTCGCTATCTATGGTCGGTGTTGAAACCCCCCCCCACCAGTGCGTATCCACAGCCAGCACATCATTTCGTTGTCCCAGTTATTCCTCCGCCCATCGTCGTTCGCGCAACGGCGTCTCGCGGCCTTCTTTTGCTCTCGATCCATCCACCTCGTCCCTCCAAGCCCAGTATTCTCCCAGGCGTATTTCGGCGTATGCTGCGTAGTCGAAATCGATTTGGCTAATTGTGGCTTGGATGAGGGCCCAGACCCCCCAGTAAAAGCCAGGGATACCGCGAAAGCGCTCGACCTCCTCAAACAGCCTGTCCGCGTACCCAATGCCATGGCTCTCCAGATCTACATAGCTCCTATAGCTGTTGATGTACTCTGCGATGAATGCGCGGCGGGTAGAACGTGTAGGCAGGACGCTAAAATCGCAGCTGAAACCGCCCCATTCGGCGAAGTGGTTGGCGATATCGAAGGCTGGAGGAGAGGGAGTTGCGTATTCGTAGTCGATGAAGGAGACGGTTTCAGCGGGGTAGGAGGAAGTGGAGGGTTTAATGGTGTTGGGATGGACGATGACGTTACCGGAGAGGAGGTCGCAATGGCCGAAGATTAGCTAGCGGAGGTATCAGTAAACTTATTTGGCCAAAGGGAATGAAAGGCATACACCGTCTTTACCAAGACCAGGCGTATCGCCGAGCTCAGAGACAGTGCGTTCCAGCTCTTTTTGAAGGACATCTTTTCGTTTCTTCTCGGCTTCATTGGTAATTGGGAGAGCGAAGATCCACTTCTGCATAACGGTCCACAGGTTCGGGGTTGACTTGCCTGGAGTGATTGCATTGATTGCTGCTAAAGAGGGTATTGTTTTGGCTGGCAACAGCGAGAGTGAAGCTTCAGTGTCGGACTCTTCTGGTGTGACCGTCGTACCTTCTGATACGATTGGTAGCAAAGCGTGCCATTCCCCCAGTCTTCGGGCTACGCCTCGCCAGACTGATTCCCGCCGTAAGTCTTCAGGGCTGCAGACCCGGCCTCGGATAAATCTGTAGATGAGGCCATTATGGAAACGGGCAAGTAAGGGAGGAGCGAGGTTATACTGCGAGAGGAGGGAATGCGATGTCGTCTCTCCTGGACTCGAATCAGTATCCCATCAAAGTTAAGGTAGTTTGATATTTACGCTCGCGGTCGATCAGGACTTCTGTGCCTTTCCCGTACGCCCGTAGAAGTACAGCCTCTTTGTCTATCTGCTCCTCAGTATAGCCGGGCCGTCGCTTCACAGCTTTCAGGAGCTAAAATTCTAGAATCTTAGAAGTGTCCGCAGGAAAGATTTCCTAAGGCGTTGTGGAATACGTACGGTATTGGTGATCCCGTCCGTAAATCGTATGAACTCCACGTTACCATCTTCATGCTCCCATTCTGGAAAGAGAGTCAAGACGAGCCGTAACGCTGAGGTCTGGGACTCGGCATTGCTGTAGGATAACGGTACATGGCGGATTCTCATCACGGCGTCGTCGTTCATGTTACTGGTGGACATGGTTGTGGAGAAGTGAAAGGGCTCAAGCCTTGACAGGGTGGCCTAATTTTGATCATGCGAGTTGTGACTGTGATAGATGTCCCTAAACGAAATTATTCTGTCAGCTTTGGAAGTTACTTTTTGCCCAACATTGGCTTTGATCACCATGCTTTGACAGGACGCTATTGCATCATAGGAGTTCTTAAGACAGCGAATAGAATCCATGGATGATAGCCACGTCTTCTATTCCGGCCCGTCGGATCAACAGCCTTCGAAAGACCTTCAGAAAGACTTACAGAGTACAGGAATCTTGGAGAACATTAGGATTAAAAAGACCGTACAACTATCATCGTCCCTCGGTCCAAAACGATGTTGAGAAAGACTAGAAGGTCTCGTGACTCGACAGGGGTATGCGTCGACACCTCACATACAGTTAAGCAGCTGCTATGCATGCTGTAGCATTTTCTAGCATGGGATTAGAGCTTTTGTAAAGACTCTACGAAGCTCTTACAAGCTGCTACCAATTTACATACATGTTTGCAATTCAATGGTCAAACTTCGCAAACCGCACTTTATTAGGCAGAGAAGTGCCTCTTCAACCCCAACAGCCGCCACCAGCACCAGGTCTAATTTGATGAAAGGTTAGGAGTCGTTTGGGAGCCCTTTTATTAATGTTTTTGGCCGTTCTAAAACTCACAATTTGCGTTTTGTATATATCATCAATATCTCTGTTGCAACCCATCCGTGAATCGGGTACACCATTGGTGGAGCTCCCCATTCATGGATAGGGGTGCAAATATAGACCTTCATCCATGGATTAGATGATATATAGACCTTCATCTATGGATAAGATAATATACAGATGGATCAGGAATTACATAAATCATGAAGCAATTCTCGAATCTACTATGGTCCTTAGCTGAACGACAACCTCACTGCCGCCCCCTGACTTTACACGCGTCGTATTCGCATGACAAGATCAAATTAAAATCTTCATTATCAGTCTGAAATGAAGAAAGACGAAGACAAGGACAAGAAGACACAGCCAAATATCTTGATTGTAAAAGATGTAAGATCTACGAGTATGTACGACCAAACATCCACGAAGTTAGCATTTAATCCGTAGATGAAGGCTTAGATTTGCACCCTATCCATGAATAGGGTGCTCCATCAATGGTGTACACGATCCGCCAAAGGCTGGGTTCGAAAAGTTCTGTCCGTGGCTCGAAAGCCAACCGATCAGGTATCCACATCGACTTGTTTTTGAAGATATTATGGATCGATGGCTGGCTGCGCTGTTGGATCATTGTTCTGATCATTGTTCTGGACATGAATGAATCCCCGCGAGAATGGGTGCGAAATAGCAACAAAAATCGAGCACCTGGTGTTGCTAATTCCAGGCCAGCAAATTAGTCTGGTCGTCAAATCGACTTGGATCTGTCGTGGCCGCAGGTAGTGCCAGTCGGAGGCTTGCTGCTTTTGGGTCGTAGCTTCTCTCAGCGAGGCTCCATCTCTGTTTTCTACCAAAAACCCCAGGCTGAATATACTTCTACTTGGACGGCATGTTCAATTCTGCTCTTTTCTTCCAAACTTGCGACTTAATCCATGGCTAAGTAACAGTTTCCGTCAAAAGCATTAGCGAGCGGCCTACCCTTACTCAAGCGGTAGCTTTGCATCGCTTCCTGCATGGCTGACTTTCGGGTCACGTGGTCGAGCGAAAATACTTCACCAACTGGCTTGTACGACCAAATCGTCACTGGATGGTCTTCAAATGCTCGCCTACTCTTTCGCGTTCAACCAGACATGCAGACGCCAGGACTTCTTGATTTCCAATGCCAGAAAGCTTCAATATATGAGGCGTAAAAACACCTGCAGCAAAAATCACTTCTCGTTTCGCCTCTGCTACGTACTCTGTTTATCCCTTAAGAATACCACGTGTGGTTTGCTTATAGACGGATAGATAGAGTTCGAATCCAATCCTATGCCGCGAATGGTATTGGAGGCGTCATGAGAGTAATGTGATCAAGGTCGCTATCGCCCTAGAAGAGTGGATGGGGTGTGGTTTGACTGGAGAGGAGGGTAAGAAGCCTGCTGGTGGGTAATGGTAGGCTCGGCCACCGCATAACGTTTTCCCTAATTCTGTAGATAGTAAAGTAGGATCTTAGTAGTGACTGTAGCTGTCTCTGTGCTGAAGCAGTCCTGTGTCATACAACTCATATTGTCTTTTGCTTTAAAATTGTAGTAAAAAAATATTCTTATGCATCAAGACAAAGAACGAATATAGCATAATGAGATACATGAACATTGCAGGCACCGGGAATACTGCTCTGTACAAGTTGTCGAAAGCAAATTGTTCGAGTGATATTACTTCGTGCTCGCTTTTCCACACGTAATGCGGCCGAACTGCTCACGACCAGTTATATCGAAGAAGAAGAAGAAGAACAAGAGTAAATAGAGCGATAATACCAAATATGTATTGACCACATTGTTAACAGAAGCAAAAGCACCAGACGTTCCTCTTTTGCCCTACCTAAGAAGCTTATTTAGCGAGAAAACAAACCGCCTAAAGAAAGGGGTGGTGAAGCTGATCAATCATGTATTCCACAAGGCAGAGCACTGTCTGTATACTTTAAGCCCGCGTCCCTACTAGACGTCCGACAAACACCACAACCACCATTCGGGGCTTAACAGAATTCAGCCACAGCTTCAGCAGCTACCTCTTTATTTTCTAATATAAGGTCAAGGTAGTGCTATATCGTCTCGATATCCCATTTTGCTCGACAGGGTAGGCTGAAGACGGTTTGGATTAAGTCTGTAGATGCCAGCATTTACTGAAAGAGGCGCTGTATTTGCACTATCCCCACAGATCAGCCCAATCGAATAAATAATTCGAAGCCTTTAGTGTTCGCTATCCACCCTCTCATTGTGGGTAGAGCGTCAAACGTGCTTTCATCTGAAGGAGTCAAGTTCTGCTGTGATGGTATGTATCTTAGTTATTTGAATGCTCAGGTTCCGCAAAGGAAACAAATGAGTGAATGTAGGCCGCAGCTTCATGTGGACATGATAACGCTAGATTATGGAGCCGGGCATCTATATACAAACACCGAATTTCGCGAGCGTCACCAACTCATCCGCATCATGTGATGCGCGCTCCGCTCGGCTTACTGTTGAGATCTTAAATACACTCTTGATGTAGTTAAGATCGGCCTCCATTGCCTGTTCCACACCTCCAGGGGTCTGCGTACCCATATGGTTGGAGCTCTAAAGGGGATGTTCTAAGATCGTCGAGCTGCAGGTGTTGGTTAATAGAGAGAGTGCTGAAAGGAGTAATGACAGAAACTCGCCGTCTAGTGCTCAGGGACGGTAGGTGAACGCGTCTGGAGCATTCGGATTAATCATGTGCTCGTCAAGTTGTTTGTAGGAGCCGATTTGACCGTTAAAAGTGAACCATTCGGGTGTGTCTGGATGCAATCTTTTGATCCCCTGGGCTGTGATATATCGTTAGCGGGACCATGAAGGGATGCAATGGAGGACACTATTTGGCTTAGAGGGCAAAGGGTTGTGGTAGGGATGTGGTGAAGCGAATTGCGTAAGGCCGATCGCTGAACTTACTCAGGCAGTAATACGCATATCTATCAGCATTCTGCATTGCTACATGAAGGGGACAGGTCGTGATCTATTCCCAGCCAAATCCTTCTTGAGGACCTCTGACAACTGTAAAATGTCAGTCTTTGATGCAAAAGACAAGGTTCCTGAAGGTCACTGACAGTATGTCGGTGATGTCATGAGCGCAAGTGCATAGAATAGAACGTAGGAAAGACAGGCTGTTTCTGCAACATCGCTTATCAATTTCTCGGGAAACAGCCCTGCTCGTCCTGATAAAGTGGATATCGTTACAAGCCCAGCCCGGCTGCCGGTTGAGTCTTGTCCCATCCCTTTTGTTAGAGCCGAATCACACAATCCAATGATCTTTGTGCTGACTTGATTACTGGCGCCGGGTGACATGGAAGCCGTTCGGAGTACATACGATTGGCCGCTAGTACCACAAATCCTTGCGTTGACGTTGTTTCCGTGGCTGGTGCCTTGCAAGAAATATTGTGATCTTTGGTCGACCCAAATGTTTTGTGCCCCTTCAGCAGATGGGAAGGGTAGGAACATGTTGTCTCCACAGTATATTGCTATATCGCCTGGAAAGGCAAAATAAGTCTCCATCCAGTCTACTCCGTACAGAATGTCTGATATTTTCGCTGATTATCGATATAATCGTTAGAACATGAATAAATAGACAAAAGAACGATTGGAGGGTAGACTGACCTGAAATCGCAGCTCGATCTTCTGGGGAAGCACCTGGGAAGATTTGTTGCTGCGAATTATCGAGGACCTTTTGACCGGGCATTACTACTGCTGGTCCAGGATCGTTGATTGCGAAGGCAGCGTCAAAAATCATTAAACGGGCCTCGGCCATTGCAGTTCGTATCATGCTGCCCTTGTCGTCATGATCTCCCATGTAGGGTAGGCATGATTGATCAATCGCGTAAGCCCCGACCTGGGTGAAGAGCCCGCAAAGACACAGCAACACAGAAAAGCTAACCGCGGCAAACAAAGAAGCCATGGTCTGATCACCGAGGAATCAAGGTCCACGCAAGATGATTGAGATATTAATGGACAAGTTCACCGGTTTGCGAGCAGCGAACGGTGAAGAATGGTACACGGAACGCACCTACACACTTGCTGCAATTGGTCAAAAAAGAAGACGATCCACAACAACAAATATCAATCATCAAGTCTTGGGAGCAAAATACAAACAACATATAATTGCAGAGTTGAACTATTAGGGTCTCAGGGAACAATATACTTATCTTTGAGGGAAACGCTAGAACTCTGATTTCACCTAATGGGCACCACGGAAATGCCCTGGGAAATTTATGAAGAGCCTTCATTGGAGACTCCGATTCACGCATAGTCGGTGGTAGTAGTCATTTGATTAGTAGGATGTGCATTTCGTGCTGAAATGGTATTCTGTCAAACGGCAAGCAGGATTATCGTGGGCCAGACGGTCGGGTATATGTGAGTATATAGTAGACTAGTAATAGGTTGACTCGTCGAAGTAAAGTAGCAGTAGTATTTCAGTAGTGGTAGAAGGTTACCCGCCACATGCCTGCAACCCCGGATTGATTGTTATAAACTTACCCAAAGGGTTATTTCTTAGCTTATTGTTACATCGCTTGGTCCGGGTATCTCATTAGAAGACGGGACGAAGGGAAGGCTGCAGCGGAAGAGGCGGCCGATCATCATCAAGAAGATATCGAGCCCCCAGCAGGCTGAAGCTACCGAGACGAGACATGAGACATGATAGGTGAGGAACGAGGGATGACTGAGAACGAAGGGCGATGAGAGACGAAGAATGAGAGCGAGAACGATCGATTCACAAACGTAGAATGTTTTCTTTTTGATAAACATACGATACCTCGTCAGACTGAAAAGTGGCCTCTTTTATAATCATGCAGTTACTTGAGATCGTGGAAGTGAAGTACTCCTGCAATGCGTGCACGAGTGTGTAATTTCTAGCTGCCTGCTTTTTCTGTGGGAGATTCGCGCTAGTTGTAATAGTACTAGCGCTGAAATTCATGTCGCTCCGGTCCTACCTAAGGTACCTAGGTAGATTGTTACACCATCGTCCACTTAGGCTTCAAGACGTCCGTAGAGGTAATATCAGATAATCCCATTGAGTTCACTGTTATCGCCGCGTGTTTCGTTTCGTTTCTCCGAGACATTAGTCCCGTTGGCTCATATGCTAGCACCTGCTAGAGTAAATCTCGAGCGGCAATATCTCGGCGGCAATACCTCTGCGGAAATTTATATCTTTTAAGTAGACCAAGGCACTGTCACGAATGCATGGTACCATCCCAGCTGCATACTACGTAGTTGGCTCCGTATTTCGAGTGATAACCCCGCAGACAGTTCACCGTATTATGAGTCTTTACAGACTTAGTGGCCAGTCATAAGAGCTTCAGCTTTTAATACTCTTCAACCTCTCAAGTCTCAATACGGCTGGGTTGTGACCAGTGGTCTACCTCCAACCTTCAGTTTCAAATATCAACCAAGTTCCGTCTTCCCTGGCTTGCGTGGTCTTTGATAATCAATGTCAAATGTGTATTCAAATTTTACCAGACGAGCTGTCATTGGTTACCTTCTAGTGCAATCCAGAACGTATACACGAATTTCCTTTGTTCCTTCAACCTTCGTCCTTTCGCTGACCAATATCATCTTCTTCCGTTTCTAAGATGGTCAGACGCTAATGGCTCACTGTTACTCCGTATGTCACTTCTTACAGTCGCCAGTCGAGCTTCGAAGGCCCCGCGATATACAAACCCAACAGAAGCCCCTGTCACTCCTGTCATATCAACAACTAACGCTACTCAAAACTTACCAGTCTCAAAGCTCTCAAGTCTCCGTATAATCATTTCGGCTTCGGTCCCTGCCGTGACTCCAACCACGGGCATCATGCCATTATTGTCTGCGAATGACGCCAATTCCAAACCGTGTCCAAAGCCAAGGCCTACGGAAGGGAAGCTTTCGTTCATGACGTCTCAGAAGCCAAAGCCTACCGGAACCAGGCTACCGCTGTCATCGCCTCAAAAGCCAGGACCTACCAAAGTCAAGCTTTGGCCCACATCGTTGGTAGCATCTAATACAACCGCAGAACCTGTTAGATCGCCAATCGTGCCCATTCATCCTGTTATCCTGACTCCGAACCCTCCGCCGCCCAAACCTCTTACCATGATAAAAGCCCGTACCATAACAAAACCCGAATGTAGTACCAGAATGACTGCAATCATCGTTGTGTTCTGCGCTTCTTCGAAAGCAGACTGGTCTTATACGACTAGGAGAACCCCGGCAGTGGGCTGCAACGTGAGATGTAAGGCTACAACAACAGGCTCCTGTGCTGTAGCCACGACGTTCAATTCCTCAACAATATGTTGTTTTTCGCCAACGCCCCCATGCGGGTCTAAAGTCAGTGCATTTCAGGCACTGACGTAACTGGACATGCCGCTTCCAGGTCCACTGCAAAGCCAGGTTGAGGCTATTGGGCTTAAACCCAAGCTATCAGCGTACATGGCAAAGGATAATACAGTGTTTGGTAAATCTTCTTTTAAAAATACAATATTTCTGATTCTATATATCATGAGCAGTGGAAAAACTATGGTCATTCAACTCTTATTGTATGCTGAGAATCATGTGGACATCTACAGGAAAAGGCGAAGGAAATGAGGAGAGACTGCTTGTAGAATCTGATTATAACCTCGCTTCGGGCGTCTTATACTACATAAGAGGGGATCGGAAGGTATTCAGACAGATATATAAGACCAAGAAGCCGGAGAGGGACTGCGTGTTTGCAGTGAGCGACGAGGGCTCTTGAGGGGTCGGAACAACAGTCTCTGATTGCGGACGGAGATGTTTGGGAAAGTCTGGCGCTGGAAGACCGTCCATAAAGTAACAACGAAAAAGCCTTCGCCGTCCAAATCTCAAGAGAAACAGACCAGGCGAATGACCGAGATAGAGCAAGAAGAGTTTGAAAAAGGTAGAGACGGAAAGGACTTTAGAGTAGTTAGAAGATTGAAAGGCTGTAGAGCAAGGTATATTGGAGAGACACCTTAAATTCCATGAATTTAAACAACAACACTGGGATCAACGAGAAAGGGCTTACAATACATGGGTGATATAATAGCAAAAGATGGAAAGATAGAGTTTTATGCAATATCTTATGCATTCTTTATGTAAATTAAATCCTTAGCGCGCCTGCGACATGAATATTCTGCGGAATTCTCTTAGCTTTGCGTAACCCTAACGTGCATAGGTAGGCAATCGTCAATCTGCCAATTGTTGGTTGCCATCTTGGATCAAACCACTAGAAAAGAAGTGACCCCTCCAGACACAGATAAACGACATGCACGAAAATGGCAAAATGTTTGAAGGGCCTATCACAGGACGCTCTCAGGCTTATCTGTGTGCCGCTCAGTCGTGCTAGTCCCCGATAAGGTGAAGGAGAGGTCTCCATGCATCCTGACATGTTCTATTCGCTGCTCTGGCTAAAAAAAAGCATGGCGAGATGTATTGCATCTATCGAGCGTCATCCTGTTTCTACAGTGTTCACTTTCTCGATGTTGATCAAGCCTTGTTTCGTATAACGCCATGCCTCCAGATATTGAGCAGCCTACGGAGCGAACCCATCTTCTACACGCCGCCAATGATAGGCGACTGAGCGCCATTCAACAGGGAGACGATGCTCAGTCCATACTTTTGTCTCATATCAGCAAAGAAGAACAAGCCTTATCCGAGACTCCTGTCGGTGAACGGCTGCCATATAACGATTATACTACCATTGACTGGCTCCATGACTTGGTAAGGATCCTGAAGGTTCCACAGATATTTGAGCTTATGCTCTGTAGGTCAAGGACTCGTTCAGATTTCGTTCCATCCACTCCAAGCGAGGCACCCGCAACGCGATCGTCGCTGCGTTCGACTCGTGTCAAGGGTGGATTGCAGCCGCCATCATAGGCGTTCTCACGGCATGTGTAGCATTCATGGTCGACGTCGCTGAAGCTACAGTTAGCGACTGGAAACTGGGATACTGCTCTACAAACGTCTTCTGGAATAGGCAAAGCTGTTGCACAGATCTCATGCCGCTTGGAGCAACAAAGGTAAATCTCGGCGAAGGGTGCGAAGAATGGCATATGTGGGCGTTGGACTTTTGGAGGTCGTTCGCAATATATGTCGGGTTTGCCCTGGCATTTGGGATAGTCAGCTCCTCTGTTACAATGTTCACCAAGTCATCTTTGCCCGCCGTTGCCCCTGGGCATGGTGACAAGCATCGAGGGTCCATACAAGGCAGCGATCAAGGTGTTGTAGGCAAATCGATGTATTTGGCGGCAGGCTCTGGGATCCCTGAAATCAAGACAATTCTTTCAGGCTTCGTCATACCCCATTTTTTGGATTTCAAAGTCCTGGCAATCAAAGCAATAGGCGCAGTCTTTGCAGTCGCAACAGGGATGTGCCTGGGAAAAGAAGGGCCGTTTGTACATATCTCAACCTGCGTGGCGTATCTAGTCGGGATGCTGTTCCCCAAGTATCGCGAAAATGGTAGGAAGATGCGAGAACTTTTGAGTGCTGGCTGCTCCTCTGGGTTGTCCGTTGCTTTTGGCGCACCGATTGGTGGTGTTCTCTTTAGCTACGAGGTATAAATTTCTAGTCTCTTTTGAAGATGAGGGGCTGATCTTGTATCAGGAGATTAGTACATATTTTCCGCGCAAGGTCCTCTGGCGAGCATTTCTTTGCTCTCTGTTCGCAGCAATGGTACTTAAAGCTCTTAACCCTACGGGGACTGGCAAGCTTGTGTTGTTCGAGACAAACTACGGCACATCCTATTCACCAATTCACTACTTGGTTTTCGTATTTCTCGGTGTCGCTGGAGGGCTGTTTGGGGGAGTATTTTGCAAAGCGAATTTCTTGTGGTCACAAACCTTCCGAAAGTATAAGATCATTAAGAACTATCCTGTCTTTGAAGTTTTTCTAGTAGTTCTTGCCACGGGTCTCTTACAGTATCCAAATCCTATGACCAGAGAACCTGGGGACATGATTATAAAAAATCTGCTTGTGGACTGCCGTGGGCCCAGTGATTCCTGGGTATGCCAACGGGAAGCCGATGATGACCGTTCTGGATACATTGGGTGGCTGGTCTACGGAACACTGGTCAAGCTTGTTCTCACTACGATTACTTTTGGTTGCAAAGTCCCGTCAGGCGTCATTATCCCAGCACTTGATGGAGGCGCATTTTTTGGCAGGCTTGTGGGGCAATCGATTACGACGATATCACCAGGGATATTTGCCATGGTCGGCGCTGCCGCGTTCTTGGCTGGTGTCTCTAGGATGACAATCTCACTATGTGTGATCATGTTTGAGGTACGATATAGCTCAGAGATAGTCTAAGGGGTTATGCTCACATCAACGCAGCTTACTGGAGAGCTCGAGTATATCGTACCGCATATGATAGCTATTTTAGTAGCCAAATGGGTAGCTGATGCTCTGGAGAAAGAAGGTGTCTATGACTTGGCGCAGACTGTGCTTGGTCACCCGTTCCTGGATCTGGACCACGCTTTGGATCTTGTGCAAAAGGCCGGTGAATTAGTGGAGGTCTTGATACCACCGACACAGACCATGAATGACATTACAGTCGATGTGCCCAAAGATAACATGGTATCAAGGAGGGTTTTGGAGGAGAAACTTGAGCACTTGAAAGAAAGGGGTCTACTTGACGCAGGCTTAGTGCTGGTGCAAGATAGTATGCTTCAAGGCTACCTTGCAGAGGGCGAGTTGGATTTTGGATTGAACAACTTGGGAGAAGTATGGGATAGAACGTCACGTATCCGACTGTTAGGTCATGGCGAGGAGGGGGAATTCGACCTCTCAATGTTTGTTGATCGAACACCACTGACAATATGTGCGAAGGCACCGGTGGAATATGCTGTGGAAATGTTTGGGAAGTTGGGCCTGCGGTATCTTTGTGTTGTTGAGGAAGGGTCTGGGAAGCTGGTTGGGGTGATAATAAAGAAGCGCTTGGTGGTTTGGCTTGAAAGCTTGAAGCATTGACCTCATGTATATGGAAGGCTGATCAATCAAAGCGTCAAATACCTCGCTTTCCTTCTCATCTATGACTTTTGAAACGTATCGTTACCTCGCGTCTTCCTTGAATATTATCTATCTTCTGTGCGGATGTCTTTAGAAAGCTTGACGATGAACCAAAAACTTGTCGCTAGGAGTCATAGTCTGGTAGTTCAAGTGCTCATTCAAAACCGACGACATTCCAAATCTTTACTCATATTATTTTTTTAGGTCCGCCTCAACTAGAAGCGTGAATGTGAGACATGTCTCACCCTGTCCACCAAGCCGTAAGCGACAACCTCGGCAAGATTGAATTCATCTCCACGACCTCTTACTTTTCCCCATTCAGGACCCAATAGCTCTTCAAAGCTTCAATCACAGCAGCTCAATGGACTTTCTTCTTTCCTTCCTAATATCCTATCCCCTGTAGATACCCAACAGCCATGGCACCTCCAATACCCTTCTCCGAACCACCATACCTCGCCGGTCTCCCCTCGCCATACTACAGTTCCTCCCATCTGCACTTCCAGAAAGCATGCCGCGCCTTCGTCGAGGAGAACCTCCTCCAGCATGCCATGGAATGGGAGCGTGAAGAGACCGTGCCTGCCCATGTTTTCGAGAAATTCGCTGCCGCCAACATGCTCATTCCGAGCTTACCAGCGCCGTTACCGGTGGTGTGGCTGAAAAAGCTAGGGGTATATGACGTGCTAGGCGTGAAGGTGGAGGACTGGGATTACCTGCATACGGCTATCTTTACGGATGAGGTGGGTCATGGGTGCGGAGATACTGCTCTTGAGAGGGAGGTGCTGATAAGATTGTAGATGTCCAGGTCTGGGTTAGCGGGGCCTTCGGCTTCGCTCACGACGGGGATGTCATATGGAGTCCCGCCGCTGATTAAGTTTGGGAGCAGGCAGTTGCAGGAGAGGTTCTTGCCAGATTTGTTATTGGGGAAGAAGAGGACTTGCATTGCTATTACGGAGCCGGAGGCTGGGTCGGATGTTGCAAACATTCAGACTACGGCAACGAAGACGCCGGATGGGAAGTACTATGTCGTCAATGGTACGAAGAAATGGTAGGTCCTAATTTTCCTGGTTTCTATCCGCTCGCACTACTATGTTTTGCAATGACATGTCTTCCATGCTTACAACCATCTAGGATTACGAATGGCATATGGTCCTCTTACTCCACCATGGCTGTTCGCACGTCTGGTCTTGGACCTACTGGCCTATCGCTCCTCGTTGTGCCCCTCCTAGGCTATCCCGGCGTTACAATGCGTCGTATGAAAGTAGCAGGGCAAATGTCTGGCGGCACCACCTTCATTGAGCTCGATGAAGTCAAGGTCCCTATGGAGAATCTGATCGGCGAAGAAGGCATGGGTATGAGGTACATTATGACTAATTTCAACCATGAACGTTTGACCATCGCCATTGGTGCAACTAGACAGGCCCGTGTGGCATTGTCCGCTGCATTTGAGTACTGTATGCAGCGGGAAGCTTTCGGTAAGACTCTAATAGATCAGCCAGTAGTAAGGCACAGGCTAGCAAAGTGCGGAGCTATGCTAGAAAGCCAATGGGCTTGGATCGAGCAATTCGTTTACCAGATGACGAAGATGTCAAAAGCGGAAGCAGACAAAGAACTGGGTGGCTTAACGGCCCTTGCGAAGGCGCAAGCTGGAATCGTGGTTGACGAATGTGCAAGATGTGCGGTGCTGTTGTTTGGGGGTAATGGTTTCACAAGAACGGGACGTGGCGAAATTGTTGAAAGTAAGTTCGTGACTGTATCACAGATGTAGCTGGGGTTTGCTAATCACCTGTTGTGTAGGGATGTATCGCGAAGTTCCTGGTGTTCGTATACCCGGCGGATCTGAAGATGTGATGCTGGACCTGGCCGTGAGGCAGCTGGTCAAAAATTACCAGAACAAGACAAAGATGCTGGAGCGGCCGAAAGGGGCCTCGAAGCTATAAAGCGGCCTTCGAAAATGTAATTTCATGCCAATTCGCTGACAGGGCGTAACACAGTTGAGGCTTCCCATGTAGGTTGCTGGTAAAGGACAGCTGGCTACCATGTTATGTCCTAGGGCCCTAAAGTATGGATTCTTACACAAGTAAACGCAGGAGTGGCATATCACGGATGAGACTGATGAGACGACCGAAAAATTCACTATTGCAGACTTCATTCATGCTACGATTCACTCTCGTATTGAAATGTATTATTACGGGTTTTCTAGACCGTCTGCAATCACATGCACCATCTTACGATCACCAGATGACTCTTGCCAAGAAGACGACTAGCTATACTGGTCTTCATCGATCTGCTTCAAAAATACATGAAGCCGGAGGGGAGAGGAGGAAGAAAGAAGGAGAGATAGGAAGAAGGAGAGGAAGCGCCATGAAACCGGTATCGTCGGTTCCTTAGTTGTAGAGTTGGGCAGGACGGCCCAGACCAGGTTTCATTGGTCTTCCTCGATTTGCTTCAGAAGTACACTCCAATGGTGTAAAGCTAAGGATTACTTCACGGAGTGCTCCGCTGTTTACACAGGAACGGGACACGATTGATAAATCGGACAGAGCTGGTGTGGGGGGGGGGGGAGCGGGGGATATCGTAAGAGATCAGAGGGACAACGCGGAAAGAACGAGAAGAAGCGAGTCTAAATGTGCTGGAAAAGAGGGCCAACAATCCCTGACTCTTCTTCAACCATCACTGCTACAATCGACGAAAGAAGCGACGAACCAAAGTTCTGTGAGAATTTTTATCGATCAACTTCAGATATATATATATATATATATATATAGTTCTAGTAGATATTAAGATAGCTAGAGACTAACTATATACTATTTCTAGAATATAGTAAAGTCGTTCGCTCTTATATACTCTTAATTTTATAAGATGATTATAGAGTAATATAGTATCTATTTTATAGTTATAATTCTCGTAGAAATCTCAAGTCTATATATAGTTCTAGTAGATATTAGATCGCTAAAGACTAACTATATACTATTTCTAAAGTATAGTAAAGTTGTTCGCTCTTATCTCACAAGATCCTTATAGCGTCAGAACCTGGCGCCGGTAATTAGTATCTATTGAGCTGAGCTTGAACTCTAGAGATGTATCGAAGTTCTTGAGTATCATAAGTGCGAGGCTGACTTACATTTTACTGAAAAGCGACGAGCCTTGTATTGCACTCGCTTGGCTTGGGTGCAAAGACAACGAATCTCTTTCAGCCTCCTGTTGAGAAGACCGTGTCTCCATCCACCGTGTACAAATCGCCATATACTTATTACACTGGCTGGTTCGAGCAACAACGCAACACCTCGCGCAACTTGCACTCAGCTTGTGCCAACGCCACCCTAAAGTGCAGGACTAAACCTTGGTGTCTCTAGGAAACAGCCCTGCAAGGCTGCAAGCACGGAAAACCCAAGGCCTTAAAAAATAGCACCCAAGCAAGTCCACGAGGTCATCGATTTGGCGCTGTTTCCACGCTCACCAAAGAAAAGAAAAGCTCATTGCTTTGGTTGGTGACCGTCATACTCAACTCTCGACATTCCAATTGTTTTTTTCGGGACACCTTTTGTTCACTGGCGAATAGAAGAATCGCAACCAGCAGATGCTTCAACCGATATCAAAAATAAATCCTGATATCCTGCTACTACCTGATGCTTATTCTTAACCCACCATGTGCTTGTGAATATTGAATGTAAGCATCGCATTCGAAAACCTCCCGCTACTCGACCACCCTGAACCTCATCTCCCCTCCACTCTTAAATTTGATCCCCTCCGTCCTCCCCAATCCCATCCCCCCCCTCTCCCCCGCATACTTCATAACCTCATCGATCGTATCCTCACTCCACCATTCCCACATCTCTCCCAAATGCCGCAATACATACTCCTGCCCCACCCGCATCCCCTGGCCCCCAAACTCCGTCAGGCGCTTCGCATCCAATGTTCTCGTCTCTGTGTAGGTCCCGTCGATCCTCAAGAACTCCTCCCCCTGCCACGGTCCATCTAAATTATCCTCGATCTGCTCAGGTCCGATACGCGCTCCTGTTTCGGCGTCTAGGATCTCTATGTCGGAGTCATTGCGAGCGACGCGGGGACGTTCTGCTAGGACTGTTATTGCAGCTTGGGGGTCGGTGGAGAAGGTGAGGGTGAATGTAAAGGGAGGGTTGTTTAAGAGCGAAAAGGTTGAGGGGGCTGAGAGCGTGGCGGTAATTTTGGGGGGTGCTGAGGGGGAGGTAAGGGTCGTGAAGGTAACATCGTTATCGCCAACCAGTGTCCAGGTGATTTTGGTTGGTGATGGCGTAGGGATATCTACTGCGGACCATTCGGGGCCGGGGGATAGGGCGTCCAATGACTCTTCACTTGCTGACGGCCAGTGCGTGATAGAGTCTGTCTGATTGAAGCGGAGTCTATAATGGTGGTCTGGAAGGAGCGACGAGGTGTCGAATACAAGTTCATATGGCTTGGGGGAGTCGCAAGTTGTGAAGGTCACGTATCCACCTCGGTTGGGCTCAAGTCTTAAATATGAAGGCTTCGGGCCCTGACACAAGATTTGCAGCTGCTCACCCGTGTCATTGTCGATGCATTGCACGATCTGGTCCGAATTGATGGACTGGAATTGCTTGATATCCTGCAAACCATTCTTGAGAAATAGGACAGGCTCCTTGCCGTTACGGAGAGTGAGCAGGACTACGAAATCGAACCGAGGTTTGCCAGATAAGTAACAAATCCTCGTTGCTCTCATTTGAACCTCGACTCGGGGTCCGGTCTCAAGCGCCATCTCGCTTGCCTCCGGAGTAGATATCGGGGTCAATATTTCTTCTTCTGGCGTTGTTTTCGTTAACTGAGAATGGTGTTCCTAGCTTCCAAGACCGGTTGTACGACACTCAACAGAGCCACGGAAGAGGCAAAACGGGCTCGAAAACCTACTTGACAAAAGGCAGCCGTTGCCAATGTCGATTCTCGATCATCGACAGAGGAACTTGGCATCAGTCAATGATATAAGACTAACGACTGCCCGTACTGTTTCAGGACCTACCCGCCTCACTGATCACGTTCGCAAAAATCGGCTCATGATGCGTTTCACGGCAGCCTGAAAGCCAAGCGGCGTAGCCGCGTAGGGTAGAACTAGCATCTTTCGCAATGCTGTTGAAGCCGAGCCACGCCACGTCATCATAGTGTTTCAAGTGCCTCATGCGAAATGCTCAATTTTGATCCTGTCAGATGGAATCCCGAATCTGACAGCCGTTTCAGCGTAAAATCTATGACTCGCACCATGTAAAAATTAGGTTAGATTATCTTGTTTTAGCCCTGAGAGGCTGAGCCTCAACTAGGGAACGAATAAAACCGTTTTTTCTACAAAAAACGTGTATAATACCTCTTAGCGGCTTTTTTGCTTCGCTTTTTTGGCTTTTTATTATCTAAGCATACAAGGGTCATTGATTGGAGGATTACCCTGCTGTCGCCACCTCGCTGTCGTCCGTTCTACTAGCTAACCTGCTTGCAGACCCCTACCTCTCTACCTCCAGCAATGCCTCCGCAACGTGGCGGTAGGCCTTTGAACCAGCTCGTCGTCGATAACTTCCAGCAGATAACCATACCTGGAAGGCTTGCTACTGTTCAGTGCCGTCACTGTCATAAGATCATGTATATCTACATCAACGAGCGTACGCTCAATCGACCCCGTGAGCTGAAGAAGAGACTCCGCTATACACAGGGCATTGAAGTCGATGAGGAGGAGCTATGTGAAATGAAGGATAGACTGTTGCAGGAGGAAATTGCTATGACCAGACTAAATCCTTCGAGCGAGAATATCCTCAACGAGTATTTGGATAGCGTCATCGACGGCCAGGTGCTTTTGGAGCTTCCTTTACATGATGAAGGGGTCAACCTGCAGGCCAAATTGGCCAATTAACCCCCTATTAATTTGCTACTATAAATATATACCACCCCTGTGTTTAAAACCTCCTTCAAAAAACATGTATAAAACACGCTTTGAGCTAGCCTAAAGAAGATAGTCAAAAAACATGTTTTAAACACGTTCGCACCCTAGCCTCAACCCTACCGGCAACCCCTTTACCTTAATTTAGTGTAAGGCTAAAGGCATAAATAAGGCACGAGCCGCACGACCGGCAATTTTTAATATAGAACCTCTGTACCTTATGCATCTGAATGAAGAGATCCATACCGATCTCCCTGAGGATGAAACGTTAAGCTGCTATGGTGGCTTGAAGATGATGCTGTTCGTATACATGGAGCAAACACTTCAGCGACGTGATGACTACTGCGCCCGACACGATGCGTCACCGCATGCCAATGGTCCGGATCGAGGTTTCTGTCCACCACTCGCGTCCAATTATTCTCACAATAGAAGTATGCCGCTCGCCTCAACTGATGTTCCCTTTCATGCGATGATGCCTCGATAAAACTTTTTGATTGGTTCAAAGTCTAGTAATTCTGCTTCTATGTCCTGGTCTGCCAGCCGCGGTATTCCTTTCATGAACAATATTATTATAGAGACACTGAAACAATGACTGGAATCAAAGTACGATGATCGATCGATGAAATCAATCTTCAATGGAAAGGAAGCGAGTCCGGAGACATTCTTTGAGGTCACGTTCAGACGCTTGCTAGGGGCTAAACATAGCTGTCGTCACTGTGAGCCCCCCTGTCCACCATCGTGAATTTATTCATGTATCGAGACATTCGAGAGAGTCGGTCCGTTAACGGACTTGTTAGTGGAGTGGCGCATGACTGTTTCAATCAATGCAAGAGATGACATCAGATTCTGGTCCTCCTGCAAGGCGTTCAGCTGCACACACCGCGCCTCTTCTATGTCGTACCTCTCCAAGGCATGCAACTTTCACATTGCAATCATCAACCATATACGCCACTGTGTATCATGTGCCCCTGCCCAGGTATTGCTATGGTCAGGGTCTTGTACCAACAAGGTAGGTCACATGCGTCCAACATGTCTATGTCAGGTAATAAGCCCAACTTATCACTTCTCTTGAGCGTGTTTCGTGATGGTTGCCAGGTCTCACCTTCACGGCGTGGTCAGTCCTACTCTCCGAAAATGTCTATAAAAGACCGTCCTTGCTCTCGTGGACAGGAAGTCTTGATCGAAACAGCAAAGTGCTCTACCACCTCAGCCCTTTAAGGATCCCAGTTTCTTCATCATCACAGTCTCGACTTTTCTATCATGTATCATTCCAAGTGGACTGTCTTTTTGTGCCAGCTCTTGGCCTCGGCCTCGCTCACAAACGCCAATCCAATTGCCGAGTGAGTCTACTTTTCAGGGCTCTTCGAACCACCTCTAACGTTCGTCAGTGCTCCGTCACTCACCGCTCGCTCTAATTCAGCTATCGTAGAACGAGCACCAGGGGCCCAACCCTCAGATTACCCTTATGGCACCGCAATAGTGAACGAGCCTCAATACCTTAATTGGGACCCTAACGACAATGGACAACAGAAGGCCGACGCGGGTAAAATTCACAACGGCTATGATGACATGATAAACATGGTCTACTTTGCCTGGGTAGAAGCCGATAGCAAAAGTGATACATTCAAGCGCTGGTTTAACGAAGGCGATGCCGACAACGTTAAAAAAGTCCTCGAAAAAATAATAGATCCAAAAGGCGTCGGCCAAGCCAATCCATTGATGACACAATGGGTATGCCAGCAAGACGATGAATTCAACAGGTGTACTGGCACAAGCAACGCATGGTCGGCATGGCAACGAGGGGTTTTTCACATGTGTCCCAAAGGGCTTCAACTGCCGAATATCAGAGATCTCAAGTGTAGCGATCTGGACGGCTATGCCTCTCAGAAGATGGCAAGCGTCGCCTTCACAATGATGCACGAGGCAACGTAAGTGCACGACCAACGCTCTCGCCGCTCATCGGCGAAAGAAGCCAAATCTGAGCACGCTGACATGCTTTCATCTCAACAGGCACTGGACCAAAATAGGCGACGATGCTCTCGGCAAACACATCAAGGACGTACGGCCCGGTGGCGCCGGCGCGTACGATTGCACCCAGCTATCAGCTGCAGACAAACTCGTTAACGCGCAGAATTACGCCTTCCTAGGAGCCGTAAGCCCCTGTTCCGGCTTTCCCCCCCTCTTGTTTCCCCTTCACCCTATCTACAATTTAACTAAAATCGTCCTCAGGAAGCCTATTTCCTGCGAAAACAATGCACCTTCACTAATCCACCGCCCGGCACCGTCGGCACCAACGACGGCGGCGACGAAGTCGACGGTACCTCCGACCCACAACCCCAACCGACACAAGTCGCGCCTGCTCCCCCACCCTACAACACAGGAACCTGCTGCTTCCACCTCGAAGAAACAGAGATCCCCTGCCTCGGCGACGACAAGAATCTGCTCGCGTACGTTAAAATGGTGGACGATAAGAAGCTCCCGATCGGGGAAACGCAGGTCTCCAACGGCGAAGCAGGCGTACATATCGATGTTGGGAATTCCTATTCTTTTAAGTCGAAATTGATGAATCCGCTCGTAATCACGGGGGAGCATCAGAATGATTACGTGCAGTTTACTATTGGTGGATTGAGCTGGCAGAGCAAGACGCCGAATGGGGGGGCGAGTTGTACGGTTGGGGGGTGGGATCCAAGGGACGGGCCGATCTGTGCGCACTTTGGGACACAGCCGGCAAAAAATGATATGGATTGTTGCTTCCCATGTGATGGGAAGACTTAGGTTGTGATGGAGGTTGTGGAAGTGGAGGAATGAAACTATGGCGCATGGTTGGAAGCATTGGATGTAATTATATCTGCGTAACAGTACTTGGGTTATCAGCGGCGTTGGATTAGCTTGAACAGGTATTAAGTATCTGACGGCTAGCTATGTCCGTGCAGTTGAGGGAAGTAGGGAAGAATGATCAGTGCACATGAAAGATGTTCTACTTCAATCCGTGGACCCCGATTGCTTATCTATTCCAGAGATGATTCGTGTATGCGGCCCAGCTTCGAAAACAGGAGCCGTCTCCTTCCTTGGCCATTTTCTGGATGTCCACTAGAAAGCGCCGCTACCATAAGGTTATGGAGTTCACATAGATTAGCCACGAAGCCAACAACCGACATGATCGATCACGCAAGTATCAAGGAGGCTGATGTGTACCGATGTAGTGATAGCAGCCTCCCTCTAAGCCCGTGACACCGAGCATTCCGGAAGTTCCAGCATCAAGATCCATGAGAATTGTGCGACGATTGTTCTCACCTCTCATGACTCAAAAGTGGTCGAAGATAAAACCTAATATCACAAGCTAAGATAAATGCTATCTCACGGCGAAGAGTCTTGTCCGCTGTGTAAAGCACCCTGCGAATTTCAGTGCGGACACTCTAAATGCCACAAAAAATGCCAAGAGCCCTGTGCACCGTGCGCTCAAGATTGCTCATGGTCGTGCCCGCACCGTGGACGCTGTCAGATGCCCTGCGCCGTCCCCTGCAGTATATTTCCATGTTCCGAAAGATGTGGAGAAACGCTCAGCTGCGGCTATTAGTGTCCATCGGTATACGGTGAAAAGTGTCCTCCCCCTAAATATTGTCAGATCTGCGCTTCCAAAGATATCAAAGGTGTTATGGTGGATTACATCCTACAAAATACGTATGGTAACACCGACCTTGACGAAGATCCCGTCATTATGCCGTTATATCGCCATCTAATGGCACTTTCGAACATAGATAGGCCCATGGGAATGTTTGATTACTATGAGCTATCCCCAAGCTCTTCCGTTAACGCCCTTAAACCGCTGCCAGAAGCGTTCTCGACCGAGAATATAAAGAAATGTCCCATGTGCCGGGGTCCTCTTCCTGATATTAACCAGTACAATCGCATAGTTCGCCAAGGCCTGATCGAAGAAGCCACCAAAAAATTTATTCCTGGGCCAATCAACAGTATCTCCCACTCGAGCAACGCTTGTACGAGGAATAGAAGCGGCTCCAACAGAGCGCCGACGCGGGAGAAATCGTCCCTCAACAGCCATCTGGCGCGCAAATCACGGAGAGTCCATCAGCAGTAAACGATATTAGATTGGGAAAATCCCCAGCCCATCAGATTGACAGGATTAGAAAATTTCCCGCCTTAAAAGCTCGCTACAAACCCTGCACCGGGTCGAGATTACAAAACTTTTGACAAGTCAGCGAAGCAGAGCAGCCTTTTGGCCGCATCTTCGATATGATTCAGAATATTCGAAGAAGGCGTGGCATTACGACCGACTTCGCCGTCGACCGAAATGTTCTCAATACGCGTAATCGGATGCTCACTAGCTTGCTGTCTATCCGTTGTAATCTGGCCATCTTATCTGACTTTTTTGTCCTTCGCCAGAAGCGTCAGGAACCCGCCAATCAGCACAACTGGATCAAAGCAGAGCTTCACCTCGACTTTGCCAAAAATCGACAGACTTGTGAGAGCCTCGTCACAGAGACAATCGTCCGAGATCAACCTATGCATGAAGTGGAAGCCAGAATCTCTTTTGTTCGCTAGTCAATACTTGAACGTTCTTACAAATCTTCGAGCCTTAAACGGTCCGAGACGTTACTCTCAGAGGCAAAGTAATACGTGGCTTTGGCACAGAGAACATGCAAAAGATACCCGGGCTAAACTTAAGGTATGCTTAGAGATGTCTCGAACTTCGATACGATACTAAAGGACACGCCTTTCTATATATCGGTCGATAATGAGGAGAAACGGCAGGTGTACGCGGCAATGGCGCGGGAGTTTACCGGTACGGGTCATTGGTATACCTGTCTTAATGGTCATCCTTTTACAGTTGGAGAGTGTGGCATACCAATGCAGACGTCGGTATGCCCACAATACGCCGCTCCCGTAGGGGGGGGCAGAGCCATCAACCAGCGGCCGGGGTAACACATACCCGAGACTTTAAGGAACGCTTTAGGGCGATGGCTCTTGGATGAATTGAGCCTCATAGCCCATAATGGAATTAGGGGGCAGATTGGCAAACAACGAGGGTGGAACAGGATCAGGATAAGAAGACGGGCTTATTGATGTTATGGCCAAGGCCGTTTACGCTATACTTTGCTAATAGCTTAATCATCATTGAAAATGCTATCTTGAAATGAGATTAACTGAGCAGCAATCACAGATTGCGGTGATTTGGCGGAGAAAGTGACCGTGCATATGGCTATATAAGCATTTCATGGGCACAAGATGAAGCCAAGAGCCGGCGAAGCTGTAGGAGTCTAGGCAGCAACAGCAGGCTGAGCCAGGCAACAACTGTTGGGAAAATAACAGGAGCAAGCTGTAGCGCAGGTAGGGTGCAGCCAAACCAGGCTCTCTTGAGGAGCCAGAACCCTTGCTCTTTTGCTGCGCCCCAGTGCGTGCTCCCTGGATGCTCCCCCGTGCTCCCCTCGTGCTCCCTCGATGCTCCCTCGTGCTCCCTCGATGCTCCCCCTTGCTCCCTCGCTGCTCCCTCTAAAGCGGCCCTGCTCCCTTTCCCGATCGAAAAGGGTAATCTCAGATCCTAAGCTCGGGGTGTATATGTATATATATATATATCCGGGCCGAGTGCGGGACGTCACTATATAGTCTCTTGGGCCTGGGCCACTTCATTGAGGGGAAGGGGAAGATTATTGGGTGGCGGGGACGGGGGATACCATTTTTCTTGGGTATGTGGTCGTTGGCATTGGGATCGATATTTTCTTACTCTTTGGTCGAGAACGCGGTATATGTAAGGTTTGGTAGGGTGCTCAAGTTATATACACATGCCCCACCAAGGGCCGCCATCAAATCTTCCAATTCCAAGCATGCTCCTCCCTCCCGCCCTGAATCCCCTCCACCCACCCCAAAATCCTCCTCGCCACCTCTCCCGCCTCTACCCCCTCCGCTAGCCCACACTCCACCATCCTTCCCCTCCAGCTGATCCTCCGCACTGGACTCACCACCGCCGCCGTCCCCGCCCCAAACGCCTCGAGCAAGCGCCCCTCGTCGGCTGCGTTAGCGAGCTCGGCCATGGTGAACTTGCGCTCCAGGACCTCCCAGCCCTCGGGGGCGAGGCGTTCACGCGCAAGTGCCAGGATGGAGTCGCGCGTCACGCCGTCGAGGATCGTGCCGTCGAGCGGGGCGGTCCAGAGCTGCTTCGTCCCGGACTCGCGATCCTTCACCGCGGCGAAAAAGTTCATCGTGCCGACCTCTGTGACGAACTCCTCCTCGCCGAAGAGCCACAGGTTCTGCTGGAAGCCGCGCTTGGCGGCCTCGAGCTGGGGCACGATGCAGGGGGCGTAATTGGCGCCGAGTTTGCGGTCGCCGACACCGCCGGGCCACGCGCGCACGGCGGAGGTAGTGGCTTCGAGGGAGACGGCGCGGAAGCCGGAGGGGAAGTAGGGGCCTACGGGGGAGGCGATGAGGTAGAGGAGGGCGGAGCCGGGGGGGCCGATGCCGAGGGTGCGTTGGGTGCCGATTAGGGTGGGGCGGAGGTAGAGGGAGTAGCCGCGAGCTCTGTGGGGATGTGGTTAGTTGGGAGGTGGGAGGGAGGGGAGGAGGGGGCAGGTACGTGGGAATGAAGCGTTCTTCTAAAGAGACAAATTTGGAGATTAGAGAGATAAGGGCTTCAGGTTCGACGGTTGGGAGGGCGATGCGCGAGGCGGATTTATTCAGGCGTGCCATGTTTTTGTCTGGTCTGAAGAGGCTGATTTGGCCCTGAGGGGTTTTGTACGCTTTCATGCCCTCGAAGCATTCAAAAGCGTAGTGGAAGACGCAGGTTGCGGGGTCGAGAGAGAGGTTTTGGTAGGGCGTTATCCGTGGGGGCAGCCAGCCTTGTGAAGCGGTCCATTCTATGGAAAGCATGTGGTCTATACTTTCCTACGTCTTAGCTTTTCGCCGGGGCTTATGGCGGGGGGATGGGGAGCTTGCCGGTGAATGTGCGGCCAAAGACGAGCTCGTTGGGGGGCACGAGTTCTTTCGGCGTAGTGGTTTTCATGACTGAGAGGGCGGACGGATCTATGCCGGGGAGCTTGGCGATTGCGTCTTCTTGCGATTGTATGCTGTACCGTCGCTGGTGTTGCCATTGCGCCGTGGGTTTGGAAGGAATCTCTGCTCGAAATGCGTAGAGGCATGATCGCGTTGCGAGGGCGAGACGGTGCCTAGCCATGGCGGTGAGGAGATTCGGCAATTGGAAAATCGAGGATTGTCTATGTCTGACTTCGGATTCTGAGGAATCTGATAGCGGAGTTTGATGCCGATAATCGGAAGCGAGGCCATGGGCGGATAACAGCGGCGCCTTGCAAGGCTGATATTTCGCCGTTAGCGCGCGGGTGTGCTGTGCGTTCTCGATTCACCTCCTTGTAGGAGCTCTATCGTTTTCACATTATGAACCACATCACCTTTCCTGAAGGGGCATTTACTTCTGACTCGAAGAAGCGTAATGCATACCGCGACACTCCAGCCAGGAGCCGCATGATTGGAGTAATCGGGTCGAGATAAGCAGCAGCTCTTCCTTTCGATCTGGTGAAAGCAGTAGCACTTCTTCCGAAGCACAGACTTTATTCAAAGAGTATCAACGCTTCATGAAGCTTTCAGGGATCGGTACCAATTGGCCCTAGCCCATTTTCTCTTCTGTTTGATACGTGGAACTCTTCGCCAGCTCAGCTTGTTTTATGGTGCGTTGCGTGCGGTAGCGAACAGTATGATTCGTCCCACACCGCCTTATCGCTTTGGCTAGAGTAACCTCGCTTGGTCTGCTCGGCTTGCGGGACTAATGCTTACGTTGAGGCTTGGATAGATCTTGTAAATAGGGACTCCAACTCGGCTTCTCGTCAATGGGTAAACCGTTGAATCAACAACTAGTAGATGCACGGGGCACTACTTTTGCTACCAACGATAGTCATGGCTCCATTCAAGCTAATCGTGGCCCAGCCCAAGCTCCAATTCGGATGTTGTAGCGCTGCAACAACGCGAAAGGCAAGACAAACTCTGGGTCCTCGATTGAGCTGCTACTGGGGATCCTTCGCCTTCTATCTCAATGGGGTGCTTCACCGATTCCCGTCTTATCATTTCAGGAATCTAGTAGCGAAATACTTCATACCAGATCGAATTGCAAATTCTGGTAAAGCGTTATCAGAGTCTCTGCAGTAGAGCCGAGGAGTTCCCAAGACGGAGGCTTACTATTACTAGGGCGTAATCCACAATGAAATAGACTTGACCTACCAACACAGCGATTGCCATATCTGAGAATCCTTATTCTGATGAGCTCTTTTCATAGTTTCTGATGTTATTGAACTTTAGTCGTTGAAGGTATTGCTATAACCGAGTCGCTTGCGTTACTTGCCACACTAACCTAATTGGCTTTACCTTTTTGTATATTGGCAAAGGTGATAGGAATCTACAGTCCTCATATCCTGCAAAGCCACCTGGCTGTAAACCCTACAGTACACCGCGATACCAAGGAACGAGGTTGGTGCTCTGATGAGTGACTCAAGGCCTATGATGGACTTGAGCTTCTGGATGCAGCGATCTCTCCAATGCCCTGAGTGTGCCGGGTAGAGCGTTGTATGCTTTTCAAAGCGAGTAGTGAATTCCCGAATCATTCCCCAACTGCCATCAGTACGATCGGCGGTTCGAGAAAAAGAATGCATGAGTCGACCCGCAGATCGACGATGAGCGGTTCATCGCAAATCCCTGGGTGTCTTCCTCATGGCTTCACATGGACCAGATCCGCAATAACCGTTGGAAGCATCTCGGTCATGATGTCGTGATGGTGATTGATCACCCGTTATCATTGGGACTTAAGAGTAAGCCGGTACTCAGCGTTTCTTGTTCATGTCTCTACTTGCCTCCTTTGAAGCGTGCCTTCTACATTCCCAGATGGCCAAAGAAACACAGAATGGAGTTGTGTCTACGGCCGACGAGAGCGCTTCATACGGAGAGAACGAGCAGAAGGCGCCGAATGGCGGAACTCAAGCTTGGCTTGTTGTTTTGGGCGCATTCATCTCCATGTTCTGCACCCAGGGTTACATCGGCTCATTCGGGTAATTCCTGGTTGTGATGTACAATACACACGCTAATCCCAAATGTCGTTGTCACAGTATATTCCAGTCTTACTACACTACGCACTTCCTACAACATGAATCTCCTAGCAACATCTCATGGATCGGATCGTTACAAGTCTTTCTCATCTTCTTTGGCGGCGTGTTCGCTGGCCCCTTGGCAGATCGCTTTGGTTCGAAGGTACCCTCTCTGTCTGTTACGTGCGCACTCTGTCACAAGCAGCCGCATCTCCCACGAGCTTCGAGTTGAACCTGAACATCTACAGGCTGTTTTAATCCCTGCGTCCTTGATACTGGTTCTTTCGGTCATGCTGACAAGTTTCTGCAACCGATACTATCACTTTATCCTGGCTCAAGGCATTCTCCCCGGTTTGGCGTGCGGAATGATTCTCACACCTGTGCTATCTGCTGCGGGCCAGTATTTTACCACCAGACGGGCCTGGGCAATGGGGATCATAGTAAGTGGAGCATCTGTGGGGGGCGTGGTGTTTCCACTTGCGCTTGATCGTCTTTTGAATAGATCGAGCCTGGGCTTCGGGTGGACGATCCGCTTGATGGGATTCATTATCCTCGCGCTACTGTCCTCCGCTTGCCTGCTCGTCAAGGAGCACGCCCCGCGCCGCCTTGAGCACCGGCTTTCTCTGGAAGTGTTGAAGAACAAACCATATGTTTTTGCCAACGTTGGGTTTTTTCTGACTTTACTGGGATTGTGGACGCCCGTCTTCTACATAATCGACTACGCCGTGGCTCAGGGCATGAGCCTCGAGATGGCATTTTACGAGGTTTCTATCCTCAACGCTGCCTCCATTCTTGGCCGCACCCTTCCATGCTACGTGGGCGATCGAATGGGTAGATACAACATGATGGTCTTCATGAATGCTAGCTCTGGCGTTTTGCTCCTTTGCTGGACTTTAGCCCAATCGACTATGAGCATCACAGTCTTCATCTGGCTCTATGGATTCTTCTCAGGAGCGGTCAACTCGTTGTACGCCCCTTGCATCGCTCAAAGTAAGTACGCCATCCTTCACCAAGCTCCTTTCATCAGATCATCCCGGTGATCTGATGCTCACCTTTCTTCGTTCAGTCTGTCCAAAGTCAAGCGATATCGGAACCTACCTCGGTATGGGGTTTTGTTTCTGTAGCTTTGCTGGCTTAGCCGGAACCCCGATCTGTGGTGTACTCGTCAAGAAATCGGGATACTATCTCTATGCCTCGATCTTCAGTGGTTCAATGGTATTGGCCGGCGCTGGGTCGAACTTGGTGGCCCGCCTTTACCTTTCTCGAGAGTTCCGAGTGGTGATCTAGTATCAGGGTTTCATTGGGATGATGATACGTCTCGACTTCTAGTTGTATTTGGCTTCGTATGCTCTTAGGGTTCTACTTTAAAAGTCAATCTTCATGGCTATCAATGCGTCGGCCAATTTGCTAACCATCTAAATATCCAACTCGTCCTTCTCTCACCAACTACTTCCTTGACTTATTCAAATGACGAATGTTCCAGTGGACCATCCTCCAACTCAACCTTTTTTCATCAACCATTCCTGTGACTCTGAGTATTCCACATGCCAAAGACAATCCTGATTGACGAATAAGGCAAATTAAACTGTATGGATAATAGAGAAGGCAAGTAAGACGGACGAAATGAACCTCACGAGCCTACGAAGTTAAGAAGCTAGCACAGACATATTTTTTACAAACGCACCAGACCAACAGTCACGGAAAAGCGTTGATGTCTGTATATCTATTAGTTAACAAGAGAGCTGCTTGGATCTGGCCTTACGGTAAGGCTAGCGTAAAGGTTGTTGAAGATCCTACGACACCAACTCTGGTATAAATTAATCGTTTCGGACGCATTACCGTCACGCCTGTTCTATAATCCTCAACTATCACCTCGCTCATTCACTGGCGCCCCTTTCCGATGTTCAAGAACCCGCTTTCTCCGATTTCTTCAATCAAAGAATATTTCTATTAGCAGGAAAGTCAAGTATCGACAAATCATGCAACATTACAACTTGGAGAACCAAGCAAAGCCCACGGGGGAGTATTGAAGAGTCCCCGTCCGTTTGTAGCCTTGAGGAGAGGAGATTCCTTCAGTCTCAGGGTCTACAATGCTGATCGCTGGATAAATGACACGGACAAGAGGAAAGACAAAACGGTGAATTGAACAATCATTCCATGTTACGACACGAAGAAGGGAGGATAGGCACAGCTTCTACAACTACAATGCACCAACCCTTTCACTCGCTAATTCTTTCTGTCAGGCCACTTTGTATCCGTTTCTCAGAAATTCCCACCGCCACCTTGCTCAATCCCCGATCACCTTTCCCTTTTCCCACACCCTAATCTCCTGATCCCTCCACTTAGCCAAAGTTCCGATGGACAGACGCTTGGAACATCGACGAATCATCTGGGGGAGTGTCCCTGAGGTCATCAGCCCGATTGTTCCAACCTGGGTGCAGTAGCAGAATGGGACCTCCCTTGTTACAGCAATCTATGGAGAGCTAAGATCTCTAAACCAACGATAATGCAAGAAGGTAAAAAGGCCTAGCGCTTGAGCAATCAGCTCATCGCAACCGTTAAGCGCAAGTCCAACGAAATCCGCTCAAGTACGCATCCCAACTCCCCAAGCCCTCAAGCCGGCTGCTGAGGGTCCGAGTCTCAACAAGCTGAGGTCGAGGACAATACGGATCTCGAACGGACACACACAAAAGGCTGGCCAAGTATACGGCCTCCTTGCCTAATGAGCCTATAAGATCGGCGGATACTGGCCACTCAGAAAACCAAGCAAAGTCCACTGTGGGGGAGTGAAGTGTGTTCGCCTAGAGGTTAAATGGGTACTACACTGCTTTCTACACGCAAACCAATTATTTGTACAAAAGAGAGGGGAAGATTGACGAACATAACAGTCGCTCCTTTCTAATGAAACTAAGATGGTAGCATAAACACATCTTCCTACGACCAGAAGAAGTCAACTCCCCTTACCTATCCTTTCTACGCATCTCCCCTACATCCGTTCCCTAGGGATCGCTACCACCGTACCAGTCAACTCCCTTCCTCTCCCCAAAAGTTTCCCCTATTTTCTCCAAATGGAGAACCTGTCAATCGGCAGATGTTTTCGATCGACGGATTAAAATTACTCAAACAAGATGCAAAGGTAGAATGGTCTAATAGAGCAATCACTCCTAGCATATATCAATCTGGGAGGTAGCACACACGCATGTTCCATATCCCAATACGTCACCTCTCCCAATTCCAACCCTTTCTCTTCCCCCCTTCCACCCATTTTTCTGTTTCCTCTGAACACTACATTGCTCAGCTCCTTCGTCTTCCCCTTTCCCGAGTCGTCTTACCATAGAATGGCAAGACAGACATATAGAATAACTCCAATCTTACGAAATGAAGAAGATAGGATAGGACCTTTTCAATTACCCCTTACACTACATCGCTCAACATCTTCCCCTCTCTAAAATCTACCTACTTGCCTTCTCCATATGATGAGTCTCTTACTTGGCAAACGAGTTCAGATAGAGAATAATGCAGATCAATTCATAATCACAAGGGACGAACGGAAATCGGACGAATGATTTAATCTGTCCAAGCCTATCTACATATATAGACGGCCGTACAGGCATAGCTTCCACAATCACAACAAGACAATTCTCCCCACCATTCAACATTTCCCCTGCACCTCCCTCACTCCACTTTTCCATTACCTCTTACATCACGTTGATAAATGGTTTCCCTTCTTACAATGTCACAACTCAGGCTTCTCCAGACGACAATTTTCTTAACCGACAGGCGGGTTCAATCAACAGACCAGGGAAATCAGAAGACATAAATAAGTGACAGAAGGAAG